>OQVP01001000.1_pt1 | contig 10377 bp, 8 predicted proteins | sample 1691541 | NCBI WGS metagenome assembly OQVP01 (sample SAMN03418258, study PRJEB22391) | human gut metagenome | biome: human-gut; feature: organic feature; material: feces | host: Homo sapiens | place: Tanzania | collected 2013-01 | reverse complement strand
AATCTTCACTCTTCACCCCTAATTCTTTATACTATATTATTTATTCTTCACTAAGATTCTTCACTCTTCACTCTTCACTCTTCACTCTTCACTCTTCACTCTTCACAACCAACTCTACCGGGCAATGGTCAGAGCCAAAGATCTCGTTGTGGATCGCGGCGGCGCGGATGCGGTCGTTGCAGAAGGAACCGAGTCTGGCGGACATATCGGTTCGCAGACAACGATGACGCTGGTTCCGCAGGTAGTTGATGCAGTATCGATTCCGGTCCTTCCTCCACAAGTACCTTGGCAATCGCATCTGCATCCGGATTCATCAGCATCAGATTGACACCAAATGGCTTATCCGTCTCTTTCTTCGCCGCCTGGATCTGCTCGCGCACCCAGGATGCCGGAGCACCACCAGCCCCTATAATGCCAAGACCGCCAGCGTTTGATACTGCGCTGGCGAGCTCGTGAGTGGCTACCCAGGCCATTCCGCCCTGGATGATCGGATAAGTAATTCCGAGAAGTTCCGTCACTCTAGTCTTCATATTTATGCCTCTACACCTTTGTCCTCAAGATATTTGATTACATCACCGACTGTTAAGATCTTCTCTAAGTCCTCAGAAGGAATCTCTACGTCATACTCCTCCTCCAATGACATCACCAGTTCAAACAGATCCAGAGAATCTGCCTCAAGATCCTCCTTGAATCTGGACTCTGCTGTAATGCTTGCTGCATCAACATTTAACTGGTCTGCAATAATCTCTTTTAATTTCTCTAACATGGTGTAATCTCCTTTTCCCTCTAAAATTCATCATAAATTGTTTTGATTGTCAAATAGTTTGATTGTCAAATTATTTGTTAGGCAAAGTATATTTCAAAATAGTTTGATTGTCAAGGTATTTTTTTAAAGGCGTCAGCTGACCAACTTTTCTGCATTTTTCTTGACTTGAACCTCAGGGTACGGCTTATGATAATATAAATATCATAGATTGGTTCTTCCTACAGGAGGATCCGAGTGAAAGGAGTGGGACAATGAAAAAAATACTGACATTATCTTTGGCTGCACTGATGGCATTTTCTGCACCTGCAAATGCTGTATTCGCAGCACCGGCTACAAAGTTGGAAGCTGCAGCGGTAAATTTGAAAGCAGCAGCGGCAACCGCGGTCTCGACAGCAGAGGATTTAAAGGCGATGGAGAGCAATCCGTCAGGGAACTATTATCTTGCAAAGGATATCAAATTGCCCGCAGATTTTCAGCTGTTTGGGGACAGTGATCATCCTTTTAAGGGACAGCTCGATGGTAAAGGGCACAAGCTGACCGGTTATACTTACAAGACCTCAAGCTGGGCTGAGAATGCAGGTATTTTCGGATATGCGAGCGGTGCCGTATTTAAAAATATCTCTGTTACGGGTGTAGATATTAATCTTCAGGATGGTGGAACGATAGGAACATTGGTATGTAGCGCTACGAACTGTACCTTTGATCAGATCAAAACCTCCGGAAAGATCTCCGTCAAGGGGGAAGCTGCTTATATTGGCGGAATCGTACATGCGAATGATGAGAAGGCAGTGATAAAGAATTGTGTGAATGCTATCAATATCACTGTGAATGTCAGAGGAACAGCAGATAGCTCACCTTCCTGCGATGTCGGAGGAATCACAAGGATTGCATCCGGCAGTTCATCAAAGTCACTATTACAGAATTGTACCAATAAAGGAACGATCAAGGTCACTTATAAGCCGAGTGACGAATGGGGCGGAAATGAATTTACAATATCCGGTGTAGCAAATTCCTTTTATGGGAAAAAAGCAGTTAAAAACTGTAAAAACACCGGAGCAATCACCTGTACGATTGAAAAGGCAGCAGAAGGATTCGCGACAGAAGCGAATATCGTCGGTGTCATAGGAGAGAGCAATAGTGGAATCGATTCCTGCTCGAATACAGGTAAGATCACAGTGAACGCGAATGTATCAAATATGACCGGCATCAGTGTAGCGGGCGTGGTCGGTGAGACGACCCGTATCGGAACAAAGATGGTAAAATCCTTCAATACAGGAGCCATTACAGTGACAGCCAATGCTCCCCGCAGTACCAATGTAGGCGGTGTTGCGGTAGTCGTTAATGATATCACACAGTCCTATAATAAGGGAAAAGTCGCTGTGAATGTGAAGTCCGGCGGCGATGCGGCTGTAGGCGGTCTGGCAGGACAGTCAACCGCAAATGTACAGAATTGCTACAACACCGGTGCGGTATCTCTGTCAGCGAAGAAATTGTCATATGTTGGAGGACTTGTCGGAAGTGCATCCGTATATGATGAGTTTATCAAATCCAATTATTCAACCGGAAAGGTGACAGGTTCTTCTAAGAAGGTATTCAAGGGAGAAGTGCTCGGTTACTATACAGGTTCTTACGTTGCACGCAAACGAAATGTTTTTGACAATTACTATACAGGTTCCGGCAAAGCTTACGGAGGTCAGGACTTTGATTGGAAACCTTATATCGGTACTGCGAAAAAGGTTTCTTCCATTACAGCCGGTAATTGTTCAAAATTAAGTTCAAAGCTTTGGACATATTCAAGTAAACAGAAACGAATGATCCTGAAAAATAATAAAGAGAAATAGAAACGTGCGCCGCAAGCGCACCAAAAAAGTCCTAATCACAATGGATTAGGACTTTTTTATATGTAATCATATATACTCTCTGTATTTTTAATCAAGCACAAGGCACATGCATCCATACATTCCGGCATCGTTGCCAAGTGAAGCAAGTTCAAAACGCGCGTCCTTGCAAGAGCTAAATGTGTTCGGCACATAATATTTCTTGATCGTATCAATCAGGATCTGTCCGGCCTTAGATACGCCGCCACCGATTACAAATACTTCCGGATTGACAACACATGCAATCTTTCCAAGTGCCTTACCTAAGATCTCACACACTTCATCAACGATCTCAAGTGCTACCTTATCGCCTGCTTTTGCCTCGTCAAATACATCCTTTGCCGTAAGATCTTCAAATTTACGAAGACTTGTCTCCTCCGTTGTCTTAGCCAGCTTGCGCTTTGCCATACGAACAACACCGGTTGCAGAGGTATACTGTTCCAGACATCCATGCTGTCCACAGTTACATGCTTCACTCTCATCCTCACAGACGTTCAGATGTCCGATCTCTCCGCCTGCACCGTTTGCTCCGGCAACCATCTTACCATCTACGATGATTCCGCCGCCGACACCGGTTCCGAGTGTTACCATAACAACATCACGGCTTCCCTTGGCACCACCCTGCCACATCTCGCCGAGACCTGCCACATTGGCATCATTACCGACTTTTACCGGAAGTCCGGTAAGTCCTGACAATGTTCCCGCAACATCTACATTCTTCCATCCAAGATTTACACAGACGGTTACGACACCGGAACTAAGTACCGGACCAGGGACACCGATTCCGACACCCTGCACATCATCCTTACTGATACCTTCCTTGTCCAGCTTCTCGTCAATTGTCTTTGCGATATCCGGAAGGATTGCCTCTCCACCGTTTGCAGTGTTTGTTTTGATCTCCCACTTATCAAGCAGCTTTCCGCTCGTCTCAAAAAATCCTACTTTGACTGTGGTTCCCCCGACATCAATTCCAAAACCATATTTCTTCACTTGCTTGTCCTCCAACATTCTTGCTCGTTTTATATTACCGTAGTTATTCAGCGCCAACCGCCAAACTGTTTCACTCTGAACAGTTACATATTACCATAGTAACCCCGTTCATCCAATGGCATTTTGCCTAATTTTGGGTGTAAATATTTTCACTTTTGCACAGAGGATAGTGAACAAGCTGCGAACCATCCAGATCTTCATGGTGCATATCAACCGCTGTAATCTGATGATTGTCATACGTTGTGTAATAATAAATGCCCTTCGTTGCATTACAGCATGACGTATAGATCGTAATCTCGTATTTTCCGTCTGCCACCTCGCAGCAGCCTCTCTGCTGCTCCACCGACCCTAAGATGTGGAAAAACTGGCTGACGCTCTCTGTCTCTGACTCTCCCGATACCGCATGAAGTCTCGTGAAAGCCACCTTCGCGAAACGCGAAGCCGAAGAGAGATCTCCTGGAAGTCCCAGCGCGCCCATTCCACGGCTGTATGTCTGCAGAGGCAGTTCTTTGGAAAAAGCGTTCTCCGGCTGTCTCGGCGACAAATGCATATAGTTATTCAGCTGAAACATCTGCTGCGGGAACGGCGGATTATTCGTAAGCACCCCCGCCGGGTTGTCATACACGTGAAGTCCGTCCGACATGCATTCCACGACGATCGCGCCATCTTGGTCTGCGATGATCCAGTGAAGCTGCGCGCTTGGCAGCTGCTCGGAAAAGAAGGTTCCGACAAGGTTCATTCCCTCAAGACGTTCTTTTGCCTCCGCCACACTCGCACACTGTGAGAGGATCCATGGAATAAATTCAAACTGCGCCACATTTTCTCTGCCCTCTTCCACCTGCTGGTAGACAGCATTTCCGACAAAGTTAAGACCTGCCATACCAAGACCTTTTTCATTGATTGCATCATAGTATAGCGGATAATCTGCGACAACATACGCCATTCCGATGATCGCATAATGCGATGCAACTTCTCCCATATGGCGAAAAACAAATTTATAATTCCGAGGTGTGATCGTCACTTCATCTCCATAGGAGAATTCATAATCCAGTGTTCTTCCGAAATAAAAATCTTTGGTTTTATAGGTTGCTGCTGTACACATAATAAATCCTCCTATGACTAAGGTGTATCTGTCGGCGTGTCTTCCCCGGTGTTGTTATCGCCTCCGGTATTATCACCGTCGTTATTGTCTCCGGTGTTATCCCCGGTATTATCATCCGGATTATTTGCATCGGAATTGTTGTTACCGGTATTGTCTCCGGTATTTGTGTTATTGCTGTCATTTCCGGCATTATCATTCTGGTTCTGATTATTATCTGCCGGCTGATTCTGATCCTGCTGGTTCTGATCAGTCTTGTCCTGCTGACCGGCAGCATTATCTTCCTCACGCTTTTGTTCCTGATCCTGCTGATCCTGTTGCTGCTGATTCTTAAAATCATCGGAAAGCTGCGCATACGGAATAAAATCCATCGGAGATAGATTCTCATGGATTGCACTCATGTATGTATTCCAGATACGACCCGGATAAGTACTTCCGCTCAGACTCTGGATTGCCTTCGGATAATCGCAGCCAACCCACACACTTGTCGTGTAATATCTTGTGAATCCAACAAACCAGCCGTCCTTATGGTCATTTGTCGTACCCGTCTTACCTGCACAAGGCATGCCTTTTAACTTGAGCGCGCGTCCGGTTCCGCTATCCATAACCGTCGTCAGCACATCCGTCATCATGCGCGCCGCATCCTGCTCATAGATCGATACTTCCGTCATCTGTGAAGCATAGACAACATTCTCGTCCGAATCAATGATCGTCTTAATACAGGTCGGTTCACGGTACATACCATCATTCTCGATCGTTGCAAATCCGGCAGCCATCTCAAGCGGAGAGACCCCCTTGGTAAATCCGCCGAGCGATGTTGCAAGTGTATAATCGTCTTTTACAATGCCTGTAAAATTCATATTCTTCAGATACTGCAGCCCCACCTCCGGCGTCAGCTGGTCATACAGCTGCCATGCAACTGTATTTAATGACTGTGCGACCGCATAGCGAAGCTTCACTTTGCCTGCATAGGTTTTGGTCGCATTGGACGGACCTCCTTCAAACTTATGATCATCCACAATGGTATCCGGATCGTATCCACGCTCGAAACATGGTGTATACACAAGCAATGGCTTGATAGAACTTCCCGGCTGACGGTGGCTCTGGTAAGCACGATTGAGCGTATACGATGTAAAGTCCTGATTGCGGCCACCGACGATCGCAACGACATATCCTGTGCTGTTGTCGATCGACACTCCGGCACCCTGCATATCATAGGTTCCGTCATCATCCAGATCGGTATAAGAAGCAAGTTCATCATCCACAGCCTGCTGCAATGCATTCTGCTTGTCCATATCAATCGAGGTATAAATCTTATAGCCGCCCGAATACAGCTTCTTCTGACAGGAAGCATACAGCTCGTCATATTCCTCGTTGTACGTTTTCTTCTCTTCCTCAGAATCAAAATAATTCTGGAAGGTAAAGCCCTCCTGCTCCATCAATGCACGTGTTGCGCAATAATAAGTGTAAGTATCCACGAAATTGTTCACGATACTGTTCTTCGTCTTCTTCGGCCGGTTCAGTGTGATTTCTTCCTTGCAGGCCTCATAATACTGCTCCTGCGTGATTTTGCCATCGTCCCACATATTCTGTAAGATCAGATTTCTTCGTGTGATCGTATGATCCATATTGGTCACCGGATCATAATAGGACGGACTGTTCGGAATCGCACATAAGAAAGCCACCTGCGAGATATCAAGATCCTTAAGATCACAGTTAAAGTAGCCTCTGCACGCTGCATCAATACCATAATATCCATTCGCGAAATAGATATTATTGAGATAAAATTCCAGAATCTTCTCCTTGGAATACCGCTTCTCAAGCTCCATCGCAAGGAATATCTGCTCCACCTTGTACTGCCACGTCTTACTCGGCTCCATATACATCAGTTTCGCCAGCTGCATCGTGATCGTACTTCCACCCTGCGTGACTTTTCCAGCCTGCAGACGCGCTTTAACTGCACGCATGATAGCCTTGAAATCCACACCATTGTGACGATAGAATTTCTTGTCCTCAATACTGATGATCGCCGTCACAAAAGACTTCGGAATATCCTCATACTTCACATACTGCGCATCCTTATCGCCTTTGCGCTCCGAGATCAGATTTCCGTTCGTATCATATACCGAGCAGGTCTGCGACGGGATAAAAAGCGATTCATCCGAAGCCGCCACTTCCTTGATTGCCTCTCTCCGGATCTGCTGAACCTCGTCCGCATAACCGCCAAAAAAATACACTCCAGCCGCGCCAAGCACAAGCAGCATCAGCACAATCTGCAGCTTTATTACGAACCAGAAAAAGCGATGTTGTTTCTTTTTCTTTCTCTTCTTCTTTGCCATATAATCTCCTTCTTTAATCCTCTACGGAAGATATATGAAGTATTTTATCGCTTTTATATCGCATATGCAAATTATGTTTTTATTAAGAAAGTATAAAGAGCCCCGTTCCCGAAGCTCAATAAAATATTACTGTTCCATGTGCTTTCCTATAAAGCCGGCTGCTGACTGCGCCAGAATGCGTATGGTCTCAAGTTTCTGCGGATTGTCGCTTTGTGTCACAACAATGACCGATCCCTGGCAGTCTCCGTTGCAGATGATCGCAGAGAGTGCTGCTCCCTTGTGATCACCGGTCCATTCTTTCGTAACCAGTGGCAGTTCTTCATGCACATGATTTACCACAAATGTGCCGCGTTTTTCCATGAGTGCCTCCACCTGCGGACTTATGTGTTCTCCCTCCAGTTCTTTCCTGCCACTGCCGGATGCAGCCACAATATAGTCCCGGTCCGTAATGCAGACGAGCGCTTCAGCAGCCTGTGCGAGCGCCTCTGCACAATTCCCTGCAATCTCCCCCATCTCACCGATCGGTGAGTACTTCTTCAACATGATTTCACCCTCTCTGCTGGTAAAAATTTCAAGTGGGTCACCCTCACGGATCCGAAGCGTACGCCGGATTTCCTTGGGTACCACAATACGACCGAGATCATCTATTCTTCGAACAATGCCTGTTGCTTTCATAAACTCTGTTTCCTCCATACTTTCATCCTGTCATGCTATCGATCAGCTTTGCGTTAGTATATGGAAAACGTGTAAAAATATTCTTTAATTTCTTATGCAGCAGATTCCATCTGTCTTCCCTTGTTTTGTAATTTTATTTACCGTTACTTTTGTTTTTTCTTATCGCTGTCCGATTTTACCGTCACGGTAAGCTTTGCTTTCACGCCATCCTCGGTCGCATAAATATATGCTTTCCCCGGGCTGACTGCGGTAACCGTTCCGTCCTCCTTGACGGTTGCGATACTTGTATTGGAACTCGAATACCCCGGTGTATTCCCCGACGAAACGCTCGCTTCCACGCGCGTCTGCTGCCCAACATTCAATACAACGGATGATTTCGCCAGCACTACCTTGGGCTGTCTGACCGTAACCTCACACGTCTTACTGACACCATCCACGGTTACCGTGATGATCGCAGTTCCATGCTTCATTGCGGTCACATGTCCCTGCGCATCCACTGTTGCAACGCTGGAACGATTCGATTTCCACTTTGGTTTTGTTCTGGAATTGGTATGGATTGTAAGCTGCAGCTCCTCCTTTCGGTAGAGAGTTGCCTTACTCTGACTGAGCACGACCTTCGGCTGTTTGACTTTGATACGGCAGGTTGCAGTACTTCCGTCTGCTGATACCGTGATCACTGCATCTCCCGGCTTTACCGCGGTAATCACCCCGTTCTCATCCACCGTAGCCACGCTCCGTTTACTTGATTTGTACTTGACCTCATGTCCGGTCGACACTTCCGCTTTCAGATGGAATTCACTTCCGTTGTCCATCGATACAGACTTCTGGTTGAGGTCGATCGTTGTCTTATTGACCGTGATGCGGCAACGCGCTTCCGCATTCCTCGTTTTGACAATGATCTTCGCAGTGCCTGCTTTCTTCGCCGTAATCAGTCCGTAGGTGTTGACCGATGCGATCTTACTGTCGCTTGAACTGAATGTCGGTTTCTTGCCGTTCGATGTCACTGCACACAGACGATACTCATCCCCAATATTCATCGTCTGCTCGTAAGTATTCAAAACAACGAACGCAATATTTCCCGCATATACATCTGTCTTTGGTCCGGAAAAAACAAGCATGGACACCATGCACAGAAGAACTCCAAGAGTTCTTATTCTTCGATTTGTCTTCATAGATCCCCCTAATAAAAGGGAAAACGTATGTGATAGAATCTGCTGTGTCCCGATTATATCACATACGTTTAAAAATGCAAGCGTTTTATACACGCTCAACTTTGATCACATTGGTATTTCCGATCTGTCCGTTAATCAGACCTCCGGTTAAGACAACCGTATCGTCCTTCTTCAGATCAAAAATCTTCTTTGCTTCCTTCATTGCATTGTAGAACATGACTTCCATGGAATTAAACTCTTCACACAGAACCGGTGTTACGCCCCAGCTCAGGTTCAGCTTTCTCCATACTCGTTCCGATGTTGTCATACCGACGATATCAACCGGACAACGGAAGCGGCTGACCATGCGCACGGTCGTTCCGCTTAGGGAACTTACCACAATACACTTGGCCTGCACATCGATTGCCATCGCACAGGTAGAGTGCGAGATTGCATCCAGGATACTCTTGATCTCGAAATCCGAATTCTGGAAACGCTTCGTATACTTGATCTGGCTCTCTGTGTACTCTGCGATCTCTGCCATATTGCGCACCGCATCAACCGGATATTTGCCGGCAGCCGATTCTCCGGAAAGCATAATAGCTGAGGATCCGTCATATACCGCATTAGCCACATCCGATAACTCGGCACGTGTCGGACGCGGATTGTGAATCATGGATTCCAGCATCTCCGTCGCAGTAATTACGCGCGTTCCAAGCATGCGGCACTTGTTGATCAGATATTTCTGGATCGCCGGTACTTCCATTCCCGGAATCTCCACACCGAGATCACCTCTTGCGATCATAATTCCGTTGGCGATCTCACAGATTTCCTCTACGTGATCCACACCGGAACGATTCTCAATCTTGGCAATAATATCAATGTCCTCTCCACCATTCTCATCTAAGAATGCACGGAGATCCGCAACATCCTGCTTGGTTGACACGAACGAAGCCGCAACAAAGTCAACCTCGTTCTGAATGCCGAAAAGCAGATCCTGCTTGTCCTGCTCGCTAAGGTAAGCATGATTCATAACCTTATTCGGGAAATTCATGCTCTTGCGATCCGAAAGCTCGCCGCCTGCAACAACCTTACAGACAGCATCCGGAGCCTTAAGTTTCGTTACCTCAAGAATGATCAGTCCATTGTTTACAAGAATACGGTCCCCTACCTTCAGGTTCTCGATCAGGTTCTTGTAATTAACAGCAACTCTCTGCTCATTTCCGACGACGTCTTCCGTCGTCAGTGTAAACGTAGCGCCTTCCTCCAACTGGATCTTACCGTTCTCAAATGTCTTGATACGGTATTCCGGTCCCTTGGTATCCAACATAATTGCAATTGGAAGTGATAAATTCTTACGTACCTTTTTAATGAGATCAATCTTCTTCTGGTGTTCCTCATGGCTTCCATGAGAGAAATTCAAACGTGCAACATCCATGCCCGCCTGACACATCTTGGTCAGTGTCTCTTCATTCTCACT
>OQVP01000995.1_pt1 | contig 10406 bp, 9 predicted proteins | sample 1691541 | NCBI WGS metagenome assembly OQVP01 (sample SAMN03418258, study PRJEB22391) | human gut metagenome | biome: human-gut; feature: organic feature; material: feces | host: Homo sapiens | place: Tanzania | collected 2013-01 | reverse complement strand
ACGACTTCGGCAAGAAGGGTACGGCGATGATGCTGAGAAACTGGGTGAACCGCCACGCTGAACATGACCGAGAATTGTGGCACGAGTTTCAATACCGAGTCTGTTTTCTATATAATTAGCAAGTTCAGCAACCTTACCTACACCCTCGGCAACAACAACGATAAAGTGTTTCTTACCTGTTTTCTGAGTGTTGACAATTCTCTGAATAACATCTCTTTCAATGTTGTAAGGAATTTCAGGAACAAGAATAGCCGTAGCGCCTGTTGCGATACCTGTCTGCAAAGCAATATCACCGCAGCGTCTGCCCATAACCTCTACGATTGAACAACGGTCATGTGACTGCGCTGTATCACGAATACGGTCTACCATCTGAATTGCTGTATTCATTGCTGTGTCAAAGCCTACTGTATATTCCGAACAAGCAATATCATTATCAATAGTACCCGGAATACCGATACAGTTAATACCTGCATTGGTAAGAGCACGAGCACCCTTGAAAGAACCGTCACCGCCGATTACAACAACGCCCGATACATCAATACTTCTGCAAAAATCCGCTGCTTTCTTAATACCTGCAGGAGTAGCAAACTCTTCACTTCTTGCTGTGTAAAGCATTGTACCGCCAAAACCGATTATATCAGATACACTGCGAAGATTCATTTCCTGAACATCGCCGTTAAGTAATCCGTTGTATCCACGGTAAACACCGTAAACTCTCATTCCTTTATTTATACCTGCACGAACTACTGCTCTTACAGCGGCATTCATACCGGGAGCGTCACCGCCACTTGTTAATACTGCTATTGATTTCTGAGCCATTTGATTATACCTCCATAAGGTTTTTTACTTCTTAATTATAATACAATATTTCACCCTTTACAAGACTAAATTTACTATTTTATTAAAATTTTCTTTTTTGGCGGCATTTTTACATCAGTAAAGATACATTTTCTTGGTTTTGTGCGTTATTGACTTTAAATTATATAAGTTATATAATAGTATTATTAATTTGATGGATAATTCTTCATATTATTTATTTTTGGAGGCATATCATATATGACAAAATTATATCTTGCCATTCCCTGCTACAACGAAGAAGAAGTACTAAGAGATTCGGCGCAAAAGCTCTCTGACAAGTTCAGTAAAATGATGCTTGAAGGCAAAATTACCGATGACAGTAAAATTGTATTTATAGATGACGGCTCAAAAGACAAAACCTGGAGTATTATCAGCGACCTTCACAAAGAAAATCCTGTATTTCAGGGAATAAAACTTTCTCGCAACAGAGGTCATCAAAACGCTCTGCTCTGCGGTCTTATTACATTAAAAGACAAGGCAGACGCTGTTATTTCTATTGATGCCGATTTGCAGGACGACATCAACACCTTTGACGAAATGGTTGAAAAATACGAAAACGGCTGTGATGTTGTGTATGGTGTGCGTTCAAAGAGAGAAACCGACACATTCTTTAAAAGATTTACAGCCGAGGCATTCTATAAAATTCTCAACAAAATGGGTGCAAAGGTTATTTTTAACCACGCCGATTTCAGACTTATGAGCAAACGAGCTTTAAATGCCTTTGCCGAGTATAAGGAAACAAATATTTTCCTTAGAGGTATGGTACCTCTTATCGGCTATAAATCGGATATAGTTACATATGAGCGTTTTGAAAGACTTGCCGGCGAAAGCAAATATCCGCTCAAAAAAATGCTCGCTCTTGCTTGGGAGGGCATTACATCTCTGAGTATTCAGCCAATCAGAATGATTACAGGTCTTGGCGCAGTGGTGTTTGCGGCAAGCATAATTATGATTATTTACAGCCTTGTCAGCTACTTTATGGGATTTGCGGTAAGTGGCTGGGCAAGCCTGCTCTGCTCTATTTGGGCAATCGGCGGACTTCAGATTCTTGCAATAGGCGTTATAGGTGAATACATTGGAAAAATTTATTTAGAAGTCAAAAGGCGTCCGAGATTTATCGTTGAGGAATTTCTTGAAGACTAAACTAAAACTTATAATAAATTTACAGTCAATGCCTTTCGTAGTTTGCAAAAGGCATTTAATGAGAGGGTAGCAATGAATCTTGAAAAATTAAAAGTAAGAAATCCTAATATGGATATTCTTAGAATTATAGCAGTGCTTTGTGTAATCGGTATTCATTTCTTTTACCATTCGGGCTACTATTACACAACAAACGATAATGCGGTAATGTATTTTGCAACTGTTCTGCGCACATTGTGTTCTGTTTGCGTACCGCTGTTTATGATTTTGTCGGGTTTCCTTTTGTGCAACAAAACGCTGAAAAAGGGTTACTATTCGGGCATAAGAAAAACCATAATAGTCTACATTCTTGTGGCGATTGCCTGTATGATTTATAAATCTATTGTCGGAAGTTACACACTTACTCCGCTTACCTTTTTTACAGGTATTTTAGATTTTACAGGTGCTAACTACTCGTGGTACATAGAAATGTATATAGGCTTGTTTTTGCTTGTTCCGTTTCTTAATATTATTTACAAAAATCTTGACAGCCGCAAGCAAAAGAATATTTTGCTTATCACATTAATTGCTATTACCATTTTGCCGTCACTTTTCAATGAGTTTAGATTTGACTCCTTGGAGTGGTGGGCAAATCCTGCATCAAATACAGAAACACAAAAGCTGATACCGAGCTGGTGGGTTGGCATTTATCCTATCACCTACTATTTTACAGGATGCTACATTCGTGAGTACGGCACAAAAATTAAAAACATTTACCTTATAATTGCTCTTGTGGTTGCCGTTTTCGGATTTGGCACCTTCAATTTTTACAGATGCTACGGCACGCCGTTTTCAACTTCAAACTATGTGTATTGGTACGGTATTGAACCGTATGTAATGTCTGTATTGATTTTCCTCATCATAAAAAATCTCAAACTTGATAACATTAATGTAAAGGTAAAATTTGTTCTTTGGAAAGTTTCCGACTTGGTTCTCTCAGCATCTTGAACTCAACACCTTTGATATTAAATATTTGGATTTCCTCTCTGCCTTCTCTTTGCTGTTCTTCAAGTTCATTTTCCTTTAATTCGGTTTTTCTGCATTGTGGTTCTATTTCATCACCTTCTTGTATTCTATCATGGAAGTAAGGTTTTATTTTCTCAAACAACTCTCCGAAATAATCCTCAGGATTACCCGGAAATGCGTCAAGCCAATTTATATTTGTAAGACGATATTTCTTGGCTTTGATATATTCAATATTTTCTATCCTAAAAGGTATCACCAAACACTCCGCCTCAAATGCAAGATTTAATTCCCTTGTGGTCTCTTTCGATTTGTTGGAAGCCTGTGTGTGGACGTACACAAACACTTTGCAATCTTCTATTGCATTAACTATAAATTCGCCCCAATCTTTGCCTTTCGGCACATCTCTGTACGCAACAAAGCAATGGAGATTTCTTTCCTCCAAGTAATGACATAAGTCTTCGATTGTTTTCTCGTCCTTGGTCGAATGGCTTATAAATATATCGTATTTTCTTTCGCCTTGGTTCATACTGTTTATTCTTATACTGCAAAGATAGTATATTTTCGCCGAAGCACAAAAACAGAAAGGCGTTTCGCAAAACTGGAAGGCCGAAAGAATTTTCTGAAACGCCATTTCGGAAAATTAAAAGGGCGTTTTAATTTTGCTTTTGCAAAGGACTGTTTATCCGTGTCTTACAAAAGAGGATTTTTAAGCCTTTTTCATGGCTTCAAGGCTCGTCCCTATAAGTTGTTTCCGTGCTTTGTTTCAGAGATTGTTTATAAGGCTTTGCACTATAAGGCTCATCTTATTACCTGCCTTGGCAACGCCTTCCAAAACCTCGTCATGAGTGCATTCTTTCACCTCATCGGGTCTGAAAACATTGCCTATCACACTCATGCCAAGCACTTTTATTCCGGAATGAGCGGCAACGATTACCTCCGGAACGGTACTCATGCCCACGGTGTCGCCTCCTATGGTTCTGAAAAAACCATATTCGGCAGGGGTTTCGTAACTTGGACCAGTCGTTCCCACATAAACTCCCTCCTGCAAAGAAATACCGTTTTGTGAAGCGGCGATTTTGGCATATTCTCTTATTGTTTTGTCGTAAGCATTGTCCATCGAGGGGAAACGAGTTCCGAATCTCGAATCATTAGGTCCGATAAGCGGGTTGGGCATAAAGTTTATATGGTCTTTTATCAGCATTATGTCGCCCACATTGTACGTCGGGTTTACCGCTCCCGAAGCATTGGTTACCACAAGCAGTTCGACACCCAAGGCTTTCATCACTCTGATTGGGAAGGTTATCTGTTGCATGGTAAATCCCTCGTAATAATGGAAGCGTCCCTGCATACACATTATTTCTTTACCACCCATGGTGCCGAAAAGCAGCTCTTCCTTATGTCCTTTCACCGTGGAGACAGGGAAATTCGGTATGTCCTTATATGCCATTCGGCTTTCCAGTTCCATTCCTTCGGCGAAGTCTCCCAATCCGCTGCCCAATATGACTGCCGTTTTAGGCTTTATTGTCGTGCGTTCTTTGAGGTATTGTGCCGTTTGTTCGATTGTTTGATACATATACATTGATTTATTATTGTTTTCAGCGATTCGCAAGTTCGAGGATAAGGCATTGCCTCCACATCTATGGGAAGCACATAAACATCTATGGGAAACGACCCTATTCTTCCGGCGTCTTTTTCTGTTGTCAGCAAAATGCTGTCCGCTTTTCCGAGCTTTCGGAACTCTTGCAATATGTGAAGGCGGTCTCTTTGCGAGAAGTTATGATGGTCGTTGTATGAGATTGTGCCGAGCAAAAGGGTTTTGCTTTTCAGATAGCTTACTATATGGGAATTATTCGATATTCCCGTGAAAAGAACTACGCTATGCTCGGATAAATTCAGCTTTCGGCTTTCGTCATTCAGAAGATAGGGCAGGCGGTAATGTATTTCGGAAAAGAAAATCCTTTGATCGGGCAGAGGTTTCAACTTTTCTGCAAAATCCTTTCTCTCCCTCTCTTCAAGTGGAGGACATTTGGTTACCACTATGCAGTCTGCCCGTTTATAGCCTTGGCGATACTCCCTGAGCAGACCGAAAGGTAATACTCTGTCTTTGAAGAAAGGTCGATTGTATTCGGTCAACAATATGTTGAAATCCCGAGCCGTGTATCTGTGTTGGTAAGCGTCATCGAGCAGAACGAGATTTATGGCAGGGTATTCGGCTTCTATGATTTCTATTGCTTTATTACGACTTTCGCATACTGCAAAAAGAACATTAGGGAACTTCTTTGCCATTTGCAGAGGCTCATCTCCGAAATCCTCAGCCCTGCCCTGCGGATCGACAAGCCTGTAACCCTTGGTCTTTCTGCCGTATCCGCGGGATATGACGGCTATGTTGTAAGACGAAGCAAGCAATCGGAGCAGATATTCGACAAAAGGAGTTTTCCCCGTGCCGCCGGCTTTCAGATTTCCGACGCTTATGACAACCGTATCGTGAGAAAGGGTTTTCAAAACGCCCTTATCGAACAATAGGTTGCGGATATGGTTTATCAGTCCGTACATCAGCTTAATTGTTACAGTTGTTTACCCAGAGATATAAGCCGTCGAAATAAGAACAATAGGTAAAGAGAGACCTCTTTGCAAGACTTCCTTGAATGGGTGAGCCGTCGTATGAAATATATTTTGAATTGCATTTGGGACAATGCAATATGACATTATTGGTACTGTCAACCTCCAATCTGCCATGGCAGTTCTTGGCTACGCAAGTGCGTTCAAATGCGATGAACTCGTCCCAACTGTTACGGAAAATAACAACGCCTCTTGCTCCTCCCTCGAAGTATTCCCAGCCTCGGTTACCGTAGTTGAGATTATAATATTCCGCACTGTCGGGATCGATATAAAAATTCACGTAGGCATAATCCGGATATTCCTCTTCGCATGAGGTGAATAACATAAGGCTCAAAGAAAACAGCAACAGAGTAATTCTTTTCATTCTCTTTGGTTGATAAACAATTCATGCAGCGTTCGGCTGCATGAATTGCATAAGATATTTATCGGAAAACGTTATTGAACGCTGTATATTGTGGTAAGACAGACGTCTCCGACTATTTTCAAAGTTCGTTTGTCTATATAGTCCATATTATCTTTCACAGTATGCCAATAAGGAAAGAAACTGCTCGCAGGATTGTTCTGTACAATATCTATCATGGGTATTTTGGCATAGATATTGACCCATATATGGTCGTCCATTATCGAAGGAGTTTTTTCGCTTACAAAAATATCGGAATAACCCTTGCTTGCTGCTATATCCCACACCTTGTTCATTATGGAAGAGGCGTATCCCATGGATTGTGCCTCCTTTGTAAAACGCGGATTGTTGTATCCGACCATGTCCAAGAGTATGCCGTAATTGGCTTTGTAGAAAGGAATGTGAGTATTCTGCGACCAGTATTGAGAACCGAGGCACCAATCGGTTTGATCTTCCACATCCGATTCCACTGCCCACTGTGGTGAACCTTGGTCTTCCAAGTCGAAGAATATTATATCGACACCTTGCGATGTCGGTTTTTGCTTCAATACTCTTGCAATCTCCATCAATACGCCCACTCCGCTGGCTCCATCATTTGCTCCGAGTATAGGAGTTTTGTGATTGGCAGGTTCGGGGTCGTGATCTGCCCAAAGACGGCTGTCCCAATGGGCTCCGAGAAGCACTCTGTCCGTTGCATCGAGATTAAAGGAAGCAATAATATTACGTCCCTTGACTTCGGTATTATCCCACAGCCGAGAAGAAAATTCCTGCACATAAACAGTGTCTGCATAGAGTCTCATGAACTCTATGATGTAATCTCCGCAAGACTGTGCCGCCTTTCCGTTCGGTATTCTCGGTCCGAAATCGCATTGAGTCTTGACATAATGATAAGCACTGTCGGCATTGAAGTCCGGTATCTCTATTTTGGAATAATCAAAACCGTCGGCAGACGGAGCATTTTGCTTTTTGCAGGAAACGAATGCAAAGATTGCAAGTAGCAATAAGCCGCATATAAATATATTATGGTTCTTTCTCATCTCTGATATGTTTTTTCGGATTACTCCATCGTCCAACTTGCACCCTCTTTGCCGTCTTTGATTACTATTCCCGCCTTTGCCAATTCATCTCTTATCATATCGCTCTTTGCCCAATCCTTATTTGCTCTTGCCTCTTTGCGGAGCGACAAAACGATTTGCATAAGCGAATCTACAATGTGCATGGAATTATCCGCCTGTTCGTTTTTCATTCCGAGTATATCGTTGAAGATAATGGCGAAGTTCTCTTTCAATGCTTTCTTATCGGCTTCGGTTATGCTCTCTTTCCTATCGGCAACAAGGTTTATGAGACGTGTGATTTCAAAAAGCTCGGCTATAACCATAGGAGTGTTGAAGTCATCGCACATTGCCTCAATACATTTATCAAACAAGGCAGAGAAATCCATGCTTGACTTATCCGATGTCGGTAAAGCGTCTATATTTTTTTGTGCTTCAAACAACTTCTTCATTCCTTTCTCGGCTGCGGATAATGCTTCGTTGGAAAAATCCAATGTGGAACGATAATGTGCCTGCAAGATGAAGAAACGTATTGTCATAGGGCTGTAAGCCTTATCCAACTTAGGGTGTTTGCCATCGAAGAACTCGTTTAAGGTGATGAAATTGCCCAAGCTCTTTCCCATCTTTTGCCCGCCGATTGTTATCATATTGTTATGCAGCCAGTATTTGGCAGGTTCGCAACCGAAAGCACAGACGGATTGGGCTATTTCGCTCTCATGGTGCGGGAATAAGAGGTCCAAGCCGCCTCCATGAATGTCAAATCTCTCTCCAAGGTACTTTCGACTCATTGCAGTACACTCCAAATGCCAGCCGGGGAAGCCTATGCTCCACGGAGACTCCCATCGCATGATATGTTCCGGTGAAGCCTTTTTCCAAAGTGCGAAATCGGCAGGGTTATGCTTCTCACTCTGTCCGTCCAATTCGCGAGTGTTTGCAATCATTTCGTCAATGACGCGATTGGAAAGTATTCCGTATTTATGTGTATCGTTATTGTATTTGTTGACATCAAAATATACGCTGCCGTTGCTTACATAGGCATAAGCCTTTTCAAGTAGGATTTTGACGATGTCTATTTGCTCCATGATATGTCCCGTAGCTGTCGGCTGTATGCTTGGTCGCATTATGTTCATTGCGTCCATTGCATCAAGGTATCGCTTGGTATAGTACTGCGCAACCTCCATAGGTTCGAGTTGTTCTACCCTTGCTTTCTTTTCTATTTTGTCTTCGCCGGCATCGCTGTCGTTTTCCAAATGCCCTACGTCCGTTATATTTCTCACATATCTCACTTTATAGCCTAAGAATTGCAGGAAGCGGAAAACAGTATCAAATGTCAATGCAGCTCTTGCATGTCCCAAGTGAGCGTCTCCGTAAACCGTAGGTCCGCAAACGTACATTCCGACAAAGGGAGGATTGATAGGTTCAAATTCTTCTTTCTTTCGCGACAAGGTGTTGTAAACAACCAATTTTCCTTTATTCATAATTATTATTCTACTTATCTGTTACCATCTTTATTCTTCTGACCATTACGCCTACACAAAGGCTTGCTATCACCATAACGAGCAAAAAGACGCTTATTATATCGAATGCTCTTAATTCTACGGGGAAGCTGTCCACCACAAAGCCTGTTGTGCCTATTTTTATCAAGCCGAATTGCTGTTGGACGAAGCAAAATAAACTTCCAATCAACAATCCTGCAATGCAACCGCAAGCACTCAGCACCGTACCGACTATGAAAAATATCTTTCTGATGTTTCTCATGCTTGTTCCCATGGAAGAAAGTATTCTTATATCGTTTCGTTTCACCATTGCGAACAAAGAAACCGACCCCATGACGTTGAAACTCGCTATAAAGACGATAAAGCCGAGTATAAGATAGACCGCAAATCGCTCTGCCTTGACTACCTTATAATATAATGGGTCCTGCTCAAAGCGATTCTTCACAACAAGGCTTTGACTTGTCAATTTTTCAATCTCTTTCTTCACTTTATCGGTTTTCTTACGCTTATCGGTCGATATATTCAGGCTTGTTATCTCATCTTCTCCGTATTCCAATAAATCCTGTGCAAAGCTCAAAGGCACAAATGCCGCCTTTCTGTCCATATCTCCCTCTGTTGCGAAACTGCCTGCATATTCCGCCACTTGCATATTAAGATTTTCTTCAGGAATAAAGGAGGTTCCCATATTGCTTTTGGGACTGCAGAATTTCAATAAGGGTCTCATCTTCTCCATTCCCCGCCCCAAGCCTATTTCCATGCCGAGAGCATAACCGAGAACGCTTTTCGGCTCTTCCGCCGTACCCAAATCAAAATCCCCTGTCTGCACCGTGGTATCCATTCCGCTCAAATGGGGATAAGCCCTCTCGACTCCCCACAACTCAACAATAGTCTGCCTTTCTCCGCAATTCATAAGAACGGATTCCCTTATTGTTTTTTCGCAATACTTCACTCCTTTGATTTTGCGAATCTTCTCCAAATCTATTTCATCAGTCGAAAACGTTTTTCCTTTCCTGTTTTCAATGCTGATGTCGGGGTAAGAGAATGAAAGCATCTTGTCTGCAACGCCGGTAAACCCGTTGAATACGCTCAGCACCACAAGCAAAGCCATGGACGAAACCAGGATTCCTATAAGCGAAATCAAAGAAATGATATGAACAATCCCTACATCTTTCTTTGAAAAGAAGTATCGCCAAGCTACAAAGAAAGGAAATTTCATCGCTTTCCCGATTTACTCTTTGAGCAAACGCTCTATATTCTCGCTATAATCCAAACTATCGTCCACAAAGAAGCTCAAATCCGGAATAATCCTCAACTGATGCCTCTCCAAGGTTGCCAACTTCATTCTGAGCAAGGTTTTATTCTTCTCAATCAAAGCAAATATCTCTTCTGTCTTCATTCCGCCTATTGCGAAAATGCTTACATAAACCCTTGCTATCGACAAATCTGCCGACACCCTCACTCTCGTGGGAGTAATCATTGCTCCGCAAAACAAATTCTTCGCTTCCTCTCGGAAAATGCAGCCCATATCCTTTTGAATCAAACGGGCAACCTTCTGTAATCTGCTACTATCCATATTTTGCAAAGATACAAAAAACAGATGTTAGCATTACGGCTTGCCCATATTTTTTTGAAATACCCACTTTTACGGATTTGCATAAGCGATTATTCATTACCTTTGCACCCATGAAAGTAAGACTTACAAAAGAATTCGGTTTCGAGATGTCGCACGCCTTGAATAATTATGACGGTCAGTGCAGCAATATACACGGACACTCATACAAACTTCTCGTTACCATAAAGGGAGAACCCATAGAGGACAAGAACAGTCCCAAATAC
>OQVP01000992.1_pt1 | contig 10409 bp, 10 predicted proteins | sample 1691541 | NCBI WGS metagenome assembly OQVP01 (sample SAMN03418258, study PRJEB22391) | human gut metagenome | biome: human-gut; feature: organic feature; material: feces | host: Homo sapiens | place: Tanzania | collected 2013-01 | reverse complement strand
TAAAAATACTACAGCAAAGAAGACAACAGCCAAGAAGGCTACCTGCAAGGCAACCGCCAAGTGCGCTACCAAGAAAACCGTGAAGGCTGCTGCCCCAAAACATATCGGACTCGTGAAGAACGACCCATATCTGGCAGACTATGAGGATGCTATCAAGGGCCGACACGAACATGCTCTATGGAAACTTGGTCAGCTGACTAATAACGGCAAACAGACATTGAGCGATTTTGCCAATGGATATGAGTATTTCGGACTGCATAAGACTGCCCGTGGATGGGTGTTCCGTGAGTGGGCACCTAATGCTACAGACATCTATCTGATAGGTGATTTCAACAACTGGCAGGAAACCGAAAAGTATCGTGCCAAAAGAATAAAGAATACCGGCAACTGGGAACTCAAACTTCCGGAGAAAGCGATGAAACATGGCGATCTCTTCAAGATGAAAGTTCACTGGGAAGGTGGAGAAGGTGAGCGTATTCCAGCATGGGCACAGCGCGTGGTGCAGGACGACCAGACCAAGATTTTCTCTGCTCAGGTATGGAATCCGGAACCATATAAATGGAAGAAGAAAACCTTCAGACCAAATGTGGCGCCGCTGCTTATCTATGAATGCCATATCGGTATGGCGCAGGATGCAGAGAAGGTTGGCACCTACACTGAGTTTAAGGAGAATGTGTTGCCACGTATCATCAAGGATGGTTATAACTGCATTCAGATTATGGCTATCCAGGAGCATCCGTATTATGGCTCCTTCGGCTATCATGTAAGCAGTTTCTTTGCTGCAAGTAGCCGCTTTGGAACTCCTGAAGAGTTGAAGGATCTCATTGATACAGCTCACCAGAATGGTATTGCCGTCATCATGGATATCGTTCACTCTCATGCCGTAAAGAATGAGGTGGAAGGACTGGGTAATCTCGCTGGCGATCCTAACCAGTATTTCTATCCTGGCGACCGTCATGAGCATCCGGCTTGGGACAGTCTCTGCTTCGACTATGGAAAGGATGAAGTCATCCATTTCCTATTGAGCAACTGCAAGTATTGGCTCAATGAGTTCCATTTCGACGGATTCCGTTTTGATGGTGTAACATCCATGCTCTATTACAGTCATGGTCTGGGTGAGGCATTCTGCAACTACGGCGATTATTTCAATGGTCACGAGGATGATAATGCCATCTGCTATCTTACCCTTGCCAACTGTCTGATTCATGAGGTTAACAAGCATGCCATTACGATTGCCGAAGAGGTGAGCGGAATGCCGGGACTGGCAGCCAAGTTTGAGGATGGCGGTTATGGTTTCGATTATCGCATGGCGATGAATATTCCAGATTATTGGATTAAGACCATCAAGGAACTGAAGGATGAGGACTGGAAACCATCCAGCATCTTCTGGGAGGTAAAGAACCGCCGTTCGGATGAGAAGACCATCTCTTACTGTGAGAGTCATGACCAGGCATTGGTGGGCGATAAGACCATCATCTTCCGTCTGATAGATGCCGATATGTACTGGCATTTCAAGAAGGGTGATGAAAACGAAATGGCTCATCGCGGTATTGCTCTGCATAAGATGATCCGACTGGTTACAGCCTCTACAATCAATGGCGGTTATCTCAACTTCATGGGTAATGAGTTCGGTCACCCAGAGTGGATCGATTTCCCTCGCGAGGGTAATGGCTGGAGCCATAAATACGCCCGCAGACAGTGGAATCTGGTAGATAATCATGAACTCTGCTACCACTATCTTGGAGATTTCGACCGAGAGATGCTCAAGACGATCACAAGCGAAAAGAATTTTAACAAGACACCAGTTGTAGAAATCTGGCATAATGATGGCGATCAGGTTCTCGCCTTTATGCGTGGCGATCTGCTCTTCGTGTTCAACTTCTCGCCAACCCGCTCTTTCACAGACTATGGCTTCCTGGTTCCTACCGGTTCCTACAGCGTAGTGCTTGATTCTGACAACAAGGATTTCGGCGGCAATGGCTTGAATGATGACACGATGACGCATTTGACCAGCTACGATCCACTTTATGTGAAAGACCGTAAGGAGTGGCTGAAGCTTTATCTGCCAGCTCGTACAGCTTTGGTGCTGAAGAAAAATTAATAGATTGATTTATGAAAAATAAAAGGAGTAGTACGGCGAAGATGCAAATCGCCTGTGCTATCATCTTTATCACATTTACCTACGTCTACCTGGCATTTTACCAGGCAGACGTATTGGCAGTGGCTCAGCATGTTTTCTCAGGCGGTTTGACCAACTACAGTTACACGCTAGCTCCACTGCTTATTACACTCGTACTCTATCTGCTGCAAGTGGGAGTGTACGCGGTAACCCGTGTGAAACGCCGTTTCCACGGGCTTACTTATTTCCCTTCGTTCCTCGTCCTGACGATGATTACCGATATCCCCGTTGATATCGACCATCATCATTCGCTGGGGGCGTGGTGGATTATCCTGCCGCTCTGTCTGATTCTCTGGGGTGGATTGATATGGATAGCGCGACAGTTGGAGCCGATAGAAACAGAGCCTCACAGCAATGGCTGGTTCTCACGCTATATGTGGGTGAATCTGGTTCAGATGCTGGTGATGATATTGCTTGTCAACTTTGTTGCTAGCAATGACCGGTTGTTTCATGAACGTATGCGCATGGAACATCTGATGAAAGAAAAACAGTATGAAAAAGCTTTGGAAGTAGGTGAAAAATCGCTCAAGACAGATTCTTCGCTGACGATGCTCCGTATAGCTTGTCTCAACGAAACTGGCGAATTGGGCAGTCGTCTCTTTACCTATCCGCTGGTAGGTGGAAGCAAGGCGATGATGCCGGATAGCGTAACCGTGAAGGCTATGCTGTGGAAGGCGCCAAAATGGATGCAGAAACCTTCGGAATGGATGGTTAAACATCATCTTAAGTATCGTCTGCCTGTTGACTACCAGCTTTGTGCGCTCTTGCTGGACAAGCAACTCGACAAGTTCGTGGTAGAGGTGCAGAAACATTATAAAGTAACTTCGGGCAAACTGCCTGTTCATTATAAGGAAGCGTTGGTTCTCTATACACATCGCCGCAGTAATCCAAGTATCATTTATCACGATAATGTGATGGATACTGACTTTGAGGATTATCAGCAGATGGATCATAAATATGCCAACGAGACTGAAAGGCAGAATGCTCTTCGGGATACTTATGGAAATACCTACTGGTATTATTATGAGTATGGAAACAAATAAAAGTTTTAATTAAGGAGATTGATATGAAAATACAGATATTCAGAAACTTATGGGTTCTACTGGTATTTCTTCTTCTGCTTGCACCATCTGGGCTGCAGGCACAGAAGAAGGAGATTTCTGCAGCCAAAGATCTGGTAAAGGCTGGCAAGGATTTGGCGAAGGCTGAATCCAGTATGCGTAAACTCCTGACGGATTCTGCCAACCGGAATAACAAGAAGATTTGGAGCATTCTCTTCGATGCTGTGAAGAAGCAGTATGAGCAGGGTAATGAAAAGCTCTATCTCAAACAGGCGTATGATACAGCCCAACTCTTCAATGCAACCAGACAGCTCTTCGTTATAGCCCAAGGACTTGATTCCGTTGAGATGATTCCTAATAAGAAAGGAAAATGTGAGTTTGATTTCCGCAAGTCTCACTCTGAATAGCAGAAATATAAGGAGGCTTATCAGTTCTTTGACCAGTACATAGCGTGCAGTACAGCACCGATGTTCCAATCGTATAAGTATGCCCAAAAAGACAAATATCTTTCTTCGGCAGCTTATTGGGCTGTTTATGCCGGATATAAGATGCAAGATACCAAAGCTACGCTTCATCATTCTTATGAGGCGCTGAAAGATACGGCTCATTATAACTATATGTTACAGTATCTGGCAGAGACTTATAAACTGGAGAAGGATACTGCGCGCTATCTCTCGACCTTGAAGGAAGGTTTTGAGCGGGATCCGAAATTTCCGTTCTTCTTCCCGCGTCTGGTAGAGTTTTATTCGCAGGAGAACCAGCTCGATTCTGCGCTCGCCGTAGCAGATAAGGCGCTGGCGATAGCTCCCGACAATGATATCTATCTCTTTACCAAGGGAACCATTCTCCTGAATATGGGTGATTTCAAGCAATGCATCGAAGTGAGCAAAAAGGCACTTGCTGTGAACGATTCTTTGGCTGGTGCTTATTATAATATAGGTTTGGCTTATTTCAATCAGGCGGTTGAAATGGATAAGAATTCGCAGCAATCCCGCAAAACTCATCAGGAGATAGACGGACTTTACAACAGTGCGATGCCTTATCTGCAGAAGTACAGAACGATGGCGCCTGATATGCAGGACCAGTGGGCTTTGCCGCTATATACCATCTATCTGAACCTGAACATGGGTAAGGAGTTTGATGAGATTGACAAACTGCTCAATCAAAAAAAGAAATAATGCCTCATGATGAGGAATTTATGAAAACTTCTCTAGAAAAGAAAACTTCTCTTTAATAAAAGAAAACTTCTCTTTAGAAATTGATTATTAGAAATTTATGATAGACAGAATTTTAGATAAACTGGGCATTGAGCTCAATGATATGCAGCAGGATTCTATGCAGGCAATCTTGCACGGGAACAAGGATGTGGTGGTACTTTCGCCAACAGGTAGCGGAAAAACACTGGCTTATCTTCTGCCTCTCACCCAACTTATAGATGCTACTGATGACGAGGCGCAGGCGGTGGTGGTAACTCCTGGTAGAGAACTCGCTTTGCAGTCGGCTAACGTATTGAAGAATATGGGCAGCGGTTTGCGTGCGATGGCTTGTTATGGCGGTCGTGCTACGATGGATGAGCATCGCGTGATGAAACAGGTTCGTCCTCAGATTGTATTTGGAACTCCGGGTCGTCTCAATGATCATCTGGATAAGGGAAATCTTTCTCCATATCATATAAAATACCTGGTGATTGATGAGTTTGACAAGTGTAATCCGTACCGTATTTATCCGAAAAGTAAGTGTGTGCCTGCTGTACGTACTGGTCGGTGGTGATGCCTTCCTTCTGGCATTCCTTTTTGATCTGATCTACATAAAAGCCCGGGAACACGTTGAATGCGGTGTCGAAGCTCTGGGTGCGCAGACCCTCATAGTATTGATCCAGCAGGGGGGTGAATGCCTTGACCAGGCTGTCGTAATCGGTGGCTTGCCGTTCCGGGGATACGGCATTGGAATCCACCGTAGAAGTGGCAGCGGAATTGCTCTGGGATGAGTCGGACTGATTGCAGCCGGTCAGCGCCAGCAACAGTGCGCCGCAGGTAAGCAGCGGAAAAAGCTTTGACATTGGGAACATCCTTTCTGTTTTCGGTCAGATGCTTCTGTCCTTGCCGATAAAGAACAGGGCAACGGTTCCGGGCCCTGCGTGGGCGCCGATGACCGGGCCGATGGTGCCGATGCGGATATCCTGGATGCCGAAGTGTTCCCGGATCTGGTCGGCAACAAAGTTTGCATCCTCCGGGGCATCTCCGTGACTGATGAATACAGGCAGATCCAGATCGTTGTGATATTTCTTTTTCATGTTTTCCACAAGTGCAAGCAGGGATTGCTTTCTGCCACGCACCTTTGCGAAGGGGATCAGCTTACCTTCTTCATTGACATTCAGAATGGGCTTGATGCCCAGCATGCCGCCCACCACTGCGGAAACCTTGGACACTCTGCCGCCCCTGTGCAGATGGTTCAGATCATCTACTGTAAAGTAGTGACAGAATTTTAGCCGATTCTGGGTGACGAGGGCAGCAGTCTCTTCGATGGTTTTTCCAGCCGCCTTGAGCCGCAGAGCATACTCCACCAGCAGACCATGCCCCATGGAAGCGGACAGGGAATCCACCACCAGCACCTTGCTGTCTGGGTAGCGTTCCATCACGTCATTGGCTGCAATGGTGCAGGACTGGCAGGTGCCGCTCAACGCAGAGGAAAAGGAAATGTGCAGCACATCCTTGCCGCTGCGGACGATCTCCTCGAAGGAGACTCTGGCTTGTTCCACGCTGACCTGGGAAGTGCGGGGCATTTCTCCCTTGCGCAGCCGGTCATAAAAGGTTATGGGATCCAGACAGTTGGGGGTATTTTCCTGATACTCGTCATCGGACAGAGCGTATACCGCTCCCATCAGATTCACATGCTGCTGCTGCATGTATGCCGGATCCATATCGCAGAAGGCTTCTGCGGAAATAATGAACTCTCTCATAATACGCTCCGTTCCCCCGATTCACACGGGCAGATCTTACAGGCTGCACCACGCAATCATTGTGCGGTGTTACCGATATACATATTATTATAGCATAATCCGGCTGGAATAACAAGTGATTTGCGGCAAAAAAAGAAGACCCTGCTTCCACAGGATCTTCTGGGTTATCTTATTGTCTGGATGTGCGGCAGGCTCCAATCGTATACGCCGCTAGACAGAGTATGCCGCAGCCCAGCATGATGCCCTCCAGCAGCAGACAGGCATCGGTCATTCGGTTCAGCATGCCGGTTACTGCCGCATAAATCTGAGTGGTCTTAATGGTGAATGCAGCAAAATAATCCGTTGCCTTGACGTAGATCAAGGGGATCAGCGCAATGCAGCCGGCAACCGTCAGACTGCATCCACTCCAGTACAGGATCCGGAGGGGGCGTTTCCGGTTGATCCATGCCAGCAGTCCCAACAGAACGCATACCACGGCAGCAGATGCAGCTATAGCCGGATTCAGCCAGGGCATGACCCGTCGGATTTTGGACAGCAGACCGGCGGATTCCAGCGTGGAAAACCGGAACACATCCACAGTCTGGAGCACCTGCTTTTTGGCGTTGTCAACAGCCGCATTGACTTTTTTTTCATAGGTCTCATCCTTGGGGTACTGGATCTGGTCTGCATAATCGCTGAAAAACTGACGGATACTTGCTTCCAGGGAGGATAGATCCATTTCAAAGGCGTAGCTGTCGGAGGTGCCGTGCAGATAAGCATATGCGGAGGTGACGCTTGCCCGGACGCCGGAGTCCAGCTGCTCCCGGGTGAGGGCATCCATGTATACCTGAGCGGGGATGCCGCTGGTGGAAACCTGTTCCGTAAACCGTGCCTCCAGGGACGTGTAGATCCGGTCGCTGAGGCCCTGTTCCTCCATGACCGACAGGCAGGTGTTACTTGCATACAGCCGGACAAACAAAGTGCCTTCCGCTGCCAGCAGGCTGAACACCAGCAGAATGGTTATAACAATGTTTGCGAAGTATTTGCCGGATGCCTTCATGGATTCTGCCCCTCCGTTTCCTGATAGAATGCACGTTCCGTCAGCTTGCAGATCACCGCATACCGGTCATCCGAGGAGCCGAATACGTTGTTGATACAGGTATACAGGGTCAGCCTGTCATCCTCTGTGGGGATGACATACCGCTTGTCCGTCTTTTGAAAGGTGACGGTTTCGGAAACCTCATAGGTAAATCTGCCGTACTGGGTATACAGCACCACCGTATCCCCGACAGACATCTGATCCAGGTGTGCAAAAAAGGTGTTGACGTGTGCATCAATAACTACATTGCCGGGATTGCCCAGGACAACGGAGCTGGTTGCCTGGCAGGCGCCCCGCTCCAGCAGAGCGGCGGTGGTACCCCAGTATACGGGCACATTCAGGGAAATGGAGTCGCAGCTCAGAGTGGCGTACTGTTCGCCGAATGCAGGCACCAGAATTTCGCCCTCAGTATAGGTCTGCCCCTGATGCTCCGTATTGATCTGATTATTCTTGATGAGCAGCCCTGCCTGGGGATCGGAATTTTTGAAATTGTCCATAAAGGCAATGTTCAGATAGGTCTGGAGCTTTTCGTAGGGCTTGATGGCTGCTACTGCCGTAATGGCACCGCACAGCACCAGAAGCAGCAGGGGGGTGCAGAGATCAGCGATCAGTCCTGTTCTGGATTTCCTTGCCGGATGCTCCGGTTGTTCTGTCTTATTCATGCTGTTCCTTTCCAAGCTTTCTGCCGATCAGATAGAGTCCGGCACCGGCTGCGGCAACCCCGGTCAGCAAGCCGGAGATCAGCCCTGTATGGGAGATGCCGGTATCGTCCACCACAACGCCCATGGAGGAGACATCGATCAGCTTGCCCTCCTCATCCCGGGCGGAAATGGTCAGCTTGTCATCCTCCAGATCATCCACAGTAAAGTAAAAGCCCATGGTCTTGCCGGTTTCAATCAGCTTGTTGATGATGTCGGTTTTATCGTTCAGGCTCAGTTGCTTGATGATGCTGTTCTTTTCGGCGGTGGACAGGGATGCCATGAACTTTGCCCGTTCTTCCTCCGGCAGGGACTGGACGTATGCCACCTTTTCCTCCAGCGTCATATTGATAAAGGGCTTTTGCTTTGTGGTGGTGACGACACTGCCGGATCCCTCGGTTTGCACGGGAGCAGTGGTGGTGACGGTGGTGGAAGAGTCTCCGCTTTCTGGGGCAGTGGTGACAGTACCGAACTGCTGGTTGATCTTTTCCCAGATCTCATCCTCATAGGTGTGCAGTGCGGCGATGAAGGAGTCATAATCCTCTGAGGTATACTCCTCCTCGTTCAGCTTGTTGATGCCTGCCTGCACATAGACCTCCGGAAAGCCGGCAGCCCGTGCGGCGGCGATTACGTCTTCTTTTGTTGCGGCGGAAGCGGAAAGACTGCCTGCTGCCACTGCAAAGCATGCGGCACCCAGGACAGCGGATACACATAAAATCTGTTTGATTCGGCTCATAGTGATAACCTCCTGTTTCTGAGACCAATACATATGTAGTATAACATACGTCGCCGGGCTTTTCAAGTGGGAAAGCCTGCTAGGGCAAACTTTTTACAGATTCTTGACAAATGGATGCCCGCATGCTACACTGCTAAAGGAAAGGAGCTTGTTGAATGGAACTGACCTTTGAACCTTTGCAGCGAGAGGATCTTGCCGCCTGCTATGCGCTGTGCATGCAGAGCTTTTCCGAGTCCGTGCCGCTGGAGGAGGTGGAGCAGACCTTCGCTTTGTGCAGCCGGGATCCCAGTTACCGACTGGTAGTGGGAAAGCTGGACGGCAGGGTCGTGACCTATGCCACCCTGCATTTCTTTCACACGGTGTTTGACGGCATGCGGCCCATGGCGACCATCTGGTATGTGTGCGTGGATCCGGCATACCGGAGCCGGGGTATTGGAAAAGCGCTTTTTGCAGAGCTGTGCCGGATCTGTGAAGCAGAGCAGTGCCTGGAAATCGTGTTCACCTGCCTGCAGGAAAATGCGTCCGCACAGGGCTTTTACCGTTCTCTGGGGTTCCGGGATGATCTGGAGCGTGCCTTTGTGCGGTATTACTTTGAACCGTAGTGAAAAATTAAGATACCCCACGGAGCATGCGGAAACGCTTTGTGGGGTATTTGCTTTGCGGATCAGAACATATTGATCAACGGGAAAATCACAAAAGACAGCAGGAGAATCCCTGCCAGTACAAGAATAAAAATACGTATTCCCATGGACTTCTTGGGCGGCTGCTGATTTTTCTTGGCTTTCATACGCTCTTCCTTTCGCATTATCCGTAGAATCGTCTGGATTGCTTTTTATGCTCGTTTCGCCGGTCTGTATTCCTGCCCCGGGGACGGCGGTTGAAGCCGTCATTCCGGGACTTGCCCCGGAAGTCGCTGCGGCTGCCGGTTTCCTTGCCCTCGTAGCGCTTGACGGTGACCTTGTGCCCGTTGATCTTGCCGGCGTTCAGAGAATCAATGACAAAATCCATTTCCGCTTCCGGCACTTCCACAGTAGTGTGCTGGTCGAAGATATCAATTTTGCCGAAGTCCTTGCCGGAAAGACCAGTGGCATCTACCAGAGCGCCCAGAATGAAATTGGGCGCAATGCGCTGCTGTCTGCCAATGTTGATATCCACCTTTGCAGTGGTAACGGCGCTTCTGCCACGCTTGCCTTCCCGGCGGATGGGCTGGGGTGCGTCAAATTCGGGAATGCTCTGTAAGGATGCGGACAGTTTTTCCTCCAGCAATACCTGGGCGATCTGCTGTGTGGTATATCCCTCCTCCGTCAGCCGGTTCAGCAGTTCCTCTGCTCTGGAAGACGGTTGTTCGGCGCATGCCTGTGCCACTGCGTCATGCAGCTGCTGGGTTTTCTTTGCTGCAAGATCTGCCCGGGTGGGCAGTGCCTTCTGGATGATTTCCGCTTTGGTATACTTTGCAATATCCCGCAGGGCGAACACCTGCCGCCTGCCGCTGACCAGGGTCAGGGCGGTGCCGGATTTGCCTGCTCTGCCGGTTCTGCCGATGCGGTGGATATAGTACTCGTTGTCCTGGGGCAGATCGTAGTTGAACACCAGGTCGATGCCGTTTACGTCAATGCCCCGGGCAGCCACATCCGCAAGAACGTCCTCCAGTACGACGACGTAATGAACCGCCAGAGGGAGATAATCTACGGCCAGCGC
>OQVP01000990.1_pt1 | contig 10418 bp, 9 predicted proteins | sample 1691541 | NCBI WGS metagenome assembly OQVP01 (sample SAMN03418258, study PRJEB22391) | human gut metagenome | biome: human-gut; feature: organic feature; material: feces | host: Homo sapiens | place: Tanzania | collected 2013-01 | reverse complement strand
GATAATTTTGCCGTATGAAATTACCTGACATCATCATAGCCATCGACGGCTACTCCTCCACCGGTAAGAGCACGCTTGCCAAACTGATAGCGGAACATTTCTCGTTCCTTTACCTTGATTCCGGAGCCCTCTACCGAGGAGTGACGCTCCACGCCCTTGAGAACAACCTCATCAGCGAGGACGGCGCGATCGACGAGGCCGCCCTAAAAGCGGCGCTACCCAAGCTGGATCTTGACTTCAGGGCCGGAGGAACGCACATAGGCGACCGCTGCATCGAGAAGGAAATCAGAACGTTGGAGGTGTCCGGACACGTCAGCCCCGTCTCGGCGATCCCGTTTGTCAGGGAATATGTCGATGAGCGCCTGCACGCTTTCGGTCGCAGGAAGAGGGTCGTGATGGATGGCAGGGACATCGGCACGACAGTGTTTCCGGACGCCGAGGTCAAGATATTCATGACCGCGAGCGACGAGGTCAGGGCGAAAAGACGCTACGACGAGATGAAGGCCAAGGGGCAGGATCCGACGATGGAGGAGGTGATGAAAAACCTCAGGGAGAGGGACTACATCGACTCTCATCGCGAGGTGTCTCCTCTCTCCAGAGCCGCCGACGCCTTCGTGCTGGACAATTCGGACATGAACCTGCACGAGGAACTTGTCTGGTTCCAGGGGCTTGCGCAGGGTCGTTTCGGGATTCTGGAATAAGGACATGAGCCTTCAGGTTGAGATAGAGAGGCACTCCGGTTTCTGCGGGGGCGTGATCCGGGCGATCGGACGGGCCGAGAAGTTCCTACAGGAGCATCCCGGACAGACGTTGTACTCTCTGGGCGACATCGTACACAACGAGGCCGAACTGCGGAGGCTCGGCGAAAAAGGACTGGTCACCATCGGGAAGAAGGATCTTGCGGACATCCCGTCTCCTTCGTCCGAGACTCTTCTTATAAGGGCCCACGGCGAGCCGCCGGAGACATATTCATTGGCCTCCAGGCTAGGCCTTACTGTCATTGACTGCACCTGCCCTGTCGTGCTGAGACTTCAGAAGAGCATCCGGGAGGCCTACGAGAGGGTCAAGCCCGCCGGAGGACAGATCATCATCTTCGGGAAAGTCGGACACGCGGAAGTCCTCGGTCTGCTGGGGCAGGTCGGGGGTGACGCTGTCGTGATCGAGGATCTGCGGATGCTCCGCTCCGCGCTTGGCGACGGCTCCATCCGGACCGGCAGACCGCTGGAGATCTTCTCGCAGACCACCAAGAGTCCGGTGGAATATTCAGAGATCTGTAAGGAACTTTCGGCGGCACTGCGGCAGGGAGAGGCTTTTGCGGGCGGACTGAAGGTTCACGACACTATCTGCTCGCAGGTCGCGTCGAGACATGAGGAGTTAGCCGAGTTCGCCGCCCGGCACGATGTGATCGTCTTTGTGTCAGGGGTTTCCAGTTCTAACGGGAAGGTGCTGTGCGAGCTTTGCCAATCCAGGAACCCCCGCACCCACCACATTTCCGGGCCGTTGGAACTGTCCGCCGAATGGTTCTCCGCCGGCGACAAGGTCGGGATCTGCGGAGCCACCTCCACCCCCGGCTGGCTGCTGAGGCAAGTGGCGGATGCAATCTCTTGTCTCTGAACCCAGCGAAGCGGCTGCACGCCGCCACTAAACGAGGCGGCCAATCCATGATGGCGGCACGTCGGTGAAAGAATATTTGCAGGAATATCCACAAATAGTTAACTTTGTAGTAGAAATGATTGCGCGTCAATCTTTTGAAATCTAAATTCATTACATATTGTTATGGCAACAACAGCAGATTTTAAGAACGGCCTTTATATCAGCTACAATGGCAAACCTTGCCAGGTAGTCTATTTCCAGCACGTCAAGCCAGGAAAAGGCCCGGCATTCGTAAAGACGAAGCTTCGCAACCTTGAAAACGGAAGGATCCTTGAGAACACCTTCACCGCAGGTATGAAGATCGATGTCATCAACGTCGAGAGACGTCCTTACCAGTTCCTCTACTCCGACGAGGACGGATTCAACTTCATGCACGAAGAGACCTACGAGCAGATCCACCTGCCTCACGATGTTGTCGAGAACTCTGACCTCATGAAAGAGGGACAGCACGTTGAGATGATGTTCGTGACAGAGCCTGAGGAGAAGTGCCTCACCTGCGAGCTCCCTACCTACGTCACCCTTGAGGTGACCTACACGGAGCCTGCCGTTAAGGGCAACACCGCCTCCACCAGCGCCCTCAAGGAGTGCACCCTTGAGACCGGAGCCAAGATCATGGTTCCTCTGTTCATCAACCAGGGCGACAAGATCACCGTCAACACCACCGACCGTTCCTACGGCCAGAGAGTGTAACGCACAAGCCAAAAAGCCAATGACCGGGAAGGTGGCCGAGATTTCCTCTCAGCCACCTTCTCTGCATTAACACCCACCCTTCGGGTTCAATGCCCGTTTCTTTTTCCATAAATACCCGGAAAGAATTGCACAGGGCAATGCCTGATGTTTGCTGAAAACAAAATTGAGACATCTAGGCACTAAACAAAAAATGACCCACAGACACCTGTGAGTCACTTTTTGCGGAGAGAACGAGATTCGAACTAAATAACCAACAGCCTCCATACACCCCTAATTTACGTGTGTATAATGCATATTTCTTCATATAGATATACCTAAATCCAGCTAAAATTGGGATATTATTGGGATATTTTTACGCTAGAAAATCAGATTGCTGATGAATATGACATCTCGGATCTTAGCGAAAAGCAAATCTTAAATGCTGTCCGCATGGGTGTAAGAGGTGGTCGCATGCCAGAGAGTGCACTTTCATTGTCAACGGAAGATATTCTAAAACGTCTTTCTCTTCTTAAAGATGGAAAGCCGATACACGCTGCTGTAGCTTTATTTTGCGATAAACTGCATTATACTCCCCAGTTGAAATTAAGAATGGCTCGTTTTAAGGGAATCAATAAAAATGAATTTGTTGACAGTCAGAATGCCAGCGGCTGTTTCTTTGACTTGCTGGATGCGGGAATGTCATTCTGTTTCAAACATTTGAATTTACATGGTAAGGTTATTGGGCTCAATAGAGTCGAAGATTTGGATATTCCCGTAGAAGCTTTACGTGAGGCCCTGATCAATGCCCTTTGTCATAGGTCATACGAATCTATCTCTGGTTCTGTAAGTCTTGCTATTTATGATGACAGAGTTGAGATTGAGAATCCCGGGCGACTGCCGTTGGATATTACTCCTGATAATATCAAAGAATCTCACGACTCCAAACCATACAATCCGACTATCGCAGGTGTATTATATAAACCACATGGCTGGAGAGTTGGGGTAGCGGTGTGGCGCGTATGGTTCAGGCATGCAAGGCAAAAAACATTCCCGAACCATATTACGAGGTCCGTCCAGGAGGAGTTGCCATCGTATTCCGTTTTAAGGACATCAACAACGAAAGTAATTCCAATCAAAATTGCGAGTTGGATTGCGAATTGGATTGCGAGTTAAAACTAACTGATAGACAAAAAGTTATCCTATATATTTTAATGTCTGATGGAGAAAAAACTGCGAGTTGAATTGCGAGTCAATTAGAAGTCGGGTTAAGGAGTGACCATTGACTCATTTTCTTGCCTTGAAATTTGCGTGTACAAAGGAATAAGGCTAACTTTGTGGTCGTTAATAATGTGTATTTACACAAAATAAACGAATAGAAATATGGAAATCCGTAGAGATAAATATCTGGATCTACTTATCCACAGTTGTGGGAATGGGTTGATAAAAGTGATAACAGGAATGCGCAGATGCGGCAAGTCATACCTGTTGTTCACCCTTTTCAAGAACTACCTCATAAAACAAGGAGTGAAAGAAGACCATATCATAGGGGTAAATTTGGAGAACCGACTGAATAAAAGTTTGAGAGACCCCGACGCATTACTTCAATACATAGATAGCCGTCTTTCATCAGACGGTCAATATTATGTTATGCTGGATGAAGTACAGATGGTCAGCGAGTTTGAGGATGTATTGAACTCATTCCTAAGCATAAGCAATGTGGATGTGTTTGTTACTGGCTCTAATGCAAAGTTCCTGTCTAAGGATGTAATCACTGAGTTTCGTGGACGAGGAGATGAAATACACGTGCGTCCATTGACCTTCAGAGAAGTAGCAGATTTCCGTGATGACTATTCGCAAGATATGATTCGTGAATATATGCTCTATGGAGGATTGCCACAGGTCGTTTTAGAAAACGATGTCAACAAGAAGGTGAGTTATCTGGAACAGCAGATGGAGCATACTTATTTGCGTGACATAAAAGAGCGATATGAAGTTCGTCAAGATAGCGATTTGTCAGAACTAGTGGACATCATGGCATCATGTGTGGGTGGTCTGACCAATCCTCCAAAGATTGCAGACACTTTTAAAAGTGTAAAGCATAGTAGCATTTCGGTGGATACCATACGTCTCTACTTGGAATATATGGAGGATGCGTTCGTGTTGGAACGTGTTACTCGTTATGACATTAAAGGAAGAAAATACATAGATTCGCCGTTTAAGTATTACTTTGAGGATTTGGGACTGAGAAATGCCCGATTGGGATTTCGGCAAGTAGAACCAACGCATATGATGGAGAATATGCTCTACAACGAGCTTCGTGCTATTGGAATGAAGGTGGATGTAGGACAGGTGTTTACCGAAGTGAAAATCGAGGATGGATCCCGTCAGCGCAAGACGCTGGAAATCGATTTCGTCTGCAACCGTGGCTATGAGCGAGTGTACATCCAATCGGCCTATTCGATGGAAACAGAAGAAAAACGAGATCAAGAACTGACCTCACTACGTAAACTTCGCGACGGATTTCGCAGAATCGTAATTGTAAACGGGCTACAACCTACCTACATGAATGAAGAAGGCGTGTATATTATAAATCTTATGGATTTTTTGCGCGACCCGGAGAAATACATGGAGGAGAGAGTATAAAATCACAATATTCTTAAACTAGTAATATTTTGTTATGTCTGAGTTTATCAAAGCCATCGGCATATTTTATAAGAATGAATTAACCCAAGTTTGACACTTTAGGGGAATTTTCTTGATTTTTCGGCTATATTTTCATCCTAATTGCTTGATATTCAATAGTGGCATACTCAAAAATCAAAATGTAGTACACAGTAACGCAAATTGAAATTGCTAACTGGCTGATACTGCAAGAGAAACGGTTTAGCTATGTTAAACTTGGGTTACATCTGGATGTGAGAGGGCAACCCAGGAACTGCTTGATGGTGCCATATTGTTTATTTTATACAAATGTTCAAAAGGCTATCTATCGTTTTGTCCAAGGACTCTTTATATAAAAGGCTTTCAACATATTCGTTAGGAATGGATGAATAACCATATTTCGCTCCAAGTATGGCACACGCCACAGCAGCATTTGTGTCAGCATCACCTCCCGCATTCACCACAGCGAGAAGCCCTTCAACAAATGATGTCGTATGCCAGAAAGTCCAAAGAGCCACTGATAATGTAACTAAAGTATAGCCCATGTGATCATAGTCTACCAAATTCTTAACATCTGATTCACACCACGCTTTGTCCACGTATTCGCAGATTTCTGCATCATATAACTGTGCCAAACTTTTTATTTGAAATAATGTCGGTGGTTGCATACCATAAACCAATGCGTGTATAAGTTCGGACACTATTACGCATGAGCCGACACATCTTGGATCGTAATGGGTGAGCCGACAAATATTATCTGCACAAGTCCTTACTTCTTTTGGAAAAAGACCGACTACTGAGGTACGCATCAGCCCACCATTTGCTGCAGACTGATACTTGCTCATTTCCCATACCTTGTGGGATACATCAAACGGATGCTCCACATAGTCGCCAATCATCAGCACCTTATAGGTATTTTCTCCAATACCCATAGGAGTGCCATTGGCCCAGTCTTTGAAGTGTCGGGCGATGTTGTAAAAATTAACACCCTTGTCTTCAATGACCGCATCAGCGATGCAGAGCAACATGTCGGTATCGTCCGTCCAGTCGCCAATTTCCCAACGTTTCCGATGTCTGTCTTGGTATATCTGCTTGTAGTGTTGTAGTCCATGAGGATATTTCCAAGCGATATCCTCATCTGTCATGAATTCCGTCCCCAATCCGAGTGCATCGCCAATGGCTTGACCATAAAGGCAACCTCTAAATCTGTCAATAGTTTTATGCTCCATAACCGTATAAATCTAAATTTTGACATTGGTTGTTGTTTTGATACAATTCGCTATAATCAGTTGATTTCGCCATAAATCTCGTCATTTTTTTGCCAGTGTACGCTATAATTGGTCGCTTTCGCTATAAATTCTGTTGAATTTCGACGGATTTGAAACTATTTCGACGAATTTTCGACGGATTTATGTGATTTTCGTCGAATTTCGACGGCTTTTTCACTGAAGAAACCAATTACGTCCATCAGTTTTTATCAGTTCTTCCATTTTCATGGCTTTTAGTAAATCTCCAAGCATGCGCAATTGTTGTTCGTCTGTTTTGTTGGAAGGAAGAGGCTATTGCTGGGCTGTTGTAAAAGCATAGATATTGGAAGGTAAAAGCATAGATATTGCAATGTAAAAGCTATGTTATTGCAGTGTAAAAGCTATGTTATTGCATTTACTACAATACTCTGGCTCGTTGCTGTTTTTCAAGACAAGGTTTGTTGGTTCGTTGTCAGTATTAGCATTCAACAAAATCACTAAACTACAAAACAACAAAATCACAAAACAACAAAACCACACTATCTAAGATCGATTACCTCAGCCTTAGGATAGTCTTTAGCATTGAAGGTGAAAGTGGCATCAGAGAGAGTTTGCTGTCTGATATTGGAGATAGAAATCGTAACCCAACCAGAAGCCTGACGCATCTTTACCTCCTTGATATTATTGTTGCCGTCCACGAGAATATATGCCTCCTTGATGCTTGCTTTCTGATTTTGAGCCTTGAGATGCACTTGATTGCCGCTCGCGGTCTTGTTGAGCTGCATGCTGTAACCCTTCTTGTAGAGATTGACGAAGGTGTAAGGATTCATGGATGACTGCTGAGCGGCAGAAGGAGTAGAGACATTGACCTCTTCATTCTTCTTCACATAGGTCCACTGTGTCTTGCCATTGTACCATACTATTGCGCTGGCAGTAGAAGCGTGGAATTTGTTGCCTTTGATGGAGATGTTGCCCTTCTGAGTGCCAAACTTGTTGCCTTTGATGGAGAAAGAAGCGGTAGTACCGCCTTTGATGTTGAGCTTTGCTACAGCTTTGTCGAGCACTTTCTTTGCCTCATTGGAATTGTTGTTGGCAGAAATGGTTGTAGTGAAGGCGCAAATCGCCATCATAACTATCAGAGAAAAGATTTTTTTCATAGACTTTCTGTTGTTAATCCGTCCCTTTTAACGGTTTTCTTTTTATTAAGTTTGTTATCTGAAATATCAAGTTATCGAGTACCGCCTCTGAGCGATGCAATACGGTTTTCCAAAGCCATCTCATCCATTATCAGCACTTCGCGAGGCTTACTGCCATGAGCAGGACCTACGATACCCGCCTTTTCGAGTTGGTCCATCAGTCTTCCGGCACGGTTGTAGCCGATGGAGTACTGTCGCTGAATCATGCTCGTAGAGCCTTGCTGCGTGTTGACGATGGTGCGTGCAGCCTGTTCGAAGAGAGGATCCCATGAAGAAACGTCCGTACTTCCAGTGCTTCCGCCATCGCTTCCATCATCCATAGGTTCAGGGAGTTCCATAGGATGCTGAGGAGTAAGGCCAGCCTTCTCTTGCTCTTGTATATGCTTAGCGATAGCTTCCACTTCAGGAGTGTCGAGGAAAGCACACTGTACGCGGGTCGGTTCGTTGCCGTTGAGATAGAGCATATCGCCCTTACCTATGAGTTGGTTGGCACCCGGGCGGTCGAGAATGGTGCGTGAGTCAATCATCTGTCCTACGCGGAAAGCCACACGTCCTGGGAAGTTTGCCTTGATAGTGCCGGTGATGATGTTAGTGGTAGGGCGCTGTGTGGCTATAATCATGTGTATTCCCACGGCGCGAGCCAACTGTGCGATACGGGCAATAGGCAGTTCCACTTCCTTTCCTGCGGTCATGATAAGGTCGCCAAACTCATCTATTATCACGACGATATACGGCATATAGTCATGGAGTGGGTTACCGTTTTCGTCGGTCATGCGCAGGCGGTGGTTGATGAATTTCTCATTATATTCCCTTATGTTGCGTGCTCCAGCAAGCTTCAGGAGGTCGTAACGATGGTCCATAAGCGTGCAGAGACCCTTCAGTGTGCGCACCACCTTGGTGACATCAGTGATGATAGGTTCCTCGTCAGTGTCTGGAACCTGAGCCATAAACGCATTGGCGATAGGATTATAGACGGAGAATTCCACCTTCTTAGGATCGACAAGCACAATCTTCAGCTCGTTAGGATGCTTCTTGAAGAGCAAAGAGCCTATCATGGCATTCAGTCCGACAGACTTACCCTGACCAGTAGCACCAGCCACAAGGAGGTGAGGAATCTTGGCAAGATCGACCATAAATACCTCATTGGTGATGGTCTTACCGAGGGCAAGAGGCAGTTCCATCTTGGTATCCTGGAATTTTCTGGAGTTGAGAATGGACTCCATTGAGACGATGGAAGCATGGGCATTAGGCACCTCGATGCCGATAGTGCCCTTTCCTGGGATAGGAGCGATGATACGAATACCCTCAGCCTTGAGTGAGAGAGCTATGTCATCCTCCAGATTACGAATCTTGGAGATGCGCACTCCCTCGGCAGGAGTAATCTCATAGAGCGTGATAGTAGGACCGATAGTGGCTGTAATCTCACGTATCTGCACTCCGAATGAGTTGAGCACAGTGATAATCTGCTTCTTATTGGCTATGAGTTCCTCCTTAGTGGTCAGGTCTTTTTGCTCCTCATATTTCTTCAGGAGGTCGAGGGTAGGGAACTTATATTTTGTATAAGGCTCACGTGGGTTGATAGGAGTAGATAGCACCTCCTCGGCAGTGAGCGTCTTTCCCTTCGCTTTGTCTTCGCTGATGCTTTGGTTTACGCTGAATGTAGGCTCGTTATTGGCAGGCTGTTTCTGCTCAGGAGCCACGCTTTCGCTTTGCTCTGTCGGCGCAATATCTTCCTCATCGGTGAGGTCGATAGGCTGGCTTGCGTTCTCATCAGGTACGTATTCCTCGGTTTTCTCTTCCTCTTCAGTCTCCTGAAGGGTGTAAGGATTAGCGAGAACGGTGTCAGTAGCTTCCTCTTCCTCCTTGTTGTTATTGATTTTAAACTTCACTCTATTTGAGATATAGTCCACAGGATTAAGCACTTTGCGGATGAAATTGATGGTCTCTGTGGAGACGAAAGTGAGGAAAATGATGGCTGTCAGCGCAAGGATGGCTGTCAGACCTGGTGTTCCGATTATGCATTCGAGGTATTTGCAGATAAACTCACCGTGTCCTCCACCGGCATTGAATATCTGTCCGTTGAGCAGAGGGTTGATGAATTTCGCACAGGTGATGCTGCTCCAGATGAGCAATATCATTGAGCCAAAAAACCATTTCCACAGGTTCAACTTGAATGCGCCCACCAATCGCAAGCCTACAAGGAATATAAATGCAGGGATAAGGAATGCGGGAAAGCCAAAGCAACACTTGATAAAGAAATATGAAGTGTATGCTCCGATGCTTCCGCAGCTGTTTTGTATCGCCATATCTTCATTCCTCATATCTCCAGGAAGCGGATTGGTGATGATGCTTTGGTCATTCTGTCCTGTAGAGAAGGAACAGAATGACCAAAGCATGAAGATGGAGATGCCGAAGAGGATAAGTCCCACGGTGACATTAGTCTTTTCATTGTGTATGAAAGACGAAACTCCGATGGCTTCACTGAATGATACGTTCTTGGAATTGGCTGTTTCTTTTTTCTTTTTTGCCATATATATATTTCTTTTCTTATGCTTGGTGTATGTGAAGTTGGAGGGGAAAAGCAATACGTTTCTCCCAAACCAACTGCAAATTTACATGAAAAATCTCATATAATTGATGAAAAAGCGAGAGAATATGTCAAAAGATATGGTTTTTTCAGCATTTTTTTCTAATTTTGCACTTGTTATATGTAATTTAGAATGTATTCCATACCCTTTGCCCCCTTAAATCTACTGAGGCAAAGGTCAATTTCGCTATGAATAAAATATTATACAGTAAGTTTGACAAAACCAAGATAGGTGACTTGCCAAGGGCGGTTTTCCCAGGCAGAATAATCACTATTCTTTCGCCTGGCGAGGCGCAGAGGGCTGTAGATTACTTGCTTCAGAGTGACATCCTCGGCTTCGATACCGAGACAAGACCTGTATTCAAGAAAGGCGCGAGAAATAAGGTGGCGCTGCTTCAGGTCTCT
>OQVP01000989.1_pt1 | contig 10420 bp, 9 predicted proteins | sample 1691541 | NCBI WGS metagenome assembly OQVP01 (sample SAMN03418258, study PRJEB22391) | human gut metagenome | biome: human-gut; feature: organic feature; material: feces | host: Homo sapiens | place: Tanzania | collected 2013-01 | reverse complement strand
ATTGTTGTTTGTTCCTTGCGTTTTGAATTTACTCCAAATTAAATATATTTTCTTGATATTATTCCAAACTTATCCTCATTCTTTTTATCTATTATTGCTCTTTCATAGACTTCTAAAACTCTATTAGCAAAGGTCTTAGAGCTGCAGTGTTCTGCTTGAATTCTTGCTTGGCTGCTTATTCTATTTCTTAATTGAGTATCTTTATATAGTTTTAAAACATCTTCACAATATTCTTTTTCATTTTTGAAAATTACACCATTCAAATCATCTGTTACTGTTGATAAAAATGTTGATTTTCCTACATTAGGAATTCCTACTATTAATACTCTTGTTCTTCTTTCTTTTAATACATTTTGTTTTCTTTTTATATTTATTTCATTCATCATTTCTTTAGTTGCAGTTATTATTTTGTTTGTTTCATTTTCTTTTGTTAAATCTACACCTATTACTTTGTATCCTAGGTTTTCATAGTATTTAATCCATTCTGAAGTAACCTTCTTATCACATAAGTCCATTTTTGTCATTATTAGTATTTTTGGTTTATTTTGAATTATTTCATCAATATCTTTTATTTTTGATGAATATGGAATACGGGCATCTATTACTTCATATACAATATCAATTACACTTAAATTTTCTTTTATTAGTCTTTTAGCTTTTGCCATATGTCCTGGATACCAGTTAATTCCGACTGATGGAAAACTTTTTGGACTATCATCTTTTTTTATTTTATATCGTTCCTTGATGTCACGGATATAGGTATGAGTAAAAAGGTTCTTGAGGTACTCTACTTTTCGTTCAATTTCATCCATTGTGACCACTTGTGGAAGTCCACCATAGGTGAGATATTCATTCAATAAATCTTCACGATTACCTTCTTTTGCAGACCACCAAATATCATTCGATTTTTTTGTGATAAATCACACTTTTGACGAATACAGGGGCAAGAATGCTGGCTGTGAAGCTCGCCTCTCTTTTTCATATATTGTTAAAGGTAAACACTATTAGTCTTTTAAGCAAGCCAATGGAATAACCTTGACTCCATCAGGGCGAGTGTATGCCATACTGCCCCCAGTAAGTAAATTTTCTTCGGGCATGTAAGCTTAGTTTGGCGTCGCTGAATGTATGTTCGACGTCGTTGAACTTATGTTCAGCAGCGTTGAATTTAAGTTCAACGATGTTGAACATAGACTTCATGCGGGTTTAGTGACTTTTTCATGGGGTTTTATATACTTTTTCTTGCGAATTATTAGACTTATTCAAGCAATTCTTTGTAATTTTGCATGTAAAAACATAAAGAGATGGAAATAGTAGAAAGAAATATGGTAGGCAAGAAGAGCCAAGAGGCTTGTGAGGATGGTATCGTTGTGACTGATGATTTCATCGCTGTGATTGATGGAAGTACGAGCAAGACTCCTACGCATCTTTCTCCCGACATGAAGAACGGACGTTATGCGATGGTGCTCATCTCGGAATTTATCAAAAAGGAATTAAAGGCTGAGGCTTCGGTTGATGACTTCTGCCAGGGCATTTCTTCCTATATATATAATAAGGTGTATAAGACTTTAGGCATGGAAGAGCGGATGAAACTGCATCCTGAAGAACGACTCACTGCTTCTGCCATCGTCTATTCCTGTGTCAGGAGAGAAGTGTGGATGGTGGGTGACTGTCAGGCACTCATCGGTGGCAAACTTTACGAAAACAACAAACCTTTTGAAGAAGAGATTGCCGCCAGACGTGCAAGCCTCATTCGTCAGGGAATGCCTCCTGCAGATGCACGCAAGGCTATTGAACCGCTGCTTATTCAGGCAATGCTCGATGGACAGAACACTCATTATGCGGTAATCGATGGATTTCCTATCTACCGTGAAGGTGTAAAGGTCATTTCTCCAGCCATAGGAGAAATCGTTCTGGCAAGCGATGGATATCCGTTCCTGAAACCAACTCTTGCTGAAAGCGAGGCTGCCCTACAGGCTCAACTCGCAGCCGATCCTCAAAACATTTCCTCTTTCCTTGCCACTAAGGGACTGCTGGAGGGCAATCACAGTTTTGATGACCGGTCTTATATCCGGTTCAAATAAACATAAAAAAGTCCTATACCAGTAATATCCCGGTATAGGGCTTTTATTATAATCTCAGATCTTATTTTTTTCTATTCGATGATCTTGTCTTTTTATCCTACCTGACTTCCTGGCTTTACCTTGCCAAGGAGAGAGGTCACGTTGAGGCTGGCAGTGAAGCTCGCCTCTCTTTTTTTTGTCTTTTTATTTGCGTATCTAATATTTTATTCGTAACTTCGCATTGTCTAAAGAAATATAGCTATGGAAGAGATAAGAAAATACCCAGTAGGAATGCAAACCTTCTCTGATATACGAGAGGGTAATTATGTGTACGTAGATAAGACGAGGTATATTGTCGATTTCTTGCGTAATGGTTCTAAATATGTGTTTCTGAGTCGTCCAAGACGATTCGGTAAGTCGCTTTTTGTCTCTACGCTCCAGGCATATTATGAGGGCAGGAAGGAACTGTTTGATGGTTTGGCACTTGGCGAATATGAGAAAGAATGGGTGAAACGTCCTGTTCTTCACTTCGACATGAGTACTGCCAAAAATCAGACACCCGAAGGGTTAGAAGAGATGCTGGGCTACATGCTTTCAGAATACGAGCAGGTCTATGGACGTGACGAATTGGCGGTGCAGCCGAGCCAGCGTTTGCAGTCTTTGGTGAAGCGTGCCTATAAGAAGACGGGTCAAAAGGTGGTCGTTTTGATAGACGAATATGATGCTCCTCTCTTGGATGTCGCGCATGAGAAGGAAAGTTTGATGCCATTGCGCTTGGTTATGAGGAAGTTCTATAGCCCATTGAAATATCTCGACCCTTGGCTGGAATTTACCTTTATCACGGGTATCACCAAGTTCTCTCAGTTGAGTATCTTTAGCGAGATCAATAATTTGGATAATATCAGCATGTTCGACCAGTATTCTGCTATCTGCGGTATCAGCAAGACAGAACTACTGACGGTGATGAAGCCTGATGTTGAGTTGCTAGCCAAGTCTTTGGGAAAAACTTTTGATGAAACGGTTGCCGAGTTGGGTTCATATTATGATGGTTATCATTTCAGTAAAAAATCAGAAGATGTGTTTAATCCGTTTAGTCTGGTTAAAGCGTTGAGAAGTAAGGAAATAGCAGCTTATTGGTTTAGTTCAGGTACTCCTGCATACATTATCAACACTTTACGCAAACATCATGTGGGGGTGATGGATATAGAACAGAAATCCGTAGGGGTGGATGATTTCGATGTCTCTCCTGAGCAGATGACTTCTGCTTTACCATTGCTTTATCAGAGTGGGTATCTCACAATCAAGAAGTATAACCCTATCTTGCAGAGCTATCAGCTGGATTATCCAAACAAGGAAGTGTGTGTAGGAATGGTTCGTTCCTTGGCTCCTAACTATCTCTCTCCAATATCGTTGAACAATAATAGTTTCATCTTCGACTTTTTGGAGCAACTATATAACAATAATATGGATGGTGCTTTGCAGAAAATGCAGGCTTATCTCGCCAGTATCTCCAATCGACTTGCCAACAAGAACGAGAAGGACTTCCAAACGGTCTTTTATCTCATTTTTAATTTGATGGGTGCTTACATCTTGGTGGAGGAGGATAGTGCAATAGGCAGAGCAGATGCCGTTCTTCACATGCCGGATACAATCTATGTGATGGAATTGAAGTTTGATAAGACGGCTGAGGAAGCTTTGAAACAGATTGATGACAAAGGCTATCTCATTCCTTATTCAGCTGACGGCAAACGAATGGTAAAAGTTGGAATCAACTACGATAGCCAGAAGCGAACCATTGGTCAATGGAAGATAGCAGAAGGATAAATATTGCTTTTTGTTACTGTTTAAACGAGTGACATTGTATAACACTTTACGAGAACAGGTCTTTCATGGAGAAAAATGCCTGTAGGATGCAATATTATCCCTTGTTTCTTGTTATTATGATATACAAACTGTTGTGGAAATGAAAAAGAAAATAGTTATAATGATGGTGCTGCTGCTTGCTGTTGTGGGAGCAAAGGCACAAGAAGTGGAGAATCCGGTAGGCAGATTCTCGGTAATTCCCCGTATCGGTGTAACTCTGGCTAACTGGAGCGGGTTGACTCTGGAAACTTTGGATGGAACCTCGCTAGAGTCTAAGTATCAGGCAGGATTCATGGGTGGCGCAGATGTGGAATATCGCATAAATAAGAGCCTGGGTGTTACGCTGGGTGCTTATTATGCCCGACAGGGTATGCGCTTCCCTGACTGTGAGTTGACTGAGAATGCCGAGAAAGGGGAATATACAGGTATTAAGAATCAGCATGTGATTCTCGATTATATCCAGGTACCGCTTATGCTGAAAGCCTATCTTGTAGAGGGTTTGTCGGTGAATGCAGGCGTTCAGGTGGGATTCCTTTGTGGCGACGGTAAGGTGAAAAGAGAGGAAACTGACCTTCAGAAGGACAAGAACGGGTCTATTACATACAAGGATATGCAGGAGACCGAAGCTCTTTGGCCTGCCAAGAAGGTGGATGTAGCCATTCCTCTGGGCTTGAGCTATGAATATATGAACGTGATTCTGGATGCCCGTTACAACGTGAGCCTGACGAAGGCTAGCAAGGGTGATTGGGATAACTGTAAGAACAAGGTTCTGACCTTTACCGTGGGTTATCGTTTTACATTATAAAAGAATATTTGGATAGAAATAAGAAAAGCCTCAAATCCGCAAAGGATTTGAGGCTTTTACCTTATCTGATAATCAGATGATTTTATGATTCTTTATCCTACCTGGCTTCCTGGCTTAACCTTGCCAAGGAGAGAAGTTACGTTCAATGAGCCGTCGAAGTTGACAGCACTCAGAATCATACCCTGACTCTCGATGCCCATCATCTTGCGAGGAGCAAAGTTGGCTACGAACAATACGTCCTTGCCAATCAGCTGCTCTGGCTCGTAGTAGGCTGCGATACCTGAGCAGATGGTGCGCTCTACGCCAGAACCATCGTCGATGGTGAACTTCAGAAGCTTCTTAGACTTCTTCACCTTTTCGCAGTTCAAGATGTGACCTACGCGGATATCGAGTTTTTCGAAATCATCGAAGCTAACCTCTGGCTTGATAGGAGCTGCCTTGTAAGATGCCTCCTCGTTAGCCTTCTTGGTATCAGCGAGCTTCTGGAGCTGTCTTTCGATAACCTCGTCCTCAATCTTCTCGAAGAGCAACTCTGGCTCACCCAGCTGGGTGCCAGCCTTGAGCAGATCTGTGCTGCCGAGCTGAGTCCACTCGAAGTTAGGCATATTGATCATCTTGCGGAGCTTCTCTGAAGAGAATGGCAAGAATGGCTCGAAGGCGATGGCGAGGTTGGCAACCAACTGGAGGGAGATGTTCAAGATAGTCTCCACACGCTTAGGATCGGTCTTCCAAACCTTCCAAGGCTCACACTCTGTGATGTATCGGTTACCGATACGAGCCAGGTTCATAGCCTCTTTCTGAGCCTCGCGGAACTTGAATACGTTGAGATACTGCTCTACCTTCTCCTTCACGTCCTTGAACTCAGCGATAGCCTTCTCATCTACCTCCTGCAATTCACCGCAGGCAGGAACTACGCCGCCCCAATACTTCTTGGTGAGCTGGAGGGCACGGTTTACGAAGTTACCGTAAACGGCAACCAACTCAGAGTTGTTGCGCTCCTGGAAATCCTTCCAGGTAAAGTTGTTGTCCTTGGTCTCAGGCGCGTTGGCTGTCAATACATAGCGCAATACATCCTGCTTGCCTGGCAAATCTACGAGATACTCGTGCAACCATACAGCCCAGTTGCGGGATGTTGAAATCTTATCATCCTCCAGGTTCAGAAACTCGTTGGCTGGTACGTTGTCTGGCAAGATATAGTCGCCGTGAGCCTTCAGCATGGTAGGGAAGATGATGCAGTGGAACACGATATTGTCCTTACCGATGAAGTGAACAAGACGTGTTTCTGGATCCTGCCACCACTTCTGCCATGTTCCCCACTTTTCTGGATGAGCATCGCAAAGCTCCTTGGTGTTTGAGATGTAGCCGATAGGTGCATCGAACCAAACGTAGAGCACCTTGCCTTCTGCACCCTCTACTGGAACAGGAATACCCCAATCCAAGTCGCGTGTCATGGCACGTGGCTGAAGATCCATATCCAACCAGCTCTTGCACTGACCATAAACATTGGTACGCCACTCCTTGTGACCTTCCAGGATCCACTTCTTCAACCAATCCTGATACTTGTTCAATGGAAGATACCAGTTCTTGGTAGGCTTTTTGACAAGACCATGACCAGGGTTGTTCTTGTTGGTAGGGTTGATAAGTTCTTCAGGAGAGAGGGTAGCACCACATTTCTCGCACTGGTCGCCATAAGCACCTTCAGCACCGCAGCGAGGGCAAGTACCCACGATGTTACGGTCGGTAAGGAATTCGCCTGTTACCTCGTCGCAGAACTGCTCCTCTACCTTTTCCTCCAAAACGCCCTTATCGTAGAGTGTGCGGAAGAAATCAGAAGCAAACTTATTGTGAGTTGGTGAAGTGGTACGGCTGTAAACATCAAAAGAGATACCGAAATCCTCGAAACTCTTCTTGATGAGGTTATGATAGCGGTCGACTACCTCCTGTACGGTGATTCCTTCCTTCTTGGCACGGATGGTTACTGGTACACCATGCTCATCGCTACCGCCGATGAAAACAACGTCTTGCTTCTTGAGACGGAGATAGCGAACATAGATATCGGCTGGCACGTAAACACCTGCCAGGTGACCGATATGAACACCACCGTTGGCATAAGGCAATGCTGCGGTAACGGTGGTACGTTTGAAATTCTTTTGTTCCATATTAGCTAATATATTTTTGTTATTTGGCTGCAAAATTACAAAAAATGTTGGAGATAAGAAAGGATTCTCGTCGCTTTTTCTTACTTTTATATATAATAAGGTGTAAAAAAGCTGGGTTCTTTAGTTTTTTATGGTAAGGGAAAGGGGAGGACTGGATACGAAAAAAGGCTCTTTGCATCTCTGCAAGAGCCTCAAATCTTGTACATTTCCCTCAGACTCCTCCCTGATAGGATTGTACCTAACATTATCATTTACCTTTCTAAGAACGATTATTCGTTCTGACAACTTATGTTGTTGACCTTTTACAATCTAATTACCTTAGTATGTAGAAAACTTCTTCCTTATATTTTTTTATCTATAGAGAGATTTCTTACATTACGTTCATATAGGCGATAACGGCCAACTCTGCAAGAAGAATTACGAAACCAATCTTCTTTACTGCGTCTGTAATTTTAAAAATGCAATCCATAATTTTAATAGTTTTGTTGTTAATAATTAAACTAGCGTTGTGCTAGCGTTCTTTTTACGTTTGCAAAGGTAATGCATTTTTTTATCCTGTATGGGGTAATTTTTATTAGAATTAGTGATTTTCATAACTTTAAAAGCTAATTTAAATCAAATATTCCACCCTAGAGAACAAAATTTACCCTTTATTAGACGATTTTAGTATTCATCTTTGTCTGATTTTTATAGTGTTTTTGTGTTTATGGGGTAATATTTTTGTAGTAACAAAAGAAAATAGCCATTCTAAAACAGATTTGTAATTGTTCTAGAATGGCTATTCTTCTTTTTTTCTCTCTTTTTTCTTTATAAATCCAACTTTTTAGAGAGAATGATATGAAAAATCAGATTTTATCCTTATTATATATGTCCTCTTTCTGCCCAATCGCCTCTGTCGAGGGTCCTGTATCCCACGGCTTCTGCTATATGGTCAGGCTTAATCTGTTCACTTCCTGCCAAATCAGCAATGGTTCGTGCCACTTTCAGGATTCTGTTGTAAGCTCTTGCTGACAACGAAAGCTTCTCCATAGCCATTCGGAGCAGTTCTATGCCTTGTTCGTCGGGTTCGGCAAACTGATGAATCATTCTTTCGGTCATCTGGGCGTTGCAATGGATGCCTTTATAATCTTTGAATCTTTCGGCTTGAACTTCTCTTGCCTTGATGACTCTTTCTCTGATCTTGGCACTCGGCTCACCTGGTGCTGCCTTCGATATGTCCTGGAAAGGAACGGGACTGATTTCACATTGGATGTCGATGCGGTCGAGTAACGGACCCGAAATCTTGTTCATGTATCTTTGGATCTGGCCTGGCGTGCAGACACAGCGATGTGTCGGATCACCATAATATCCGCATGGACAAGGGTTCATACTTGCCACAAACATGAATGAACATGGGTAATCTGTAGAATATTTCGCTCTGCTGATGTTGATGTGGCGGTCTTCCAATGGCTGGCGGAGTACTTCCAAAGTGGTTTTATTGAACTCCGGAAGTTCATCGCAGAACAGAACGCCATTATGGGCGAGCGATATTTCTCCCGGTTGTGGCGATGTTCCACCGCCTACCAGAGCCACTTGAGAGATGGTATGGTGAGGAGACCGGAACGGGCGTTGGGAAATGAGTGATACATTCTTACCCAGTTTGCCTGCAATGGAGTGAATCTGTGTTGTTTCCAGACTCTCAGAGAGCGTGAGAGGGGGGAGAATGGACGGCAAACGTTTTGCCATCATCGACTTTCCGGAACCTGGAGGACCTACCATAATCAGGTTGTGTCCGCCAGCCGCAGCCACTTCGAGCGCTCTTTTCACGTTCTCCTGGCCGCGGACGTCGGAATAATCGTATTCACAATGTGCCTGGTTTTCGTAGAATTCCTTGCGGGTGTCAACAATGGTAGGAGAAGGATTGCTTCTGTCGCTCATGAATTGTATGACTTCGAAAAGCGTTTTCATGCCGTAAACCTCAAGATTGTTTACGACAGCCGCTTCCCGAGCGTTCTGTTCCGGCACAATCAGTCCCTTAAAGTGCTCTGCTCTGGCTCTGATAGCTATCGGCAGGGCACCTTTGATAGGCTGGAGCGTACCGTCAAGGCTCAACTCGCCTACCATCATGTACTCTTTCAGATGATCTTCGGGAATATTGTTGTTGGCGCCTAGAAGTCCGATTGCAAGCGGCAAGTCGAAACTGCTGCCCTCTTTCCGGAGGTCAGCTGGAGCCAGATTGATGGTGATGTCGGCTATCGGAAATTTGAAGCCGCTATACTGGAGAGCTGCTGAAATTCGGTTACGGCTCTCCTTGACCGCCTCGTCGCCTAAGCCTGTGAGGTGGTACATGACGCCTCTGTTGAGGCTTACTTCTACGGTTACAGTAGTTACTTCTAGTCCGTTAACTGCTGCACAATATGTCTTTACTAACATATAGGCGTGCTTTTTATGGGTTTTTGACTAGCTCGAAAGTATTTATTTTAGCAGTTGGTCGAGCTTATTGTAAAGCTCTTGCTTTTTCATGCCTCGGGCGATGATTTTACCATTTTGAAGTATGATGTTGTCAGGAAGGTTTCCCAATCCCAACTTCTTCAAGGTCTTGTCTTCCAGCATTTCGCCGTTGCAGATGATAGGGCATGCGATAGAGTCGCGCTTGATGCTGTTCTTGCATTCGCTCTTGCTGGCATCCAGACAGAAAGCCATCAGCTTAAGCTTGCCGTTCGATTTCTTCTGCCGGCTCTTCAGTTCTCGCTGCATGTCCTGGCTATCATAATTATAGGTAGCCCAGGTGTAGAGTACGGCAACCGGAGCGCTGCTCATTTCTGTACTGGAAACGAGTTTTCCGTTGATATCGTATGCTGTAAATGAAGGCAGGGTTGCACCGGTGCCTACATTCTTCATGGTTTCTGCCAACTGCTTCATCTTAGCCAACTGTCCGTTTTTAGGCTGTTCCTTCTCTACGATATTGATGAGTGAGAGCGCCTTGCGGTAATCTGATTGTGTAGAAGTGATGAAGTATTTTCTGATCAGATAGATGCTGCACACAGAATTCGGATGTTCTCTGACGAAGTCTTCAGCATGCTTTTTAGCCTCAGGTGGCGTATCTTTCAGGATGTTCTGGCGGAATTTTGTCATCAGTTCGTTATCCTTGGTTCCGCTTACCTCCATTTCCTTAAGGTGCGAAGCATCTGCCTTGATTTCTACTGATTTGCCCGATTTTGCGAAGATAGGCTGCTCAGAGAAATTAGGGAAAACAAGCATGATGGTAAAATCTTCCTTACATTCGGTTTCGAAAGTAAAACGGCCGCCTTCTACCTTGATGGTGTCAACGCCTTCGAAGCCCCCGTCAGGACTGTATACATAAAACTCGCCTTGATTCATATTGAGAAATTTGCCTTCAAACTTGAAATGCCCACTGCTAACACCACATGATGTTAAGACCAGCGTAATGAATAAAATGAGGATGTAAGCAAATTTTTTCATAAGGAAAAACTTTAAGGTGCCGCGAGCGGGACTCGAACCCGCACAGCCATTACTGGCCAAGGGATTTTAAG
>OQVP01000986.1_pt1 | contig 10435 bp, 7 predicted proteins | sample 1691541 | NCBI WGS metagenome assembly OQVP01 (sample SAMN03418258, study PRJEB22391) | human gut metagenome | biome: human-gut; feature: organic feature; material: feces | host: Homo sapiens | place: Tanzania | collected 2013-01 | reverse complement strand
GCTTGAAATCAGACATGCCACAGCACTAACGACAGGTGCGAAGCACTGGCATCGCAAAAAGGCTGTTTTTTTATGTTTTTGTCTTAGTCCCCCAGTTTTTTTCCACTGAACCCAGTTGATTAGTTGCCGTTTTGAGCGGACGTGGATTATCGCATTCCCGCATGGTGTTTACGAGAATTATTTGTGTCTTTTTGATTATTCTATTGGATAGGGGTAGGTGATGCCGTGGAGAAACAGGGCGTGGCCGGGCATCGACTGTCCAGCCGAGCAGCGGTCTTTACGCTCGATGATTTGGCAAAATTCGTCAACAGTGATGCGATGTCGGCCCACTTCCACCAGTGTGCCCACTATGGCGCGCACCATATTGCGGAGAAAGCGGTCGGCAGTGACGGTAAACACCCACTGCGCGCCCTCCTGCTCCCATCGTGCGTGAGTGACCTTGCAATTATTGGTTTTCACATCGGTGTGGAGTTTGCTGAACGAGGTGAAGTCGGTGAACGCCAACATTCGCTCTGCCGCCTCGTTCATCAACTCGAAGTCGAGTTGATAGTGGCAATTCCAACTGAATCGCTCTAAAAACGGATTTTTCTGCGTGTGCAGATAGTATTTGTAGGTGCGACTGGTGGCATCGAATCGGGCGTGGGCATCGTCGTGAACGGGGAAAATGGTGTAAACGGCAATGTCGTGACCCACGATTGCATTGAGTTGGCGCACCAGCCTCTTCGTGTCGGCAATGCCATTCGGCACATCAAAATGCGCTATCATGGTGCTGGCATTCACGCCAGTGTCGGTCCTGCCTGCACCAGTCACGCCAATTTGCTCACGAAGCACGGTGGAAAGCGCCTTTTCAAGTGTTTCCTGCACCGACACATCGTGGGGCTGAATTTGCCAACCGTGAAACGATGCTCCATTATATGCCAATCGCATGAAGTATCGCATCGGGCATCAATCTTTTTCGAGGTAGGTGTAGCCGTAAAGTCCGGCACGGTAGTTGCGAACGAACTCGTTGCCTTCGTCGCTCGAAATCTTGCCGGTGCGAACCGATTCCGACACCCATGCCTCTACGTTGCGAACAAGTTCCTTTGGAGTGAACTGCACATAGTCGAGCACCTCAGCCACGGTTTCGCCGTCAATCACCTGATTGATTTCGTAGCGGTCTTTATACACATCGATGTGCACGGCGTTGGTGTCGCCGAACAGGTTGTGCATATCGCCCAAAATTTCCTGATACGCGCCCACAAGGAACACGCCCAAATAATAGTGCTCGCCCTTGCGCAATGGGTGCACAGGCAAAGCGTGGGTAATGCCCTGAGCCGATGTGAAATTGGCAATCTTGCCGTCGCTGTCGCAAGTGATGTCTTGCAAAGTGGCACTTCGGGTGGGGCGCTCATTGAGCCGCGAAAGCGGAATCACGGGGAACACCTGGTCGATGGCCCAACTGTCGGGCAACGACTGGAAGAGCGAGAAGTTGCAGAAATACTTTTCAGGCAACATCTTGGTCACGCTGCGCAGTTCGTCGGGTGCGTGCTTCATATCTTCGGCAATCATACTCACCTCGCGAGCGATTGACCAGAATAGTTTTTCGCACATGGCGCGCGTGCGCAGGTCAATCAAGCCGAGGCTGAAGCGGTCGAGAGCCTCATCGCGAATTTGGAGGGCATCGTGCCAGTCTTCCAGCAGTCGCGACTTGTTCATTTTATCGTAAATCTCGTAAAGGTCCTTCACGAGTTCGTTCTCGTCGTCGTTGAGTGTGTCGGTTTCATCGTCCCACGATGGCAGACCAGCCGTTTCGAGCACTTCCATCACCAGCACCGAGTGGTGAGCCGAAAGCGATCGGCCCGATTCGCTGATAATGTTAGGGTGCTTGATGCCATGCTTGTCGCACACATCCACGAAAGTGTAAACGGCATCGTTGGCATACTCCTGAATAGAATAGTTCATCGAGTGGCCCGAAATGCTGTTGCGCGAACCATCATAGTCCACGCCCAAACCGCCGCCAATATCCACAAAATCGAGGTCAAATCCCATGGCAGTGAGCTGCACATAGAATTGCGAAGCCTCGCGAAGCGCATTCTTGATGCGGCGAATCTTCGTGATTTGGCTACCGATATGGAAGTGAATCAACTTCAGGCAGTCGGTCATCTTATGGTCCTTCAAGAAGTCGAGGGCTTCGAAAAGTTCGCTGGTGTTCAATCCGAATTTGCTACGGTCGCCACCGCTTTCCTCCCATTTGCCGCTACCCGACGATGAGAGTTTGATGCGAATGCCGATGTTGGGGCGAATACCCATCTGTTCAGCCACTCTGGCAATAAGGTGCAGTTCATTCAACTTCTCCACCACCAGGAAAATCTTGCGGCCCATCTTCTGCGCAAGCAGCGCAAGAGCGATGTAGCCCTCATCCTTGTAGCCATTGCAGATGATGAGCGAATTTTCACCGATGTCGGCCATATTGATGGCGAGAACGGCGTGCAACTCAGGTTTTGAACCAGCCTCAAGACCGATGCGGAACTTCTTGCCGTGGCTGGTGATTTCCTCCACCACCGGGCGCATCTGATTCACCTTGATAGGGTAAATCACAAAGTTCTCGGCTTTGTATTCATATTCTTTTGCGGCTTTTTTGAAGCATGAAGAAATTTTCTCGATGCGATTATCGAGAATATCGGGGAAGCGGAGCAGGACCGGCGCGGTAATATTGCGAGTACGCAATTCGTCCATCACATCCACCAAATCCACCCCAACGCAACTCTGCTTAGGAGTGACGGTGATATGTCCCTGTTCATTGATAGAGAAATACTTAAGGCCCCAGCCATTGATATTGTACAGTTCGGCGCTATCCTCAATACGCCATTTATTAATGCTCGTCGTAGTCGTAGAATTTTAGTGGGTTAAACAATAATTGCATATTTGCGCATACAAAGGTACTAATTTTTTCCCAATTCCCCCCAATCTCCCCACCATCATCCCCCACAATTCCCCCCCACAAAAAACCAATTCGTGTGAAATTTGTGCTAATTTGTAGCTAAAAATCACACACAAATTAGTGTGGGTAAAGCCAACCACGAATTTCACAAATCACACGAATAAAAATATCCTATGTCAAATCTTGTGTTCCTCCTCTCTTAGAAGTTAGATCCTCCGAGTGCATCAATAAAAAACACCCATTATACCCAATTAAAATCCTATTAACACCAAAACATAAAAAATCGGTGCAAATAGGATTAAAATGGACTCAATAGGTGTAGAAATAATCCACAAAGAAATTCGTGTAAATTTGTGCTAATTCGTGGCTAAAAATCACACACAAATTAGTGTGGGTAAAGCCAGCCACAAATTAACACAAATTTTTCACAAATTATTTTTTGATGAGTGGGAGCCACAAAGCTTGATCTTGTGGAGCCCGCTATTCAAGAATCATGTTGATGAGGGACGTCACGTCGGTTACGTTTACTTCGCCGTCGCCGTTGATGTCGCACACATCGTCGTCGAATGATGCGACATTCAGCAGTTTGTTGATAAGTGCTGTCACATCGCCCACATTTATTTCACCATCACCATCAATATCTCCTGTTTCCACATTGATTTCGGCAATAAACTTGAAGTATCTCCAATACTCTGCATTTTTATACTTCGGAACGCATCCTTTAGGGACAAATAAATTTGTATCGTCGTAGGAGTCAAAAGTGCTTTCACTCTTGATTACTGGAGGGACAGGGTTGAGCGAATAAACAGTCTTCAGGCCTGTGCAACCATAGAAAGCAGAAACACCGATTTCGGTGACGGAGTTGCCGATGGTGACCGAGGTCAGGCCTGTGCAACCCCTGAAAGCAGAACTGCCGATTGTGGTGACGGAGTTGGGGATGGTCACAGAAGTCAGGCCTGTGCAACCCTCGAAAGCCCAATCACTAATCGACACTGTGCCCTTTTTAATGTTGATTGCTGTGCCACTTCCCATTTCTCCTTTGAATTTATACGCCACTTTTCCTATATAGACAACTCCGTCGGGTTGGTTGTTATACCACGGAGTGCCATTGAAAGCCCAACTGCCGATTGAGGTGACGGAGTTGGGGATGGTCACAGAGGTCAGGCCTGTGCAACCCTTGAAAGCAGAAGTGCCGATTTTAGTGACGGAGTTGGAGATGGTCACTGAGGTCAAGCCTTTGCAACCCTCGAATGCAAACCCACCGATATTGGAGACGGAGTATGTTGCGCCATCGAAAGTCACTTTCTCTGGTATGGCGATGTTACCTGTGTAATAACCATCTTCACAAACTGCCACACTTTTACCATCATCATTTTTTTCATAGGCGATGCCATCGACCTTGAAATCGTAAGCGGAGACTGATAGGGTGCTTAGTAGCACCGCTAACATGAGAAATATTGTTCGTTTCATAATATGTCGTTTTTTATTGTTTGTATGATTATGCGCTCTCATAATGCCCTTTCCTTTAATTTGGAGATTGGCGATTTTCGTAAATAGGACTTGAAGCAAAACGCTTTCAAATAAATATGTCAGTTATGCACACCACAATCCACCACGCAGCCCAAAAGCCACACACGCCCACCCAAAAAGGCATAAATGGCTCAAAGGCACACAGTAAATGCAATATGCACCCACAAATTTAAAATGATTTTCCCAATTTTCCAAGAAAATTCTTAATAATCCATAAAAAATGAAGGTTAGGGGTTAGCGGTTAGAGATTGGCGAGTTAGGGGTTGCCGCATCAGAGTGCTCCGAGTGCTCCAACACCCCAACAAATCCCAATTACCACCTAAAAAATAGGGCGCAAATAGGATTTTAATGGATTAAATAGGTGTGAAAAATCCACAAAAAAAATTCGTGTAAAATTTGTGGTGATTTGTGGCTGATTTTGACCACGAATTTCACAAATTATACGATTTTTTTTCTATGTTGAATCTGTTGAATCTTGTGTGAGGTTCCCAGCCCTCACCTACAAAATTCTAACTTCTGATTTCTAACTTCTAATTTCTAATTTCTAACTTGTAATTTCTGGAAAAGATTACTGTCCGGTTTCGCCGTTGGCGATGGCGGATTCGTCGGATTCGGTAGTTTCGCTGTGTACTACGGTGATTTCTTCTTCGACTTCAACAGCGTCGGGCTGGGTGACTACGGTCACGTTGTAGTAGGTGGTTTTGTCGGCTTTCACCTCCAATTCGTAGTCTTCCACACCGTCGATAGCCACCAAATAGCGTCCGGGGCGCACACGGGTGAAGCAGTAGAAACCATTGTTGTAATTGTCGATTTGATAGGTTTGGATAGGATTTCCTTCCAAGTCGCACAATTCCACTGGCACACCGTTGAGAGGCTGGTAAGCATCTTTACCGAACGAAGTGAGTCTTTTGCCCTTGCGTGGATAGTCGTAGCGCACAATGCCTGCCACCATGCCGAACTGCTGCGCAGGGCGATTGAAGAATTTGTCAAGCGAACGACTGTTGATGGTAGCCAACAGTCCGCAATAGTCTTTATTGAGCAAGCGTTCGCGCTCTATCTGATAGTCGTGGAAACAGTTTTCAACCAAAATGCCTGGCAATTTGTTCCATCTAAACACGCCCAAGCCAGAACGATTGCGATAGAACGACCAGTCGCCATGAGTAAGACCTCCACGGCTCCAAGAAGTGGCCTCGCAGTCGGCGAGGTTCGATGCCACGATTCCTGCAAGTTCTTCACTGCCTTCGGCTGTGCCTCCACCGTCGTAACCACGATAAATGGCAAATGGGAAATTCACACGGCGAGTGGCAGACCCTGATGAATTGCTATGAATGGCGAAAAACACATCAGCACCGCTATTGAGCGCCAACTGGTGAATTTCGAAAAGGTTCAAATCGTCGTCAGTAGTGTTGTTGACACGCGACATAAACACCTCGTAGCCACGACTACGCAGAATATCCTTCATAGCCATAGCGCCTTTCAAATTGCTTTCGGACTCGTAGTATTCCACACGAGCCTGCATACCCTCGTTGTAGAATGGGCATGGACGGTCGTCGCTGTCGTGTCCACCGTGACCGGGGTTCAAAAACACGCGTGGACGAATCTGCCCAGCCACCACACCAGTGTTTTGTGGGCGGCGTTTTTTTGAGCGATGTGGAACGGTTTGCTCCTGCGCTGCTTTTTTTGTTTTTGGAAGTGGCACTTCACCTTGGCTACGAGTGCTGCGCTGTGCCATGACTGGCACCGACAGGGCGAGACAAGTGATGAGTGCTATTGAATATTTTATAAATTTCATTATTCCTTATATTGTTTTGAGCAAGCCATTAGCAGCAGCCTTTATTGGTTTGCCTCCTGATTTTCGGCAGCCTGCTTCTCTGCTTCGATTCGTGCGGCCTCTTCAGCCTTTTCCTTCGCTATGCGCTCTGCTTCCAAGCGCTCTTGCTCCAAGCGCACCTCACGCTCTTGTGGAGTTTCGAGCGTAAGCAGTTTCACGCTACCGCCCTTGGTGGTGTAGATCACGTGGTTGCCGCTTACGGAAGGCATCACACACTCACCACTGGCAAGCGACTGAATACCCCCAGTGCCATCAGCACGGAAAATGATGATGTTGTAGCCCAGTCGGCCACGACCTTGAGCCACAATCAAATCGTTGTTATACCACTTTGGCATCAAGCAACCACTGAGTTTGTTGAGCACACGCCCATTAGTAGCGTCGCAAATGTAAAGTCCCATAGCAGGCACATGGAAAAGCACCTTGCTACCATCGGGCGACACATCCACCCACAGATAACCTGTCTGCACATTCACTGGTGAATAAGTATGCTTCTCGCCATTGCGATAAATATAGAGTTTCGAGCCAAGAGCCCAAGCAAAGGTGCCAGCATCACGAGTGTTCCATTCCTTCTGCTCGCCCACCACGGCTGTACCATCAGTGCCGTTAATGGCATGAACTGCGCCATGCTGAGGCGAAAGCACCTCACGGTCGGAGCCAGATTCGGGATCGTACACCCTGCCCGAACGGAAAATAAGGTGGTCTTTGTTGATTTTCATCGACACATAGTACACCTTGCCGTTTTTGCCGAAGATAGCCTCAAATCCAGGCACACCTTCATCGGCAACCACGTCGCGCTTTTGAGTGTCGAGGTCGTATATGTAGAGTTTTTTCGCATCAGTAGGAGCAGAAATCACTTTTTTGCCGTCGGGGCTGAGTTGTGGGAAATAACCCTCGCATCGCAAATTCTGCTTGCTCCTCACATACACATGGTTAGCGGCTGTGGCACAAACCGCTAAAAATGATAATGCGATAAACAAAATTTTTCTCATTGTTTCTTTTTTCCTTAATAAAATACTCACAAAGTTACGAATAAATGACCACAATGCCAAAAACCGAAAGCGTGCCACCACGTTCACAGAGCGACTTTTAACGCAAAAAATCGCACCGAGAGCATGGCAGAGCAAGCACATTTTGCAAAGTACAAAATTAGTTTAAAAAATAATAATAAGGAGAGTCAACAGGTCAACGAGCCAACGAGTCAACGAGGGATTGAGGCAACGAGCCGACGAGGCAACAAGTCAACGAGTCAACAGGTCAACAGGTCAACGAGTCAACGAGCCAACGAGGGATTGAGTCAACGAGCCGACAAGGCAACAGGTCAACGAGGCAACAGGTCAACGAGGACATGAGGGGCGCACAATTCGAAAATTCGAAAATTCGAAAATTCGAGGATTCAAGAATTCGTGGGGGGGGTGGATAGATAGAAAAAGGAGGAGAAATTTTTGAGATTTCTCCTCCTTTGAGTTTTAAGATAATTGTTGTAGTAAGGTTTTTTAATGCGTCAACGTATTAGTTGGAAAAGTGCGTCGGAAGCCGAAGCAAAATCTACAAGCGAAGTGTAAACGCAGCTTGCGATACCCAACAACACGATACCCATCACGCAGATAATCATACCTGCCTTCTCTGTCCAGTGTGACTTGAACGTTGGGATTGCACATTCGTCCTGACGGATGAACATGGCTTTTACCACGAGCAAGTAGTAGTACAGTGAAATGATGGTATTAATTAAAGCAATCAATACAAGTACGTAAATAGCCACATCTGCTCCGTGAAGCGCGCCAGCAAATACGAAGAACTTGCTGAAGAAGCCTGCGAATGGAGGAATACCAGCCAACGAGAACATAGCCACCATCATAGTGAATGAGAGCCATGGGTTGGTTTTGAAGAGGCCATTGTAATCATCTGTGGTCACCTTGCCAGTCTTGCGCTCGATGGCTGCAATCACGCCGAATGCCGCAAGGTTGGAGAAGATGTAAACCACCACATAATACATCATTGAAGCCATACCGAGCGTGTTGGCAGCAATCACACCGAGCATAATGTAGCCAGCTTGTGAGATTGAAGAGAATGCCAAGAAACGCTTGAGGTTGCGCTGACGCACTGCGAAGAGGTTACCAATGGTGATGGTGAGCACAATCACTGCATAGAGCATCCATTTCCAAACGTCGGCGTAAACGGCACCGAACACTTGGGTGAGAATCACGAGGAATGCGAATGCGGCTGCACCCTTAGAAATCACTGAAAGGTAACTGGTCACAGCAGTTGGAGCACCTTGGTAAACGTCGGCGGTCCAGTTGTGGAATGGAACAAGCGAGAGCTTGAAGCCCACACCAGCAATCACAAACGCCACTGCCACGATGAGCAGAGCCGACTGCTTCGACACGAGCACTTCACCGATGGTGGCGAAGTTGAGCGAACCGCTCAAACCGTAAACGAACGACACGCCGAGCAGCATGATGGCTGACGAGAAGATGGCTGTGAAGATGTATTTGGCAGCGGCTTCGCGCGATTCGTAATGGCTCTTCTCAAATGCTGCAAGGGCTGCGAGTGGCAATGAAGCCGTTTCGAGGCCGATGTAGAACAAGAGGAAGTTGCGCGCCGATACCATGAGGAACATACCGAAAAGTGTGAGCATAATCAACTCGTAGAATTCGCCACGGCGAACGCTAACGAAGTCGCTATTAGTCCACTTCACGGCTTGAAGAATCACAAGGAATGTGCCGATATTGAGAATGCCTTTCATCGCCCAAGTGGCCTGACTTTGCTCAAACATACCTGCAAAGGCGATGCCTGTGCAGCATGGAATAAAGCTGAAAGCAGTGTAGAGAGCGAACGCAGCCGCAGTGAAAAGAGGAAGCCCTTTCTGGCACTTGGCTGGCATAAAAGTGTCATAGAGAAATACTAACAAGAATGTAGCCAACAGACCGATTTCTTGAGGCATCATTAAAAATTGAGAATAATCCATTTTGTATCTTATCGATTTTTAAATTCAACACTTTTATTAAAGAACATTCTTAATAGCGTCAACTACAGGGAGGAAACTATCGCGAATGATGTCGCCGAAAAAGTTAGGGAAGCAACCGATAGCCGCCACAGAGCAGATGAGCACAGAGGTGCTGAAACGCTCATACCATACAGCGTCGGTGAGCTCGCGGTGATGCTCGTTTTGAACCTCACCAAAGAGCAGCTTGCCTACCACACGCAAGATGTAAACCGCAGTGATAACGATTGATGCGCAAGCAGCAACGGTGAACACGCGTTGGAGCAAACCAGCCTCTTGGAACGAACCGAAGAAGATGGTCATTTCGGCAGCGAAACCGCTCAAACCTGGCAAACCAAGCGAAGCCAAACCGGCAATCACATAACCTACACCAAGGTAAGGCATGATGTGCATCATACCGCCCATGTCGCGAATGTCGCGGGTGTGGGTACGACCGTAAATCTGGCCGATGAGGGCGAAGAAGAGTGCTGTCATCAAACCGTGAGAGAGCATTTGGAGCACAGCACCAGTCATAGCAGTCTGGTTATACATCAAAATTGCAAAAAGCACCATACCACAGTGGCTCACTGATGAGTAAGCGTTGATGTACTTGAGGTCGGTCTGCACACATGCGCTGAACGCACCATACACGATGCTGATACCAGTGAGTGTGAGGAAAATCCAACCGAGTTCGGTAGCGGCGTAAGGCATCAAGTAGATAGCGATACGGAAGCAACCGTAACCACCAAGCTTCATCAACACACCTGCGTGGAGCATCGACACTGCTGTAGGGGCTGATGCGTGACCATCAGGCGACCAAGTGTGGAATGGGAACATAGCACCAAGCACACCGAAACCAACGAACGCCATTGGGAAGAGGTAGAGTTGCCAATCGTGAGGAATGGCATTGTTCTGAGCCACTTTGAGGAGGTTCATGGTGAGGTTGCCGTCGGCAGAAGAATGATAGTAGATACCGAGAATGCTGAGCATCAAGAATGCAGAGCCACCCATCAGCATCAATGTAAGTTTCATTGCAGAGTAGTTCTTGTTGCCCGAACCCCATACACCGATAAGGAGGTACATAGGAATAAGAGCCACCTCGTAGAACATAAACATGGTGAAGAGGTCAACAGAGATGAAGAAGCCAAACACACCAATAGAGAGGAGGAAGAAC
>OQVP01000984.1_pt1 | contig 10452 bp, 10 predicted proteins | sample 1691541 | NCBI WGS metagenome assembly OQVP01 (sample SAMN03418258, study PRJEB22391) | human gut metagenome | biome: human-gut; feature: organic feature; material: feces | host: Homo sapiens | place: Tanzania | collected 2013-01 | reverse complement strand
CCTATGTAAATCACGTCATTACAGGGCTTTAGAAGGAAATTTTTATCTTTTACAAAACAAACGTCAAAGTAGTTTTTTTCAAAGTGTCACACAAGTGTCACACATTTTACTTACATACGTGCCTACATACATACTGAAAGCAGACAGACGTTTAGATTTTGAACTATTATTTTAAAGAACTCTTTTTATTGCTTTACTATCGACAAGTATCATTATGTCGCATAGAAAGTGTTAAATAGTAGGTATGTAGGTACAAATAGTTTACATTTTGCGAATTTATCTTTCTTTTTCCTTATAATTTTGCCGAAGAAAGTTCGACAAGTGTTAAGGCAGACTGCAAAATTCGGGTGGTGTTCTATTCGTAGAATATCCTCTATATAACAATGCAAAGATACGAAAAAAGTGCGATATTACCAATGGTTTTCACGCTTTTAACCTTTACTTTGATATAGGTCTAACCCGACATGGAATACACTACAGAAGGACTTATTGTAAAACAACAAATAAGTTATCTATGAAAATTGAAAGAGTAACAAATATCACTGAATGGATAAATGCCATCAACCCCGGAGAGGTGAAGTCTGCCTACCTCCCTTGCGACAAAGTGCAGTCGTTGAACTGCCTTGCTTCACGTCACAATCAAGGCAGAGGCAAGCAGAGAGGCAAGTTCGTACACTATCATTATTGTTCCGACTTAGAGGTTGCGACAATAATTTGTGAAACAAGAGAAGATTATCTAACAAATAAAGAAAATGGAGAAGAGAACAGTTGGAAGACCCAAATCCCCAAGGATTTCAGATGATGACATGAAGAAGATTGTCATTGACCAGGAAGAGACCGTCATGAGTGTCGCAGCACTGGCTAAAGAGCTCGGCATATCGACACAAGCAGTAAGAAAACGGATTGAGCGCAAACTAATCCCTGCTCATAAAAAGGGACGTTTATGGTACATTCTAAAAAGCGAATACATAAACGCTATAAGAGCATTGTAGAATCATCCTCAATATAACTGTTAAGTCCCTATATCCAGTGTCGGGAGACAGCGGATATAGGGCATTATTTCAACACCACATTATGATACGACAAGAAACCATCGACACCATCTTGGAGCGCACGGACATCGTGTCGCTCATCGGCGAACACGTCAAGCTACGCAAGTGTGGCTCGCGACATGTCGGCTGCTGTCCGTTCCACAACGAGAAGACGCCTTCTTTCTATGTTTCTCCACAGACCGGCAGATTCAAGTGCTTCGGCTGTGGCGAAGGTGGCGATGCCATCCATTTTATAGAAAAGGTGGAGAACAAGACGTTCATTGAAGCCGTCAAGACGTTGGCACAAAGGGCTAACGTGGAGATTGAGCAGGAGCAGGAATCAGCGGAGGCAAAGCAGAAGCGACTGCATAAGGAAGCGTTGTGGATTGCCAACAAGCAGGTCGCCGACTTTTACCGCAAGCAGTTCCTTCAGTCGAAGGAGGCACAGGCGTATGCCTACAACCGTTGGGGAAAGGACTACTGCACTCTCAAAGAGATTGGATATGCACCAGCAGATGGGCACGCCCTACAGCAGCTTCCAGTAAAGGCGGACTTCCTGAAGGAGTTGGGACTTCTCAATCGTGGTGGCTATGACTTCTACCAGAATCGTATCGTCATACAGATACATGACCGTTTCGGGCATGTAATTGGCTTCACCGCTCGCTGCATGGATGAGCAGCAGCCAAAATACCTGAACAGCTCGGACTCGCTAATCTTCCACAAGTCTACTGTCCTCTTCGGCATCGAGGATGCTTGGAAGACGGCAGCGAAGCAGGATAAGATGTTTCTCGTCGAGGGGGCACCGGATTGTATGCGTCTTCAGTCTATCGGCATATACAACACGGTGGCTGCGCTCGGATCGGCGTGGAACGAAACGCATTTCTCTACCATCAAGCGCATAGCAAGCAAGGTGTGTTTCCTTCCGGATGCTGACCCACCCAAGAACGGAGAACCCTATGGCCATGGCATACAAGTCGTCATGGAGGCAGGAACACTGGCTATGGAAAATGGTCTATCTGTCAGCATCAAGGAAATCCCGGACACAGACGACAACAAGAAGCAGGATCCGGACACGTTCTTCAAAAACACCAATATCTTCAACGCCACCGAGGAGACGGACTTCATTCTTTGGATGGCGGACAAACTGTTTCCGCAGACGAACACCACGGAGGAGCAGCGCCTGACTATCAAGAAGATTGCTTATCTACTGTCGCTGATTGACGATGAGACGGGCGTGTCCATGTATATCGGCAAGCTCACGAAGTATTACCAGGGCAGACGGTTGTGGCTCCAGGCGGTGGATAAGGAGCGGAAACTGCGTGAGGAGCAGGACAAGAAGCATAAGGAGCAGGATGAGGACGACCTAAACCACAAATACGGCTTTTATATCGACCACGGCTGCTACATGTCCATAACGGAGAAAGGCAGTGTCTACGAGTGGTCGAACTTCACGATGGTTCCGCTGTTCCACATCAAAGATACAACAAATCCTAAACGTCTATATAAAATAAAGAATGCGATGAAACATGAGGAAATTTTGGAACTGAAGCAGGAGGATCTTATCGCTCTCGCTAAGTTCAAGCAGAAAATCGAGGGCTTGGGCAACTTCATTTGGAAGGGTACTGAAAAGGAACTGACGAAGCTGAAGTCTTACCTTTATGAAAAAACGGAGACGGCAACGGAAATCACTCAAATGGGATGGCAACGAGCCGGCTTCTACGCTTTTGGCAACGGTGTTTTCCACGACTGCCACTTCATCCCGGCTGATGAATTTGGCATAGTCAGGCTGAAGGATAAAGGCAACTTCTATCTGCCATCCAGCTCGTCCATATACAAGAACGACCCGAAGCTCTTTACTTTTGAGAAGCAGTTTGTGCATCTCAATCTTTCTTCGGTTACTCTGAAGGAGTTTACAGAGCAGCTGTTCAAGGTGTATGGGGACAACGGACGTGTGGGCTTCTGTTTCTATCTCGCCACGCTCTTCCGCGACGTGGTGACTTCTACTTCTGCCAACCACTGGTTCCCTATCCTCAATCTGTTCGGTCCGAAAGGTAGTGGCAAGTCGGAGCTTGGCCACACGCTGCTTTCGCTGTTCACAATCAGCTACACGGCACCGAATATCCAAAACTCTACACCATCGGCTCTGAACGACACGGTGGCGCAGTCGGCTAATGCCCTTGCGCATATTGACGAGTACAAGAACGATATCGACCCGAAGATGATTGAGTTTCTGAAGGGTCTGTGGGACGGCACCGGTCGCACTCGCATGAATATGGATCTTGACAAGAAGAAGGAGACGACGGCGGTTGACTCCGGCATCATCCTCTCTGGTCAGGAGATGCCGACATCGGATATCGCTCTCTTTACCCGACTCGTCTTCCTGCAGTTCCCTCGAAGTGAGTTCTCGGACAAGGAGAAGCAGAATTATAAGGTGCTGCTTGAAATGCGCTCGCTGGGTCTGACGCACCTGACGCTCGAAATTCTCAAACAGCGCAAGCACTTTGAACAGGCGTGGTCTACGGCGTTCCATGATACGCAGAATATCGTCGGCAACGCTCTCGGCAGCGAAAAGGGCGAGGACCGTATCATGAACAACTGGTGTGTGCCGTTGGCTGCGCTTCGGGTGCTCCAAAAGATCATCCCTACGCTGACTTTCGACGAGATGCTGCAAGTCACCATCGAGGGAATAAAGAAACAGAATGGTGAGTGCAAGACTAACGGCGAGCTGGGCAACTTCTGGAATGTGGTACAGTATCTTGCAAGCGACGGTGAACTGATTGAGGGTGGCGACTTCTTCATCCGCTATTGCAGCAAGTTCAAGACGGATATCATCAATGCCACTTGGCAGTCTGAACGACCAGTGCTCTTCCTTCAAAAGACTCGTATCTTCAACCTCTACCGCAAGGAGGGACGACAGGCTAACGAGAAGGTGCTGCCTACGGATGCGCTGAAATACTATCTTCAGAACAGCCGTGCCTATCTGGGCGAAAAGGTGGCGCGATTTGATGTGTATAAGAAGGGCATCATCCAGTACGACCATACCAGGGCTGCTATGGGTAGCACGCCTCCAAAACTTACTATGACACAACGTGCCTACTGCTTTGACTATGACTTGCTTTGCGAGACGTTTGGCATCAGTCTGTGGACTGCGCCTAACCAATCCGACAACGACGAGCCATTCTAAGTTTTTTTTTACCCTTTTACTTTTTTACCTTTTTACTCTTATAAGCGGTAGCTTACTACGAATATATTTCTTTTCAATAGGTATCATAATTAGGTGGACTGCCGGGGCGATTGCATCGTCTCGGCGGTTTTTATTTTGCGGAAGACATGGCCATCCTCTGCGATGTACTCCGTTTTTTTCTGAGGTCTTGCACACGATTTGTAATCTACCTACATACATATTGGTAGCCTATCATACGCTCCAAAAAGCATAAAGTAGTAGTCATTGACTATATATATGGTGAAATCCTCATTATTTTTGCCCTCATTCATTTTTCAGAAGAGAAATGCTGTAATTGTTGTAACTTAATGTAACTTTCTGTATGTCATTTATTTAGGTAGGCTATTATCTTGTAATTTCTTATAACTTCTTGTAACATTTCATTATGCTTTCTGAATACCAAAAGGGAAATAGGTACTGAAAATCATTATTTTTTGTTGTAGTCCGGCTTCTCCTCATCTGCTACTGCTTGCTTTTTCCATGCGGTATCGTAAGTGTCACCGTGCTTAAAGAGAACGTGCCTGGCACTCGTGAGCCTTTTCGTCATTGTTCTTCTTTGATGTATGTGTCACATGGTAGGCTTTGCCCTACGATAATCAAATGAAAGAGGTATTGCTGACTCTTTTTTATTGCTCCGCTCTTGTGGACATAGGTGATGGATTTCTACTGCATAACATTCAAATTGTCAGACATGCAGCCCTGGTTTCGTTCATGGGATTTTTCCGCGTGCAAAGTTAGCGCAAGCGACATTCTGCAAGGGCACGGCGCTGCCTTAGCTCGAATATTTTTTCAAGATTTTGGGGTGCGGTGGCTCCTGGTCCAAATTCTCGTTCCGCCAAAGGTGAAAAAATATTCGGCTATCTCTTGCCTTAAATGTCTTCTTCTTGCGCTGGGTAAGGCAGCGTAAAAAGTCCTCATTTCGAGGGCTGCATCTAAAAGTCTAACAATTTAAATTTCTAAGTTATGCAAGAAATGGTTTTAACATCACCTAAGTCGGCTCACAAGAGCATGAAGGAGCAGTTTGAGAGTGTCAGCAGCTATATCGTTGATTATCTCTGGGATCAGCCTGCCATCTACTGTGGCACATACAAGAAGTACAATGAAGGCTCACTCTTCGGTGCCTGGCTCGATCTCCGCACGTTTGACTCTTACGAGGAGTTCATCGATGTATGCAAGCAGCTTCACGCTGATGAGGAGGATCCGGAGCTTATGTTTCAGGATTATCAGTGCTTCCCTGCAGAATGGTATTCAGAAAGCTGTATGGATGAAGAAGTTTTCGACAAGATAATAGCTTTCATCCAAATGGATGATGACAAACAGAAAGCATTTAAGGCTTATGTTTCCGCCACTGGCGATGACAGCATTTCGGATTTTGAAGATAGTTATGAGGGCGAATATGATTCGGAAGAGGATTTCGCCACACACATCGTCAATGAGTGCTATGATTTGGAGCGCATGATGGGCAATCTCTCATATTACTTCGATTACAAGGCGTTTGCAAGGGATTTGTTCATCTCGGACTACATCTTCGAGGATGGCTACGTCTTCCGCAGATAAAGGTGGAAGCCGGACGAGGCAATCGCCTCGCTCCGGCTGCCCACCTTTTTATAGCGTAACCGAAATTTATTCGAAGTAAGGAGTGTTTTATTTCAATGCTTCATCAAGTTTCTTGACTAATATCGCAGGGTCTTTGCGAAACTCTTTCATGCTGAGATCTTTGAGCACTTCCTTTATTTGTGGGAAGTTCTTGAAATATCTTTTCAGCATGGTCTTCTGACCAATTCCTGCAATGCTATTATCCTTCAAATAATAGGTTCTTGCAAAGTCCTCATTCTTGGCTTTGTAATAAAACATGATAGCCATTCTGTAAATACTTCCCGATTTCACATGGGTAGCTGTGTTTATATAGTGAATATAGGCAGAAATGTTTTTCCCCTCATAAACTGGCTGAAGGAATACCGGATTTTTGTAGAGTTTCGGATTCTCTTTATAAGACATGCTCAATCCCATTTGGGCAACCATCGGAATCCAGTTTTCCCATTCTCCAGCCTTCTTGTTATAGTATTTTATCTCTTTTACATCAGTAGATGCGAAGTCTGCCTTCTCACCATCAGTTTTTTTGATTCTGAACTCATGGTAATTGTCTACATTAAAGGAAAACTTCTTAATGTCACCTTTCACAAAGGTGCCGTTGTTCAAGGTTACTTCTGCATTCTGAGCTTGTGTCACTCCACACAATACAAGGGCAAGTAACATCAAAATCCATTTTTTCATACTCGTACATTTTTAAGTTCAACTTTATTTTGCAAATATACATCTTTTTCATTACCCCCCCCAAGCTAAAATCAACTTTTTTATCTACCTACCTACCAAATAACAAATCTTAAACGTTTCCATCATTCCATACAGCCTACACAAAACTATAGTATCTTTGTGCTCGTAATCAATTTACAAGTATTATGAGCGACTATCACATCTATATCAAAATGCCTTCCTATCTGCGCCAGTGGTTCGTACATCGGCACAGTGGCACGGAACCAGTGCGTCTAAGAAACGGCAGCATCGAGTCTAAACTTATAAAGCTCGCTGTTGTCAAACCGCCTGTTTCTGCTGTTCCTACAAGGCAACGTGAGGATGAAGTCGCCATTTGTATTCCGTATTCCAAGACTCGCGACCCTCGTATTTACAATCATATCACGGATACAGGTAAACGTGCGCTGCTTGAGAACGTGAAGAACTCATTTGATGTAGACTGCTGGACGTTCCTGCACGACTTCGGCAGGATCGGCAAACAGCAGAAAGACCTCATTTATCTCTACATGGAGCAACGGGGCATCAAGGAGGACGGCACTTGCTGGGACTCTATCGCGAAAATATACCAACGCTTGCGTAAGAATTATCTTACTAACCAATGCAAGCGAAAAAACAGCACGATAAAAAACGGTAGCAATAACAAGGTTGAAACTGAAGAAATAGTAGAATAATATGCAACGTCTTCCCGGAATCATCAATATATATTACGTGCTTGCCTCGTCGCTCATGGCAAGCATCACACAGAAAGCGTTGGCGGATGCTCCTGTCGGAGTGTTCGCTGACACTTTCCTTGTGCCACATATCGGGGACGCAATTTGTGAAATGGAGACGCAGTTTGACAATAACGACACTTTGGAAAAGGTGAAACTCTCTTTCTCTACTACTTCGCAGTTGCCAGCTCGTGAGCATCTTGCTTTCGTCATCCAGACGGTGGATGGAAAGCAGTATCTCATCGGCACGGCTGACAAACCTTTTCCTGTCATCAAGGTAGACGACTCCACAGGCAAGGTGGATGGTGATTCGGCTGCTACGAAATACACCATATCTTATACAAATAAAGTGGCACTTGTGCCATGCACGGCGTGACGAGCGCCTTTTTTCATGCCTTTTTGTAACATTTTGTATGCAGTTGAAACATTGCATCAAAACTTAAAGTGTTGATAATCAGCATTTTTGTTTCTTGTTTACAATGTTACAAAAGATACAGCCAAAATCGGTTGGGTTTTTGAAAAGGCTATTTTTTCTTCGTCCTGTTTTTGCGCCCCACCTTCTTCCAATAGATAATTCGCAGTTTGCGATAACTTCTGCGTGATTGCCCAAATAGTGCAAATAAAAATACTATTGCAAATAATGCAAAATGATAAAATCTGCGAATATAAAAATATCCGCCTATCAGAATTATCAATATGATTACAATGTCTCTCACCATAAGTTTATCGTTTTACATCGCAAAAATACAATTTTTCTGTCTTTCTCCAACATTATTATATAATATATCTTTGCCCTCAAACAATTTTTGACAATCATGGCAAAGACAAAATACAATCTCCATCTTAAAGGCTACGTCGGTGGTTGGGACTTCGATTCTGACTACGTCGATTTCGTCCTAAACAAGAACACCGACAAGGAGGTTGCTGTTCTCATCGACTCTCTCGGCGGACAGCTCAACACCGCTCTCTCAATATCATCTGCATTCAGGCGACACGGCAATGTTCACGTCCACTTTGTGGGCATGAACGCCAGTGCCGCCACCATCGCGTCAATGGGTGCCAAGCGCATCACCATGGATCACTCGGCTATGTATCTCGTGCACCAGTGCTCACAGTCGTTCTTCGAGTGGGGCAGCTTGAACGCTACGGATATGCAGAATCTCATCGACAATCTGGAAAAGCAGAAGTCTGACCTTGACAAGCTGGATGCCAACGTCGCAGAGATGTATGCCGGACGATGCAAGAAGAAATCTGCCGACTTGCTTGAACTCATGAAAATGGGTGGATGGCTGACGGCACAGGAGGCACTGGCTTGGGGCTTCGTTGATGAACTCACGGAGTTTGATGATGAGTCGGCTCCAGTTCTTACGGAGGCTATTGCTGCGGACTTTACCGCTCACGGCATACCGCTTCCTAAGATGCTGACCGACACGAAGTCGGAAGACATCACGGCGTTCAGACGATTCCTGCAGGTTTGTGCCTCTGTTTTCCACTCGCAAGAGAAACCAAATAAAATTGTTCCAACCATATCTTCTGAAGAAAAAATGAAAAAGACCTATTCTAACATTTGCAAGACTCTCGCTTGCGACTCGCTGGAAGCTAACGACGACAAGGTTACGCTTACCACGGCACAGCTCGACTCTATTGAGGCGGACATCACAGCGAAGTACAAGGAAATCACCACTCTCACGGCTGACGTTGACCGTCTGACTAAGGCTAACAGCGATTTGGAGGAGAAACTGAAAAAGCTCCCTGCTGACACCACTAACACGGTTGTTGATGACAAGAAGGACGGTGGCACCAACACCGAAAAATCTGACATCGAGAAGTTCTACGACACCACCAACTCCGCCCAGGCACTCTTTGACTCATTACCATAACAACTCAAAATTCAAAACTCCCAATCATGGCAGGAAAACTACAATTTACCCTACAAGAATACAAGGATGCTGCTCGAAAGTGGCGTTCTGACTTCCTTCGTCTGCCGATTATCGGCTGCGACGAGACTCTTAAGTTTATGACCGGTCGCCCTGGTATCCGCTACAAGGAGAGTGTGGGCACGCTCAACGCTTCGGCACAGTTCGCTCCTTACTCGCCAACTCGCTCGGAGGACGTGAACTTGCAGCTGGACTTCCGAACGCTTGAAACTTTCTTCGGTTCGGTGGTCGCTAAGTTCGAGCCTAACTCGGCTATCTCTACGCTCCTCGGCACTGGTGCCACTAAGGGCGACGGACAGAAGTCTGTGCCTACGGCTCGCGAGGTGCTTGGACTTATCGCCAAGTCGCTCTCCGAAAAGCTCAATGATGCTATCTGGAGCGGTGTGCGCAACGCAAGCGGTACTACCACCCAGGATCTTTTCGATGGCTTCGATACCATCACAAAGAAGGAGGTTACTTCCGGTGCTCTCGCTAAGGAGAACGGCAATTACCTCAAACTGACGGATGCCATCACCTCTGCCAACGCCGTTGACGTGGCTAAGGAAATCCTCTTCTCGCTCGACCCACGCTTGCGCTCGCAGACTCTCTTCATGTACTGCTCGCAGGACTTCGTGGATAAGTACAACGAGGGCTACCTGCTCACCCACGGCGGCATACCCTATAATACACAGTACGGTCAGGGTGCTGTCGAGGGCAGCAACGGCAAGCTCAAATTCTGCCCCCTCTACAACAAGGCAGGGTCGAAGTTCATGCACGTAACCACCAAGAGCAATATGCTCGTCGGCTACGACCAGATGGGCGACGTGGAAAACGTGATGGTAAAGGAGTATGCACCCTTTATCCTCTCTTACATCGCCACTATGTTCTTCGGCGTACAGTTTGAAACGCTCGACAAACGCCGTTTCAAAACCATTGAAATAACCGTCTAATCCGCTTTCGCTATGGCTACAACAAATTGTACCTCAATTCAGAAATCGCTCGGGTGGTGCCAAGGCACTCCCGAACTGCCCGGTGTGAAGCGTCGTATGTACTTCCTCGCCAAGTCGTTCATCGTCGGCTATCCGCAGCTCCCTCGCGATGAACTTGGTCGCGCTACCTCGGCTATCCTCACGGGCGACTACACGCTCGCCGCAGATGCCAAGTGGAAGTATATCGACATTCTCCCGGAGAAGTCTCAGCTCACGTCTGAGGCGCAGGGCGAACTGCCCTCGCAGACGCAGCTCAACAAACTCGTCGCC
>OQVP01000979.1_pt1 | contig 10476 bp, 9 predicted proteins | sample 1691541 | NCBI WGS metagenome assembly OQVP01 (sample SAMN03418258, study PRJEB22391) | human gut metagenome | biome: human-gut; feature: organic feature; material: feces | host: Homo sapiens | place: Tanzania | collected 2013-01 | reverse complement strand
AATCCATTCTTCTAAAACTCCGAAATACCACAAGCCCTAATGACCGATTTGGGTTTAATGTGCTGGCTTATTTGTGGTTGGCAATTGAAACATGCCGAAGGCATGTCGCTACGTTTGGGCGAATTCCTGTTTTGATTCGCATGCCCTTTTCCAATGGCAGTTCTTTGAGGTGGTTTTGCAAGTGAATTGCAAAATATATTGCGTAACTTTGCGGAAAAATCAGAAGATGGGGAACGATGATATAAATAGCGTTTTGGCTGAAAAGGGGATTAAGCCCACCTCCAATCGCATTCTTGTGATGAGGGAGTTGGCGAAGGCTTCGCATCCGGTCAGTCTTGCCGACCTTGAAATCTCTTTGGAGTTTTCGATGGACAAGGCAAGTATTTTCAGGGTTTTGGAACTTTTCTCGGCAAAACACATAGTTCGCGTCATAGAGGACGGTAGCCGCTCTCTGAAATATGAGTTATGTGGCAGCGGTGCGCATTACTCCGACCAGCATGTGCATTTTTATTGCGAGCAATGCAAGAAAACGTATTGCTTTGAGGACGAGAGTGTGCCGGTGGTGAACATTCCAAAGGGCTTTTCGCTCCATGACATCAACTATATGATGAAAGGCACATGCCCTAATTGCAATAAGCGGTGAATAAACAATGCGGACAAAGATTTAGGTAAAGCACCTCTGCTTCAGCAGGTTGAAAATATGATAATGGCAGAGCTTTCTTGTAAGGAGGCTCTGCCATTTGTTTTTGCAAACGGTTTGCAAAAGAGTGTTTGTAACTTTGCCCCCGAAGAAAAAAAGCAAAATTGATGAAAGCAAAATTATCACTCTCTTTGGCTGCATCCCTATTGATGGCCGGCAGTGCGTTTGCCGCCGGCAACATTGTGGGTGCAGTCTACGACAAGGGCACAGCAAAGCCCCTCGACTACGCATCGGTAGTGCTCGTAAATCCGACAACTGGTGCTCCGCTCTCAATCGGCGCTATGACCGATGAAAGCGGAAAGTTTGTTATCTCAAACGCACCTTCGGGCAAATACATTATCCGTGTAAGCATGGTTGGCAGCATTTCGCAGGAACGTGAAATCGTGGTTGCCGACTCGGAGATAAATCTTGGTAAGATAGAACTCGCTGAAGACGCAAAGTTGCTTCAGGAGTTGGTGGTGACAGGGCAGAAAAGCCAAATGTCGGTCAACTCGGAGCGTAGGGTTTTCAACGTGAGTTCAAACATTGCCGCTACTGGTGCATCGGCTGATGAACTTCTTGCCGCAGTGCCATCGGTGCATGTGACCAGCGACGGTGAAATTTCGCTGCGTGGCAACTCCGACGTGCTTGTGTGGGTAAACGGCAAAGAGATGGGCATGAACGCCGACAACCGCGCCCAGATTCTCCGTCAACTCCCAGCCGAAACTATCGAGAGCATTGAGGTGATGACAAACCCATCGTCGAAGCACAGCACTTCGGGAACTGCCGGCATCATCAATATCCGACTGAAAGAAGATCATCGTCACGGCTATTTTGGAAATGCTGAGGCGAATGTTGACTCTCGTGGAACGGCTAACGTGAATTTCAATATCAATTACAACGAAGGCAAATTCGAGTCGTTTGCCGGTATCGGACTTAAAACCCAACATGCGCCCGCTGGCTCGACATCGCGCCGCAACTACGACAACGGCACCTTCCTCAATTCAGATGGCGACAGCAAGAAGCATGAAAACAGCATGTTCCTTCGTTTGGGTACCAATTACCACCCCGATGAAAACAACACCGTTTATCTGAGCGCAATCGGCACCCTCGGACACAAATGGGGTCGCACAACCACCACCCACCTCAGCAATTTGCCAAATCAGTGGACGCAGAATATCAACAATATGCGTGAAACTGGCGACACACGAGGCGCAAATGTGATGCTCGGCTATAAGCACACCTTCAACCCCAACCATTTCCTCGACATGAATGTGAGCTACAATATTTGGGAAGGCCCCAACGACAACAAGTTTCACGAAAATGTGAAATGGGCCGACGGCAATGAGGAGTTCATTTGGCAAAACCAGCATCAAGATGTGAAAATCAGTAATTGGGAAGCCGTGCTCGACTATTCAGCACAGGCACTGTCATGGCTCCGCTTTGAGGCTGGCTACAAGGGCAACTACAACCACGAGAACAGCCCTGCCTCGTATGCTGGCGGTGCTGACGAGAACAGTCTGACACCTCTCAACAACCTCTACAACCGCTTCAAATACGACACCGACATTTCAGCCCTGTATGTTCATTTCTCCGGCAATTTGGAGAAACTGACCTTTGCGGCAGGACTTCGTGGCGAAATGTGGCAAATTCGCACCCGATCGCTCGGTTACGGACAGACCGACGCAGATGTGCCATTGTTCAAGAAGAATGATTTCGCACTGTTTCCATCGGCATCTATTGGCTGGTCGTTCCTTACCGGCAATGAGTTGAAACTGAACTATTCGCGCCGCATACGCCGTCCGTTCGGTCCACAACTCAACACTTTCGAGAATATTTCCGACCCATCGGAAGTGCACCTCGGCAATCCACTTATCCAACCAGAATACAGCAATGCCGTGGAACTGTCGTATATCAAGAACTGGAGCAACCACATGCTGTCGGTTTCGGGCTATATGCGCGCCAGCAACGACATGATCAGTCACGTCAGTTTCCTTGCGCCAATGGCCTCAAACCCCAATGTGAACACCATGTATTACGGTCATGCCAATGTGGGCAATATGATGAACACCGGTGTGGAAATCATTTCTCGCAACACACTTTTCAATCGCCTGACCCTCACCACCACTGTGAACCTCTACAACAGCCATCACAAGGCATGGAGCACCGAATATCCTCTGCATGGCAGTTTCTATGCCATAGAGGGTAAGAAGCAGGACCGCTTTGTGTGGGATGCGCGCTGCATGGCTTCGGTTCGTCTGCCTTGGGATATGACTTTCCAAGCCACAGGCCGATACAACTCGCGCCGTGTCACCGCGCAGGGAACGCTGGAGGCAGACTGGGATGTTGAGGCAGGATTGCGCAAAAATATCGGTGCTTGGGGCATTTCGCTTCTTTGCAAGGATATGTTCAACTCAAAAGAAACCCATAATATCCTGAACGGCAACGGTTATGTGCAGTCAATCAGCAAATGGTCGGGAGGTAGAACTGTCCGCTTGTCGGTTACCTACACCTTCGGTAAGACTCACGAACACGAGCACGGTCGCCACAACCACATCGACACCGGCGGTTACGGTGAAGAGCATCAGCATTAATAAACGCTCCCTACATTAATAAACGCTCCCTTATATATAACATCAATCACGGAGATTGCCCAATGTGGCAGTCTCCGTGATTGCGTATAAGTGTGGTGGTCTTGTGTGGGGGGGAAAAAGACACCGATTTAATCCATTTTAACCCTATTTACACCGATTTTTTTACATATTTTCCTGCGTTATGGCGTGTCGGTGAGGATTAGAGGGCGCGTTCGATGGCGAGGATGGTGAGGAAACCGAGCAGGAGGGCGTAGGTGGCTTGTTTTTGGTAGCCGTGGCTGTGGGTTTCGGGTATCATCTCGTCGCTCACCACATAAAGCATGGCGCAGCCAGCGAAGGCAAGCATCGTGGGGAGCATCACTTGCGAAATGCCTCCAGCGAAGTAACCTATCAGCACGCCCACAATTTCAAGCAGACCGATGCCTAATGATATGAGGAAGGTGCGCATTCGGCTCACTCCAGCCACCAGCAGCGGCGAAATCACCACCATGCCTTCTGGCACGTTTTGAAGGGCGATGCCCACGGTCACCGTCCAGGCGTTGCCCAAGTTCTCGCCATTGAAACTCACACCTGCCGCCATGCCCTCTGGCAACTTGTGAATGGCGATTGCCATCACGAAAAGCAGAATGTGGTTGAGGGTGGAGTTGTTGGCGTGTTGCTCTTGGTCGAGGCCAGTGATGTGGTGGAGGTGGGGCGTAACGAAGTCGAGCACGTTGAGAAAGAGCGCGCCCGCCATGCCGCCAATCACCACCCACGCTATGCCCCAGCCATCGCCAGCCATGTCGGCGGCAGGCAAGAGCAACCCCAACACAGCGGCTGCCAACATCACGCCAGCGCAATAGCCAAGCACTGTGTCGTTCCATTTGTGCGACAGTCCCTTAAAGGTGAACCCAATCAGCGATCCAATCACTGTGGCTCCACAAAGCCCAAGAGCGCTATATACTACGTTTGTAATCAAGAGGATAGAAATTAGATGTTAGAAATTATAGAAATTATAGAAGTTAAGGAGTTAAGAAGTTAAAGAAGTTAAGACGATAGTTTTGGTGCAGGAAACGATGGTGTCCGCATCAGCCCCGTCGGACCTGTCGGACCTGTCTGACTCGTCTGACTTCAACCTGTTGACTTGTTGACCTGTTGACTCGTTGACCTGTTGACTTGTTGACTCGTTGACTCGTTGACTTGCGGACTACGCAAAACTGATGAGTTCGATTTCGAAGATGAGGGTGGAGTAGGCGGGGATGCCTGGTTGGGCGAACTTTCCGTAGCCCATTTCGGCAGGGATATAGAGTTCCCATTTGTCGCCAGCGTGCATTCGTTGCAGTGCAATTATCCAGCCTTCAATCAGTTCGCGCAGTCGGATGGCCAGTGGTGCGCCGCTGTAGCTGTTGTCGAACTGTTTGCCATTGATGGTGCGGCCGGTGTAGTGCGCCACAATCACATTGCTGAGGTTAGGCGTTTTTCCGTTAGGGTCGCCGCTTTTCAGCACCTTGTAGAGAATGCCCCTTGGCAGTTCGTTCACGCCTTCTTCTTTCGCTTTTTCTTCGAGCCACTGCTCGTTTTTACGTTTGTATTCCTGTTTGTTCATTTCTGCTTATTGAATTATTTACTTCCACAAAGATACGTAATTTGTCGGGAAATGTTGTAACTTTGCGAGAAAGAGAACCGCAACCTTTATGCGCAGAAAAGATTTTTTTGAATTTAAGCAATTCACCATCGACCAGCGAAATGCCGCCATGAAAGTGGGCACCGACAGCGACTTGCTCGGCGCACTTGCCGCCGGTGGCACGCACATTCTCGACATAGGCACTGGCACAGGCGTGATTTCGCTGATGCTTGCCCAGCGATGCCCCGACGCCACCATCACTGCCGTGGAAATTGACGACCACGCTATCATCGACGCTGCCGCCAACTTCGCCGCATCGGCGTGGGCCGACCGCCTCACGCTCGTTCACGCCTCGTTTCAAGACTTCTTCGCCACCCGGCAAGCAGAGGGCACGCTTGGCGCTTTCGACTGCGTGGTGTGCAACCCACCCTATTTCGACAAAAGCCTTGAGTGTCCCGACGACAGCCGCACACGCGCACGCCACAGTTCCAGCCTGCCATTCAGCACCCTTGCCAAAGGCGCTTACGCCATGCTGGGCGACGAGGGCGTGTTTTCGGTGTGTATTCCCGGCGAGGTGTTGAGCGATTTCTCGGCTGAATGTTTTCTGCAAGGTTTTTGGCTTCAAGACATCTACCGCATCAAGACGCTCCCCACTAAAGAGGCAAAGCGATTTGTGCTGGTGTTCAAGAAAGGGGCATCTACGCCACGCCGCGAGCACACCCACTGTATGCGCTGCGCCGACGGCAGCCGTTCCGACTGGTATTTACAGTTGATGGAACCTTTTCACATCGGTTCCACCAAATAAATAGCGAACTATGAGCCATATCCAAGATATAGTGAACGACATCGAACGCCCGTCCAATCTGCTCATGGGTGAGCGTAGCAATTTCCTGCTGTCGCTGATGGCGTTGTCGGCGTATATCATTCGCATCGATGGCGACTTCGGAATGCAGAAGCAGGGCTATGTGCAGTATTTCGTCGGCACCTATTACGAGCCGGCAAAGGCGCAGCGGTGCTACGAACTGTTGATGCGCATTTTAGGCGAGCAGTCGAAATACAATCCGCTGTTGTGGGCGGCGAAAATCGAGGAATGTGCCCGTAGCATCGCCTCTTACACCACATCGGAGCAACGCCTCCAAATCATCGACTTCCTTATACTGATGGTGAGGGCTGGCAACGGCGTTACGCAACTCGAAATGATGGCACTGACCAATGTGGCTGTGTGGCTCGGCATCGGTCCGGTAGCAGGTGTGAAAATCAACCAATTACGAATGTCAATCTTCTAAGCGAATATGGAAGTTCTCTACATGCTCATTTCCAGCCTTCTGCCAGCCGTGTTGCTGATAGGCTACGTCAGATACCGCGACCGCCGTCGGCCCGAACCCATGATGCGCATCATTCAAGCCGTCATCTACGGTCTGTTTTCCGCCTTCTTGGCTGTGCCGCTGGCAATGGCGCTTGAAGGGCTGGTGTACAGTTCTGGATATGGCATCTTTGCCGTGCTGCCATTTGTGCGAGGCGTGTTTAGCGCTTTCGTGGGAGCGGCAATACCAGAGGAATCGATGAAACTGCTCATGCTGTGGCTCATGTTGCGCAACTGCGATGACTACGACGAAGCCATGGACGGCATTGTGTATGCCGTGTGCATAGGCATGGGCTTTGCTGGGATTGAAAATGTGCTATATGTGTTCCAAAGCGAAGACGGCTGGGCTACCACCGCCCTTATGCGCAGTCTGCTTGCCGTGCCGGGGCACTACATCTTCGCCGTGCTGATGGGCTTCTTCTATTCGCTCGCGCACTTCTATCCACGCCGCTACCGCAAATATCGCTACCTCATTTGGCTGGCACCCGTACTTGCCCACGGCATCTACGACGCCATACTTATGGTGGGTGCAGAGCACGAACTGCTCTCGATGCTCAGCTACATACCGCTCGTGATTTTCTGCGTGTGGATGCACCGCTTCTGCCTCAAGCGTTTTGCCCACGCTGAACGCCTCGACGAAGACACCGCCGACATCGCCACCTTCTGCGCCGCCGTGAGCCAAGAGCAATTCCTCCGCACTCCTCACCGCCCCATGTGATTTTCGCCATCGCCCCAAGTTGCTATAGCAACAGGAAGGGTGGGGTGAATTTTTTGGAGAAATATTGTGGGGGAAATGCTTGCATATTTGGAGTATTTTAACGAATTTTGGAAAAATATTATATCGGGGTGTGATTTGATGGTTTTTTGAAGTGAGTTGTCATTGAAAATCGGATTTTTATACATTTGATATAACCAATTATACAGGGCTTATTTATTATTTTAATAATTCATAAATTGTTATGAGAAAAACGTTACTCAACATTTTGTCGGTGTTGGCAATTAGTTCGGTGCCGGCAGTAGGTTTTTCAGCAGTTCACTATGTGAAGGCTGATGGCACAGGCGATGGCACATCGTGGGCCAACGCAGCAGGTAATCTTCAAACCGCAATCGATGCCGCTCAGGCAGGCGATGAGATTTGGGTGGCACAAGGTGAATATGTGCCCGAAAAGCTCATCAAGTCAACCAAAAAGACATCTAAGTCGTTTATCCTGAAAGATGGCGTGTCGCTCTATGGTGGCTTTGCTGGAACTGAAGCAAGCAAAGACGACCGTGCTTTGGAAGACGTGAATGGCACAAAATTGTGCAAAAATAAAACCGTTCTCAATGCCAACGACGAAGTTGCTGACGTTTGGGTGCGCGCCAACGAGGCAGGCACCACTTCTCGCTACACTTGGGAAATGGAGTCGGCATCTGGCAAGCAATGGGTGACTGGCACTAAAAACAACTACACCCACGTGATGTACTGCGGCAGCGAATTCAAGCAAAAAACCGTAATCGACGGTTTCACCTTGAAGGGTGGCAACGCCAATGTTTGGAACGTGAAGGCTAATGGTGGCGCAGTGTATGCTATCGGTGATGTTCACATCAGCCACTGCCGCGTGCTCGAAAACTCTGCTTATTTCACAGCTGAATCCGACGTTGACAGCAACAGCTACGGTGGTGCCATTTATCTCGATGCTAAGGGCAAAGGCACTATCACCGAATGTTATTTCGAAGCCACTTATTGCCACTCAAGTTATGGCAATGGCGTGGGCGGCGCAATTTATGTGAAGAACGGCACCGTGAAGGACTGCCGCTTCCTCAACTGCGTGGCAAGCGACAACGGTGGTGCTGTGTATGCCGCTGGCAGCAAGGTGATCAACTGCTATGCTGAAGCTTGCTATGCCGGTTCGGGTGGTGCATTCTGCATCGACGCCACTTCTTCTATCGAAAACTGCGTGGCAAACACTTGCCAAGGTCTCGTGGGCGGTGGCTTCGCATTGGAAGGCCCTGCAGTGCACTGCTCTGCTTACAACTGCTATGCCGACGCTCCTGAATATGGTCAGGTGGGCGGTGGCCGTGGCGCTGGCTTCTGTGTGAACGGTGGCTCAATGCTCGGTTGCGTGGCTTACAACAACCAATCTTATGCCGGTGGCGGCGTGTATGTGGCAGCTGGTAAGGTGGTGAACACCACAGCCCTGTTCAATGTGCTCCGCGATGGCACCACAAAGAGCAACATCGAAGGCGCAAAGGATTTGTCAACTTCTGTGTTCAACTCTATCTACGCAGTGGATACCGAACGCGCCAACTTCGTGAAGACCGCTGATTTTGACGGTCGCGCTCAAAATGCAGAAGACTTGAAGAAGGTGCTCAGCACCGACCTCTCGCTTGCTGAAGGCAGCAAGTTTATCAACGCCGGCACATTGACCGAAGGCTTCGCTGAAGAATTCGACATCGCTGGCAATCCTCGCGTATCTGGTAGCTCAATCGACGTGGGCGCTTACGAATATCAAGAAGCTCAAGAAATGAAGCCTGCTATGGTAATCACCTTCGTGAAGGGCACCAAATCGGCACGCGTGGGCGTGGGTGGCAACTCTGGCGAAGAATTCTTCATCGACTGGGGTGATGGCGAAAAGATTTCATACAGCAAGGCTGCTTACTATACTCACGACGTCTTTGCCGAACAAGTGAAGGTGTATGGTGGCGAAGTGAGAATCCTCAATGTGACCGGACAAAACGTGACTGCATTAGACATCACCAACGCTCCTCTGCTTCAAACTCTCCAAGCAGAAAAGAACCAACTCAAGGCTCTTGACCTCACTGGCAACCCAGTGCTTACTGGCGTGTATGTGGCTGAAAACCAAATTGCCTCTATCGACGTGAGCAAGAACACCAAGATTCGCGTTCTCGACGTGAACACCAACGCTCTTGAAGGCACGCTCGACTGCTCGGCAATGGGACAACTCTCAAAGGTGGACTGCTCTGCCAACAAATTCACTTCACTCGTATTGCCTCACCATGTTAAAGTGTATGAAGTGCTCTGCGACGACAACCAACTCTCCACTCTCGACCTCTCTGGTCTTACTGGTTTGAACGAGGTGTCATGCCACGGCAATAAGCTCACCGCCCTCAGCATCGACGGTTTGACTTCACTCGAAAGCGTTTACGCTTACGACAACGAAATCAGCACCTTCAGCGCTGATGGTTGCACCAGCCTCAAGACTTTGAACCTTGCCAACAACAAGATCTCTGCTATCAACATCGAAAAGCTCACCACTCTTGAAGGCTTGTATCTCTACGACAACCAACTCACCGCTCTCGATATCACCAAGAATCCTCAGTTGCGTTGGGTGAACATTGAGAACAACAAGATTGCCGCGCTCAACACAAGCGCGCAAAGTATGCTTTCATTGCTCTATGCCGACAACAACGAAATCGCGGCTGTTGACTTCAGCAACAATAAGAGCCTCTCACAATTGAAACTCGTCAACAACAAGCTTACCGCTATCGACCTCACTATGCTCGGCTCATTGAGCAACTGTCAACTTGGTAGCAATATGCTTACCTCTGTCGACGTGAGCAAGTGCCCATACCTCTACTGGTTCGGCATCGGCGACAACATGATTTCTACACTCGATTTGAGCAACAACTCTTACGTGCAATGGCTCTCTGCTGAGAAGAACAAACTCACTACTCTCGACTTGGCTAACAACAAGGGCATCCAAGGTCTTTCTCTCCAAAACAATAAGATGGACGCTGAGGCTATCAACGCCATCATCGCACAGTTGCAAGACGTGTCGAAGGTGGAAATCAATTCATCTAACAAGGATTGGGGCCGTCAGCTCAACATCAGCTATATGCCAGGCACAGAAGGTGCTAACGTGGACGAAGCTACAGCCAAGGGCTGGTATGTGACTGCAAACATCGCTTCTTCTGTTCAAAACCTCAACACCGACTATGCAGTGGTGGCTAAAGAATACTTCACCGTAAGCGGTGCTGCCCTCGGCGCTAACGTGCCAGAATCAGGCATCTACATCGTGAAGACCGTTTACAGCAACGGCACAGTGAAGTTCACCAAAGAGCAAGTAGTTAAATAGAATAATTCTCTATGCTGAAAAAGCCGACCTCCTGAATAGTAGGGCGGCTTCCAAAGCCAAAACACCAACGCCGAGCGCAAGCCTCAAGCTGCGCCCGGCGTTGCCGTTGGTACGCTCGGCATGAGCATTGTCTCACCATGCGTCCATGAGACCTCCTCGGA
>OQVP01000978.1_pt1 | contig 10477 bp, 10 predicted proteins | sample 1691541 | NCBI WGS metagenome assembly OQVP01 (sample SAMN03418258, study PRJEB22391) | human gut metagenome | biome: human-gut; feature: organic feature; material: feces | host: Homo sapiens | place: Tanzania | collected 2013-01 | reverse complement strand
AATCAAGCCCTGCATCATCTTCTTGTGAGTAGTCCTCCGGCTTTTCATCCATTTGCTCGATATATTGGATGCTTGGAGCGCATATAATTGCGCCTGCCGACTCGCCGATCATCAATTTTCCATTTGCCAATTCCTTTTTCAGCAGTCCATCAGTTCCCGTTTTACGGAGCTGGTCCATAAGAAAGAAAGAATTTCCGCCGGTAAAATATATCACATCTGCTTCTTCAAAAACAGACTGTATCGTTGAATAAGCCTCCGTTGAAATATCAATTTCAGTTACGATTGCTCCCAACTTTTTGAATAATTTTCGAGCCGAGCCGACATAACCGGTGTAGCCTTCACGCAGTGAAGCTGTTGGAATAAATGCGACTTTCTTATTTTCAATTTCTTCCTTTATCAGACTTCCTACACTTGAAAAGTGCGAACATAAAAACAGTTTCATCAATATTCTCCTTTATATATAAATTCCGATTTGTCATTCTGATTTAAGCATATTATACGACGATATTGTGACTTTTTCTACCGTCAAGTTCGCAGTATGTATCTGCGGTATGGGGATGCTCCCATACCGCAGACGGATCATCTTTCCGGCTCGTTTTTGCGCTTTGCGCTTCTCTGAACCGGAATGGAGAGCAGTTCTCTTGTGCGCTCTCCAATCTGCTTTTCAATGGCTGTCAACCGTTGCTCCGGCAAATTGAGGGACGGATGACGGGTGAACCTGAAGTCCACCATTCGCCGCAGCTGTGCTTTCTGCTTTGCACCCATTATCTCTTTGCACACATCCTCATAGGAAATGCGGTAGGGATTGGAACGGGTCTTTGCATACTCGCTCAGGTTCTTGAAATCATCCGGCATTGCGTAGTTGAACAGCGACAAGCCGTTGTCGAAGATGGGTGCAGGGGCGATAATTTCGCCCGTGTGATTGTTCCGCAGCAAGCCGAAGTTGCCGAAGTGTCTGTCCTCGTTGTAAATCAGGGCGTCGAAAACCAGCATACTGCAAAGCTGCTCGTAGAACTCGTCGCCCAAGGTCTTGTAATAATCCAGGCAGGCTTTCAGCGTCGTCTTGCGGAGAATACGCCCAATAGGGACGAAAGAGGTATCAATATCCGTGAACAGCCGGCACTTGGAGGCAAGAATACCTTTCCAGTTTTCCAAGTCGTACTGTACGCAGCCGATGCCCATTTTGTCTGCGATCTGACAGGCGTAATACTCGCTGTACGGCTCGTTTCCGGTGTTCGCAGCGCCCTCCGTGCCGCCCTTATACAGATAGATGCCGTCACCCTCCACGAACCGCCAAGCCTTCCGCAGCATACCGTTGGTAGTCAGCTCCGGTGAGGTGGAGAATACCTCCCGACTGCCGCCCATGCCGGTATAAGCCACCAGCGACAGTGCTTCGGAGAAGCGGTTTTCATAGAGGTTATAATCGGCATACTTGCCGTCAAAGTCGGCGGGGACGACCCAATAGCTGTCGTTGAGGGACAGCCCCATACAGACATCCATGATGCCCTTCGTGTTGTTTACGCTCAGCCCCAGCGTCTTTAAGATCTCATCTACAAACTGCCGGTTCTTCGGGATCACCCGTCGTTCCAGCCACTTCACAACGCCCTCGTTTGTCAGCTCCAAGTCGAGGGGAAACAGCTTTTGCTTTGCCGTTTCGGTGTGAAGAATTGTCGCCTGCAAGCCCTCCAATCCTCTTTCCTCCAGCGTGAAGGTCAGCAGTGTTTCATCATAAAGGCGCAGGCTGTATACTTTTTCCATTGTGCTGCTCCTTTCCTCAAGCATTACGGACACATCCTTGTCAAGCGCTTCTGCGATCTTGAGCATCAGGTCAAGGGAGAGGTTTTGCGTTCCTTTTTCGATGCGGCAGATGTTGGAACGCTGGGTCCCGATGCGCTTTGCAAGTTGCTCCTGCGACAATCCTTTTTCCAGTCTTGCCTGCGTCAGCTTCTGCACGATGCTTTGCCTTGCCGCCAACAGTTCCTTTTCGGTCATACAAAACCCTCCCTTCCGATCCACTATAATGTTATCATATATGATAACGATTGTCAAGAGGTTCGGCTATCTTTCCAAGTCCCTCGGTTTCTTTTCGGGCGGTTCATCACCCTCATCGGGTTCACCGCCGACGATCTCGTTCTCACGCTTATCCACATTGAGCAGGGCGTTGAGTTCGTTCAGCCGGTCGGTCTTGGCTCTTAATTTTTCCTCCTGCGGGAACGGTCTTTCCACATCGACCTTCGCAGTTTCAAACTGCTTTTTGATGTTGCCGGTCGCCCGCATTTTGATTTCAGCGTAAGACAGTGCGGTTTCGTCAATATCTTCGCAGGATCGCACCGGCGATTTGCTGCTCATTATCTGCGAAGCGAACTTCTGCTTGCCTTCCACGAGCTGATACAAGTAGGCATCAAAGGTTTCTTCCGTCACGAAACGGTAGATGTGAACCTCTGCATTTTCGTTGCCTTGCCGGATACTTCTGTCGAGACGCTGTAGGCTAAGTACCCGGCGACTTACCATATTACTATGGCAGTTTTCCAAATACTCGCCCCCGAACCGTGCTTGCACCTCTCAGCGCACACGGCTCTCCATTAAAATCACTCAGTCTTATTTTTCATTGTGTAAATCAACATGACATTTATGGCAGAGTGCAAGTGTTTTTCTTTTTCTTGCAATCATGAATTTCTCCCAGAATTTCTTACCGTTCAAGTCTTTCAGCTTTCTGACATGGTGAATCTCTATCGGTACATTTTCAGCACCGCAAAGCTCACATCTGCCTGCTTCCAGTCTTTGAATAAGACTTGTTCTTCCGAGATAAAACCTCTTGTCAGTTACGTTGTCTACATCAGCATTTCTGTTAATGTCCTTGCGTTTGAATCCTTCATTGTAGAATAAGCAGATTTTTTCTTTACCGTCTTTTGTTTTGTACTTTACACCAAAGTCCTTGTTGATACGGTATTTTTCTATCATGTTGTGTTTGGCAGTACGATATTTTGTAGCATAAGTTTTATACATACTGTATTCCATGATATATTTGAAGCTGTTGATGATAGAACTGTTGTTAGCGATAGAATAATAGTTATAGAATGCCCTGATTTCCGAATTGTAGGTTCTCAGGATTTCTAAATCATCGCTGTCCTTCATGCTGTATCGTGCTTTGGCTTTCCAGATTTCCTTGCCGTCAACATAGGTAATTTCCATAGCTTTCAATGACAGCAATTTATCTCTTATCGTTGAGGATTCGACTTCCAGCACAATGCGTCCGCCGTAATTTCTTACCATTCTGCCGAGCTTATCTCTTTTGGGGAGATTTGATTTTCTGACATAGATGCTGTAACCCAGAAAGTGGGCTTTTTTCTGTCCGTGTGTAATGAGAGTTTTCTCCTGCGAGAGTTCGAGTCCGAGTTTTGCAGTCAAAAATTCCGCAATATCTTTCTTTGTCATCTCACAGTCTTTTTTGCTCCCGATTACCCCAATCAGAAAATCATCGGCATAGCGAACGTACTGCATTCTTTTGTAGCTTTCGTCCATTGGCAGACTGTAAGGCACATCTCTGAGCTCCATTTCAACCTGTCGGATTTCAGCTTTAATTATGTCTTTATCTGCTTTTGATTCAGCCTTTTTCAGCTTTTCTACAAGATTTCTTCTTTTGGTTTCAAGTTTTCTGTACTCAGGATTTCTTTTTCTGTCTTTTCCCTTGTTGAATTTTTGGATATACTCCTGCATATATTTGTCCATTTTATCCAGATAAATATTGGCAAGAATGGGGCTGATAATTCCGCCCTGCGGTGTGCCGCTGTAGGTCTTATGATATACCCAATCTTCAATATATCCTGCTTTCAGAAATTTTCTGATTAAACGGATAAACCTATCGTCAGAAATTCTTTCCTTCAGAATATCAATCAGTATATCATGGTGAATGTTATCAAAAAATCCCTTGATGTCGCCCTCAATAAACCATTTTGCACCTGTGAATCTTGTCTGTATCTGGTCTAATGCTGTATGACAGCTTCTGTCATGTCTGAAACCGTGAGAACAATTTTCAAAACTGCCCTCATAAATGGCTTCAAGTATCATTCTGATAACTTCCTGTACCAATTTATCAATGAATGCAGGAATCCCAAGCGGTCTTTTTCTTTTGCCGTCCTTTTTCGTGATATATGTTCTTCTGGACGGCTTAGGCTGATAACTTTCATCACGCATTTTTGCGATTAAGTCATCAATCCTTTTCAGGCTCATTCCGTCGATTGTCTCGCCGTCTGTGCCTTTTGTCATGTTGCCTTCATGTGCGTAAATATTCTTATACGCAAGAAGGTACATATCTTTGTTGTAAAGAATCCTGTACAGTCTTTCAAATTTGTAATTTTTGTCTTTGCTGTGGTTGATTAGACTGTTTAACACTTTTTCAGGATTTCTCATAGTGTATCACACACCTTCCTAAATCAATGTTAAAGTATTTTAACTGCCGCCCTTCGCCATGTAAGAGTCATTATCTCTCTCGGACTACTACGGCGGCTCCGTTGCCTTGCCGAATATTCAGTATCAGTATACATAGCCTTTGCAGGCATTTCGGTTTAGGCAATCCCCGTTTTCAACAATATAACGAGCTTTTACAGATTGTCGGTATCCAGTTTCCATCCTTTTATGCTTATTGCATATGCGCTGTAATACATCCGGCTTTTCCGCCTCGAACAGTGACAGAAAAGTATTACAGTACAGCGTTTATAACTATCTTCCGCTGTAGTCCTGACACAGACCGCTCAGACTGCCGTTCACCCAGTTTGGGGTTAATCCTCATATCTGTAACTTTCACCTGCATTCAGTCGCAGCCTGATAGTTGGCTGACTTATGCTTTTACTGACATGCTACTTTCCCTGATATTTGGTTTCCCTCACAGGTCGGTCAGTGGTGACAGGCTTTCGGAATCTTGCCTGATACTTGCTATTGTATATTTATATTGTTGCCTTTACGGGCGCACGCTCCAAGTCAGAGGGTCGCCACGGGCAATCGAGATCGGAGGATGCGGCAAGTTTGTTCTGGACATTCGTACCGGCTCCCATCTTCTGCGTACTGCCCATCAGGATGCGGACATCCCTTCGGCGTACCTTCTTGAACAGCTCCAGCTTCTTTGCTTCGGTATCTGCTTCGTGGATGAACTTGATCTCATCGGCGGGTACGCCACGGGCAATCAGCTTCTGTCGAATGTCGTCGGAAACCACATCTAATGGATACAGGCAAGATTGAGCAGTCATATTTCGATATTCCAAATATGATAAGGGCAGCTCAATCTACATTTCATTGTTTTCAAGGCAAAATAATTATATAAAAACTTAATAGAGAAATAAACTCAATATATATTCATATATTTTGTAACAGTCTATCGCTAAATCAACTACTTGACTTTGTAAAGATATTATGGTATAATCATCACTGAAAAGCGTACGATTTCATTGTTGGTTTGCCTTAATATAGATTTTTAAAATTTTAGGAGGTACATAACAATGGAAAATGTTATGACTATGACAAATGGCTTTTCAGAACTTTCTGCAGATGAAATGAAGGAGATTGATGGTGGCGCATGGTATCACGCTGTTGGGGCTGTCATTGGGGGCATTGGTGGTGCCATCGGCGGTGCTATGACAGGTGCTGTTGCAGGCGGAGCAGTTGGAACATTTACTATTCCCGGAATAGGCACTGTAAGCGGTGCAGCAGTGGGTCTCGTTGGCGGTGGAATTACCGGCGCTGGTGCTGGCACAGTTGCAGGTGCTACGGTTGCAGATTTCATCGCAAAGTAATTAGTATATAGAAAACGAATAATATCATGGTGAGTGTCAATTATCATTTGACATTCACCATGATATTTAAGAACGTGGAGAGTAATGTGTTATGAGTAATCAAGAGAATAAAACAAGATTAATAGATACACCAGCAGCTAAACGGTCTATATTTCTGACTTTGATGGGAATTCCTATGATGTTTGTAGCTTCTTTCGGTTCTGAAAATATTGTGTGTACAATATTAGCCGCTATATACGTCCTTGGTTTATTAGTAAATGGTATCGTCAGTTTTCCGCTTATAGTAAAAATAATTCATAAAGCAAATAAAAACGATTAGAGGTCAAATGCCGACGCACGAGTTGTCGTTTTCGGGTCGATTACAGTGGGCTTCATTCTGCACGCTCCAAAGCTGCAAGATCTCCCGACTGAATCACAGAGATATTACGCTTTATTTTTTCCTCGTCCCAATCCCACCAGCGCAGGGCTTCCAGTTTCTCGATGGTTGCATCGTCAAAGCGCTTCCGGATGGGTTTTGCGGGGACGCCGCCCACAATGGTGTAGGGTGGCACATCCTTTGTCACTACGGCGCGTGTCCCGATAATTGCACCGTTACCGATTTTTACGCCCGGCATGATGACTGCCTCATAGCCGATCCACACATCGTTGCCGATTATAGTGTCGCCCTTGTTGTCCCATGCGGCACAGATGTTTTTCGCATCCAGATCCCACTCGTCAAAGAACAGGGGAAAGGTGTAGGTAGACAGGGACTGCATGGAATGGTTCCCACTGGTAAACAGAAATTTTGCGCCGCAGGCGATGGAGCAGAATTTTCCGATTTTCAGTTTGTCCCCGTTGATGGGGTAGTGATACAGCACATTGTTCTTCTCAAAATCGCAGGGATCGTGGACGAAATCGTTGTAGATCGTATAGTCGCCGACTTCGATATTTGGCTTTGTGATCACGTCCTTCAGATATACGATCTGCTTATCGTGGGGACGGGGGTAGACTTTGTTTTTCATTTTGCGCGCCTCCTGTTCAGAACAATTGCCCTGGCAGCTTCAGCTTTTCCTTCTTCGGAAATGTGGCTTCAAACTGTTCAAAGGCTTCCGGATTCTTCTCACAGACAAAATACCCCTCCGGATCCTTGTAGGTGCCGGAAATGCCCTTCAGAAATCCCGGGGTCAGCTCCTTGATGAGAAAATAATCTGCCTCCGGATCATCGGCATAGCGCACCCCCTTGGTTTTAGCCGGCACAAAGCCGGACTTGCCGTAAAACAAAATGTTTCCGGTAATGGCTAGGGCACCTGCGCCCATTTCCCGAGCCTTTTCCATGGAATAGTCCAGTAGCTGCTTTCCGAAGCCCTGCCGCTTGTATGCAGGCGCAATGCCAATGGGGCCGAAGGTCATGATCGGCACCTTTCGCCCGTCATCGCAATCAATTTCCGACCGCACATAGATGACCTGCCCGATCAGCTCACCGTTCGTTTCCATGACGAAGTCCAGCTCCGGCACAAATGCCGGGTCATCCCGATAGCAGTGCAGCAAATAGTGCTCCATGCAGCCGGGGCGGTAGACATTCCAAAATGCTTCACGGGTCAGGTTCTCAACGGCTTTGTAATCGTCTTTGGTTTCCAGACGAATGGTAATATTCTTTTCTGACATGACTGATCTCCTTATTTCTGATTCTTATTTTTCATTTGAAAGTTTTGTACTTGCGCAGAAGCGCCGTTTCTCCGGCTTACACGCTCCTCTGTGAACCGCCGCCATGCACCATCCAGTACGGTATTTGCGTTTCCGCCTGTCTGTCATCATGAAGCATCATGCTTCTTCGGCATAGGGTTTTTTGTAATCGGATTCAATCTTGGCGATAAAGCGGTCAATGTGTGCACACAGCATGGGCGCAACGCTTTCTTTTTCGTTTGCTCCATCGTAAACACTGTAAAGCAGGAACATGGAGCCGTAAAACTCCAGCGCCAGTTGCATAGCGGCATCATCGGAATCCGTCAGCTTTCGGAAAATCGCCGCCATGTACTTGGTGGGCCCGGTTGCCAGATAATCGTGATAAAGCTGTGCGAGCTTTGGATCCCGGTATTGCTCCAGGGTCAGCATCTTGCGAAAATTCGAGGAGAACGGCTCCTTCGTCCAATGTGCAAACTGTGCCATGCTGTATGTGCGGATCTTTGCAATCGGCGTGTGCAGATAAGCCTCCGCAAAGCCATCCGGCTCCGTTTCCGGCATTTCATATGCTTCGGCACGTTCATAGTCCATTTTATTCATCCGTTCCACAATGCTGTCCAAAATCTCCTGCTTGCTTGCGTAGTGCTTATACAAAGCGCCTTTGGTGATCCCCAGTTCCTTGGCAATGTCATGCATAGATGTTCCCAGATATCCGCTCTGCGCAAATAATGCAAGGGCGGTTTCCAGGATGCGTTCCTTTGTATCTCCTGCCATGATCTCACTCCTTGATCTATAGTAACCGTTCGGTTACTTATATTATAGCAACCGAATGGTTACTTGTCAAGGGATTTTCAAAATTTAAGATTTTTTTGGTAACTATTTGCATATTGGAAACAGAAAAGGAGAGGTGCACATGCTCCTCTCCTGGTTTATACCGTATCGCCCCAGGGTGTCACCCGACAAAGCAGGCTGCACCGGACGGTGACCCGGCTTTTGCCTCCCAGCGTGCAGGTGAACAGGGTCATATCCCACTGACCCGCAAACATTTCCTCCAGATCATAGCCGTCAATGATCTGGGTCTGGTCCACCTGGTAGATATATACCCTGCCGGACAGGTCGATGAACCGGATGATATCATCGCTGACCAGTTGCCCGATCCTGCCAAAGTGCCGGGAATAGTTGTGGGCGGCGATCAGCAGATCCCGGTTTTCCGCCGATCCCTTATACCGGCAGGGGGTCTTTTTCAATCCCTGCTTGCTCAGTTCCTGCCGCACCGGCAGTTCCACCCCCAGCGCCGGGATCTGCAGGACTCCGATGTATCGCTCCCCATCAATGACCAGGGATGCCTCCTCCTGTGCAGGATAGATTTCCATTGGCTCTGCCGGCTCCGTCACGCCGGATACAGGCTCTTCCAGAGCAGGCAGGCTACAGGCGGTGCGCAGCTGCGCCAGCACCTGTTCCGACTGTTCCTCCGCTGCCTGATCCGTATACAGGTTATACCCGGTGAGCCCTGCCCCCAGCAGGATGCACAGTGCCCCTGCCAGCATGCAGAGCCGTCCGGCTCGTTTGTGTTTCATGCTGTGCTCCTATCCATATACGGCAACGCCCCACAAAGCCTTGCTCCGTGGGGTGTTGATGCATTACGATCGCTTCTTCCGGGTGATCCGCCAGCCCAGTGCCAACAGTCCCGATCCTCCCAGCACCAGCAGGGGAATGGGCCACCAGAGCTGTCCGGTCTGGGGTAGCTTGCCGGTATTGTTGGAGCCGGTGTTTCGACTGGTGGTCACTACCGTGGTGCTGCCGGTGTTGGTGACAGTGAATGCCTCCCTGTATGCCTTGCCGGATTTGACCTGCTGCTGAGTATAGCTGACGGTGCAATCCCCCGGCACCTGTTCCTCGATCACTGTCCAGCGGCTGGTATTGTCCAGCTTGCTCCAGGTATATTCCCAGTTGTTTGCATCGTTCAGGGTCTGGGTGTCATACAGTGTGCCGTCCCGGTACAGCCGCACCCGGATCTCCGGCGTCTTGTCCGCATTTACCCAGATTTTCTTCACGGTACGATCCGTTTGACTGTGATATTCCGCACCACTGATGAGCCGGATCTTCGGCACAATGGTTCTGTCCAGACTCCAGTCCGGATTGTCATACTGCCCGCCGTCTGCAATGCAAAGCAGTGTGGGTACGGACAGGTACATGCCGTTTTCATCCTTCAGCGGTTCCCCCAGCACCAGGTAATACCCGGGCTCCAGGTTTTCGGCAGTAACCGTGCCGTCGGAGGATGCAACAGCGGAAAAATCCGGTGTAATGCCGTAAGCCACTGCGTATGCTTCCAGGGTGGAGGCGGCAGTGCGGGCTCCATCCTCCGTGCTGAGATCCGGCTTCACCGGCAGTCCGGCAAAAGCACCGGTCAACTCCAGAGTATCCCCCTTGGGCACATCCGCCACCCGGAACACCTGCCAGTGCATGTCCGTAACGGGAATGTTTGCAGATTTGCTGTCAATGGTCAGTCTGCCCTTTGCTGCTGCATGCACCCCGGTCATCCCGGCACACAGGAGCACCAGACTGCACAGCAGGGTGAATATCACCGCTGTCCGGATGGGTTTGATTCGTGTCATGCTTCTCACCAGCCTTTAGTTCTGTTTCCAGGCGCTGTTTCTGCGCTCTGGTTTTCTTTTCGTGTGCTTGCTGCAAGGTGCTGCCCAGCATGGAGCCGACAAACAGCAGCAGCATCAATGCGCCCCCCAGAATGGCAGCGATCATCCCCGGCTCCAACTGCACTGCGTCAGCGGATACCCGGACGTTCAGCTCCGGTGCGGCGGTTTCGATCCGTCTGCCTCGCACCAATAGTCGGTGGGTATTCACTCCGTAGGGGGTGCAGGTCAGCAGGGTGATGTAATCCTCCCCCTCCTGGATGGCAAGCCGGTTCACCGCCTGTGGCTCTACGATCTCGATTTTGTCCACCTGATAGGTCAGAACCTGGTTCAGAATGGTGACCGTAAACACATCCCCCACCACCAGCTTGTCCAGGTCGC
>OQVP01000977.1_pt1 | contig 10482 bp, 9 predicted proteins | sample 1691541 | NCBI WGS metagenome assembly OQVP01 (sample SAMN03418258, study PRJEB22391) | human gut metagenome | biome: human-gut; feature: organic feature; material: feces | host: Homo sapiens | place: Tanzania | collected 2013-01 | reverse complement strand
ACCTGATCACTAACAGATATGATACCATTAATATCCGCCAAATGCAAGCGGTATTTTGTTAAATCTGCAATAATATCATATGCAGTAGGAGAGGTTTTATGTTAAATGTTATGTTTTGAAAAAATTATAAATTAAGAGAAAATAGATTGAGAATTAGTTGGGATGGATGCATGATTATGTTGGGACAATAAAAGAGTATCTGAAATCAATGCATAAGATTGGAGGTTGTTTACATGGAAGTTTCAAAAAGCGATTGGAAATTATTTAGAGCTCGCATTGGTGATTGGCAGGAAACATATATGGAACGCTTGGTTAAGGAATATATGGATTTGTTAGATGGAGAAGAGAATGCTTCAGACAAGTTCTGGAAGTTGGAAGAACGAATAAAAAAGGATAAGAAACATCCGGGAGTAATGCTTGAATTAAGCAAAGGGAATATGGTCTTTGATATTGTGGCACTGATTAATAGTGGAGTAATTACAACTGCAGATTTGGAAGGTTTTAGTGATGAATTAAAAGAAAGTGTGGATTTTCTTTTGCATAGGTAGCAGAAGGTATTATGTACATAGGAATTGCAGGTGATATTTGTGAATATAGAAGCGTATGATGCGGAGTCTTTAAGGAAGCTCGTCAGACTCCTTGAATATGAGAACAGGTTATTGAAAGACAAACTAAAGAAAGAAAATATTCCGTATGACGGGGTCAATCCTTTTGAAGAGACGATAGACAATGTGGAAGAGTACGACCCTGATCAGGGAGAACGCATTGTTAACCCACCTTATATTACAGAGGAAATGGCACAGAAGTTTTTTGCCATGTTTTGGGGGCGGGAGGATGTTTATGCAAAGCGTGGTAAGAATGGTGGTTATTTTCCGCAATGTGATAACAGATGGGATGCCAGACTTTGTCCAAAACAACGGGGCGAAAAGGCATTCTGTGACGAATGTGAAAATACCAAGTGGACACGACTGGATGTTAAGAAGATTATTGCACATCTATTAGGGTATAAAGAGGATGGCTCAGATGTAATAGGTGTATATCCGCTGTTACCTAATGGAATGTGCAGATTTATTGTATTTGATTTTGATAATCATGAAAAAGGCGCAGAGGCAGCAGATTTTGCCAATACGGATAATGAATGGCATAAGGAAGTAGATGCTCTTAGGAAAATGTGCGAGATAAATGGTATTAAGCCATTGATAGAGCGTTCTCGTTCCGGTAAAGGTGCTCATGTATGGATTTTCTTTAAAAAAGCAATACCGGCTTCTGTAGCCAGAAATTTTGGTTTTTTGTTATTAGATAAAGGTTCTGCATTGATTAACTTAAAATCCTTTCATTACTATGACAGAATGTATCCGTCTCAGGATGTAGCAAGCAGTATCGGTAATCTGATCGCATTGCCATTGCAGGGACAGGCACTTAAAAATGGTAACAGCGCATTTGTGGATGAAAATTGGAATGCATATCCAAATCAGTGGGATATTTTACTAAATAAAACAGAAAAACTTGGTATAGAGGATATTGAAAAATATATGGCAAAATGGCAGGCAGAGTTGGCAGAAAGCCGGAGAATGCTTGCCGGTACCGATATGAATAACAGACCAAAGCCATGGAAAAAGAAGTGTGAGTTTATTAAGGCGGATGTGGTTGGTAAGCTACATATGGTGCTTAGCAATGGTGTTTATATTGATACATTAAACCTTATGCCGAGAATACAAAATCAGATTCGCAGTCTGGCTGCTTTTGACAATCCTGAATTTTACAAAAATAAAAGGCTGGGATATTCAAATTATTATAATTTTAGTGCTGTATATCTGGGTAAAGACGTTGATGGATATATACAAGTGCCTAGAGGACTGAAGGAACGTATTATAGAAGAAAGCAATAAAGCCGGAATTACTATTGATATATCTGATCAAAAGGAAAAAGGACGTCCAATCAGAGTTTCTTTTAAAGGAGATTTGAGAACGCAACAAGAGTTGGCGGCAGAGAAATTATTGACTTATTCAGACGGTGTATTAAGTGCGGCAACTGCATTTGGTAAAACGGTTGTTTGTAGTTATTTGATTGCGGAACGCAAAGTAAACACGCTTATTTTGCTGCAAAGTAAGGATTTGCTGAATCAGTGGGTGGATGAGCTGAACAAATTCTTGGACATTAAGGAAGAACCACCGGAGTATGAAACCAAAACAGGCAGAAAGAAAAAGAGAGACAGTGTTATAGGTATTTTGCATGGTAGTAAAAATACATTGACAGGTATTGTAGATGTTGCCATGGTTGGCTCTATGTATAGCAAAGGTAAGTTTAATGACTTGATTAATTCTTATGGAATGGTAATTATGGACGAATGTCATCATGCGGCATCCAATACGTCTGTGGAATTATTGCAGAAAATCAATGCCAAATATGTATATGGAGTTTCGGCGACGCCGAAGCGTGGAGATAGCTTAGATAAAGTTATTTATATGTTGATAGGACCACTTCGTCATAGATTTACTGCATTGGAGAGAGCACAGGAGCAGGGAATAGGTCATTATTTTGTACCAAGGTATACAAGAGTTGTAGACACTGCTGACAGCAAGGATGACATTAACAAAGCTTACAGCCTAATTAGTACCAGTAAGGTGCGTAATGAGATGATTATAAGTGATGTAAAGAAAAGTATTGAGCTGAATCAGACTCCGGTTATATTAACCAGATTTAAGGAGCATGCAAAACTTCTGTATGATGCGTTGAAAAATGAAGCTGACCATGTATTTCTTTTGTATGGTGACAATTCCGACAAGGAAAATGCAGAGATACGAGTAAAGTTAAAGCAGGTTCCTAAAAATGAAAGTCTTATTTTGGTCGCAACCGGACAGAAGATAGGAGAGGGATTTGATTTCCCAAGACTTGATGTGTTGATGCTTGCTGCTGCCGGTAAAGAGATTGGCAAGAAGAGCCTTGCTGAAATCGCTATGAGTTATGGCTATGTATATGTAGCACAGATCGCTCTTGGTGCAAACATGGCTCAGGCTGTTAAGGTTCTTGCAGAAGCAGAAGCTTACAACGGACCGTCACTTATCATCGGATATGCTCCATGTGAGTTACACGGTGTTAAGGGTGGAATGAACCACTGCCAGGATGAAATGAAGAAAGCAGTAGCTGCTGGTTACTGGAATCTCTTCTCCTTCAATCCGGAATTAAAGGCAGAAGGAAAGAATCCGTTCACCTTAGTTTCCAAACCGGGTGATGGTTCTTACCAGGATTTCTTAAAGAACGAGACACGTTACAGCCGTCTGACCAGATCCTTCCCTGAAAGAGCTGAAAGACTCTTCAAGGAATCTGAAGAAGCAGCTAAGAAACGTTATGAGCACTTAGAGAGATTAGTAGAACTCTACAAATAATATCTTTGTGTAAATGAGAAAGTCGGCGTACCGAAAGGTGCGTCGGCTTTTTTGTGTTTACAAAAGAAAGGGATAATGTTAAAATAAAAAATAATGTGTCATAGAAGGTAAGCGGGGAGGAATCGCGTATGATGCGTTTTCTTGGAAGAGGAAAGAGCAGTTACCGTCAGATGAAACAGAAAGAAAAGAGGGTACCAACGCAGATGGAAAAAGAAGACTTCTTATTAAGCCAGATCGATGAGTTCAGAGAGAAGGCGAAGCAGCTTCAGGCTTTGGTAAGTTCCAAAGAGAGCAAAGTAAGAGAGTTACAGAGCCTTGTGGATGAACGCGAGGGCAGAGCGGCAAAGCTGCAGAATATTTTAAATGAGCGCAAACAGGAAGCGGACAAGCTGAATCAGACCGTGCAGGAGCAGATCGATGGACTGATCTCAAATGTGGAGACCAAGATCACAGAGCTTGGCGGAGAGCTGACAAAGTCGGCGTCTGAAAGTGAAGAGGCGGTTGCCGCAAAAACAGAGGAGATGAAAGAGGCACTTCTTGAGATGAAGGAACTTCTCCAGAAGACCAAGACAGAACTCAGTGACAAGATCCATGAGGAAAATGTCACCTGCTACCGCAATATTCAGACATTGTTCGACGATTTCGGAGAAAAGGTCGATAAAGTGGAGAATCTGGATTCCGGAGTGAAGAGTATCAAATCCTATGTAAAATGTTTATCCTGGTTTTCAATCGTGAATTTTATCGTGTTGATCGGATTTATCCTGTATCAGCTGGGTGTGTTTTTTTAATGAATAAGTATATAAATGAAAAGCCTGGAATTACTGAAAGGCTTTTTGTTGTGTAAAAAATAATGAATTGATAAAGCAGAAGAGGTAAAAGAAAATGAATGCAGAAAAGAAAGTTTGGGTCGTAGGCCATAAGAATCCGGATACGGATTCCATCTGTGCGGCTCTTGCGTATGCAGAATTAAAAAATCGCAAGGAAGACGGCAGATACGTTGCAAAACGCGCAGGCGCGGTAAGTGAGGAGACAAGCTATGTGCTGGATTATTTTGATGTAAAAGAACCGGAACTCGTAAAGGATGCGGGCGCGCAGGTCAAGGATATTGAGATCCGTGAGACCAAAGGCGTGTGCAGCCATATGTCCTTAAAACATGCATGGGAAATGATGAAGGATTCCGGCGTTGTGACCCTGCCGATCGTCAATGCGAAGAATAAGCTCGAGGGGCTTATCGTTACCGGCGATATCGCGACATCCTATATGGATGTATACGACAACCGTGTACTCGCAACTGCGCGTACCCAGTATCGCAACATCGTAGAGACCATGGATGGCGAACTGCTGACCGGAAATGAGCATGGATACTTTGTAAAAGGAAAAGTAGTGGTTGCGTCCGGAGATGACGAAGTGATGAAGGAATATATCGAGGAAGATGACCTTGTTATTCTTGCAAACCGTCCGGAATCCCAGCGCTGCGCACTGGAACTGAATGCGAGCTGCATCGTAGTATGCACCGGAACAGAAGTTTCTGAGGAGATCCTTGCGATGGCAAAAGAGCGTGACTGTGTGGTCATTCGTACACCGTTTGATTCATTTACCGCAGCACGTCTGATCAACCAGAGTATGCCGATCAAATATTTCATGAAAAAGGACAACCTGGTTACTTTTGAACTGGAAGATTATGTGGATGATGTCAAAGAAGAAATGGCAAAAGTACGTCACAGAGATTTCCCGGTTCTTGATGAGAACGGAAACTATGTCGGAATGATTTCCAGAAGAAATCTCTTAAATATGAAAAAGAAACAGGTGATCCTTGTGGATCATAACGAAAAGACACAGGCAGTGGATGGAATCGATGGAGCTGAGATCTTGGAGATCATCGATCACCACAGAATCGGAAATCTGGAGACCGTTGCACCGGTATTTTTCCGCAATCAGCCACTCGGCTGTACCGGAACGATCATTTACCAGATGTATCGGGAGCAGAATGAGGAGATCACCAAAAAAGTAGCGGGACTTCTTTTGTCTGCAATCCTTTCCGATACACTGATGTTCCGCTCCCCGACCTGCACACCGGTAGATAAAGCGGCGGCAGAGGAACTTGCAAAGATCGCGGAGGTGGATATCGAGACACACGCAAAGAATATGTTCCGCGCGGGAAGCAATTTCAAAAACAAAACGATCGAAGAGATCTTTTTCCAGGATTTCAAGAAGTTTACCGCGGCAGACAAAGATTTCGGCGTAGGTCAGATCAGCGCAATGGGTGCAGAAGAACTGCTTGGCATTAAAGGCCAGATCGTGGCATATATGGATACGGTTCTGACCGAGAAGAAGTTAAACATGGTATTTATCATGCTGACAGATATTTTGGAGGAGACAACTTACCTGTTATGCGCGGGAACCGGAGCTGACCAGGTTGCAGAGGAAGCATTTAAGCAGGAAAAAGACGGCGATTATTATGTCTTAAAAGGTGTGGTTTCCCGTAAGAAACAGATCATTCCACCATTTATGAGTGTACTTCAGTAAAAAGGCGGAGCGATGAAGAAAAAACAGTTACAGAGTTCGCTGCTTCTTCTTTTGACGGCGATGATCTGGGGAACGGCATTTGTTGCCCAGAGTGTCGCCATGGATTATATTGAACCGTTTACCTTTAATGCGATCCGTTTTTTGCTTGGCGGCGTAGTATTGCTGCCGCTCATCGCGCTGCGAAGCCGCAGAGAGCGTGGGACAGAAACGGGTGATAAAAAGCTGTTATGGAAGGGCGGGATCCTTTGCGGGATCGTTCTTTGCATTGCTTCCGCGTTCCAGCAGCTTGGAATTCAGGGTACGACCGTAGGAAAAACAGGATTTATTACAGCGCTTTACATTGTGCTGGTTCCGGTATTTGGCGTGTTCCTGCACAAAAAAGCCGGAATCAGGCTGTGGATCAGCGTATTGGTGGCGATTTTCGGTTTGTATCTGTTGTGTATGAATACCGAGCATTTTTCCATCAACCACTATGATGTCATTCTGTTGCTTTGTGCGGCGTCATTTGCCGTGCAGATCCTGTGCGTAGATCATTTTTCGCCAAAAGTGGATCCGGTCAAGCTGTCATGCATCCAGTTCCTTGTCTGCAGCCTGCTGTCATTTCTCATGATGGTGCTCACAGAGCATCCAAGCATGGCGGCAGTCATGACGGCGTGGCAGCCGATCCTTTATGCGGGGATCCTCTCCTGTGGAGTGGCATACACGCTTCAGGTGGTTGCGCAGACCAGTTTAAATCCGGTGATCGCGTCTCTGATCATGAGCCTGGAATCCGTGATTTCCGCGATCGCGGGATGGCTTGTCCTGGGACAGCATCTGAGCGGACGTGAGATCGCGGGATGTGTCGTGATGTTTGCGGCGATCATTCTGGCGCAGCTTCCATCAAAAACTGCAAAGTAAAAGGAGATCTTCTATGGCAAAACAGACATGGAAACCGGGAAATATGCTTTATCCGCTTCCGGCAGTGATGCTAAGCGTCAGGGATAAGGCGGGAAATGACAATATTATTACGGTAGCATGGACGGGGACGGTGTGTACGAATCCGCCGATGCTAAGCATATCGGTACGGCCGGAGAGATATTCCTATCCGATTTTGAAGGAGACGGGAGAGTTTGTCGTGAATCTAACGACAGAGAAGCTGGCGTTTGCAACGGATTACTGCGGCGTGAAGTCAGGACGGGATGTTGACAAGTTTGAAGTGATGCATTTGAACAAGGAAGCGGCGGAGCAGGTGGAAGCACCGATGATCGCTGAGAGCCCGGTCAATATTGAATGCCGGGTGAGAGAGTGCATGGAACTTGGATCGCACCATATGTTTCTTGCGGATGTACTTGCGGTACATGTGGATGAAGCGTATCTGGATGAGAAGGGAAAATTTGATTTAAATGCTGCAGGTCTGCTTGCCTATTCACATGGGGAGTATTTCTCCCTCGGGAAAAAATTAGGCAGGTTTGGCTACAGCATTCAAAAGAAGAAAGCAAAGAAAAAGCGAAAATAAAATTATTTTAACAGTAATTCCATTAAATAGGCGTAGACCTCTGATGTCTGATCTTTCCAGTTGGCACAGATGGCCTCCGCCTGTTCTTTTGTATGTACGGTGAGCGTGAGGTCGATCATGGGATTGCCGTGCTCTTTTAAACGGCAGCGAACCGCAAATTCGTTGTTGGTTGTCTTATAGTAGTCGGATAAAACAGAATTTTCATTTTTTAATTCCACTTTGTGTTTGTCAAAATAGTGCAGAATATCATTCTGGATAGCCGGAGAGATCTTGTCATGGAAAAACTGCAGTGTCTCTTTGCCGGCGGCAGTGATGCTGTACTGTGTATTGCTGTGCGTGGATTCTGTGCTGATCAGATCGGTTTCAATGAGATCATGCACGACCTGCTGTACGGTAAAATAGTTGGTATATTCCTTTTCCAGAAAGAAATCGGAAATCTGTGTGTTGCTTAGTGGAAAATCAACTTTTTCTAACATATATAAAACGATCAGTTTGTAAAGTGTAAATGGTTCTGCCATAGATCACAACTCCTTTTTTATGATTGCGGATAATATTTCCCCTGCCAGATATCTTTCTCGCGGAAGGTTCGCTGCAGCTGGTTTAAGACCCGCTTTTTGTCGGCACTCCAGAGGGGAGCGGCAAGCAGTTTTTTCGGGCCGTCACCGGTGAGCCGGTGTATGACGATATCCGGCGGCAGCAGCGCGACGCATTCTGTTACAAAATCACAATAGTCATCCAGGGTAAAGGTGTCAAACGGATGGCTTTCGTAATAGGTATGAAGGTCTGTCCCTTTTAAAATATGCAAAAGCTGCAGTTTCATTCCAAAAACAGGAAGCGCGGCAGCATAAGAAACGGAAGCCCGCATCATCTCTTTGCTTTCGCCCGGAAGTCCGAGGATCAGATGAACAATGACTTTGATGCCACGCTTGTGCAGTTCGGTGACAGCACGGTCAAAATCTGACAGCGCAAAGCCGCTGCGGATAAACGCAAGCGTTTCCGGGTGGATCGTCTGAAGTCCGAGCTCGATCCAGACCGGTTTGATCTGGTTTAATTCCAGGAGCAGATCGAGGACTTCATCGGAGAGACAGTCCGGCCTTGTCGCGATCGACAGGATGGCAACATCGGGATTTTCGATCGCTTCCATAAAAATACGCCGCAGATAGGAGACCGGTGCATAGGTATTTGTAAAAGCCTGAAAATACGCAATGTAATGTGTACAGGATGTTTTGCCGGCAATCCGTTCCCGTGCCTCTGTAAGCTGTGCGGAAACAGTAAGGGAGGAGGAAGCGGCAAAATCACCGCTGCCTCCCTCGCTGCAGAAAATACAGCCGCGTGTACCAAGCGTTCCGTCACGGTTCGGGCAGGTCATACCGCCGTTTAGGGAGAGCTTGTACATTTTTTCGCCGTAGGTATGTTTTAAATAAGCATCCAGCGAATAATATCTTTTTCCGTTCCAGAAATCGGGAAAACAGGCGGCCATCTTATGCTCTGATATGAGATTTGACTGCCTGGCTTACCACTTCGGCAACGCGTGGATCAAATGCTTCCGGCATGATAAACTCGTCGCTTAATTCTTCATCGGAAACAAGACCTGCGATCGCTTCCGCAGCAGCCAATTTCATTTCTTCCGTGATCTGTTTTGCGTGTCCCTCCAGAGCACCGCGGAAAATACCAGGGAAAGCAACGACGTTGTTGACCTGATTCGGGAAATCGCTGCGTCCGGTGCCAACGACACGGGCTCCGGCGGCTCTTGCGACATCCGGCATGATCTCAGGAACCGGATTTGCCATGGCAAAGAGGATGGCATCGGAATTCATGGAAGATACCATTTCCGGCGATACGATGTTCGGAGCGGAGACACCGACAAAGATATCAGCGCCCTTTAAGGCATCGGCGAGAGTTCCGGCTGCATGGGAAAGATTGGTCACTTTTGTCATTTCTTTCTGCATCCAGTTGAGATCCGGATAGTCCGGTCCGATGATGCCCAGACGGTCGCACATGGTCACATCCTTAAAACCGTAGGTGAGAAGCAGTTTGGTGATCGCGACTCCGGCAGAACCGGCTCCGTTTACAACGACCTTACAGTCCTCTTTCTTCTTTCCGGTCACACGCAGACCGTTGATGATACCGGCGAGAACAACGATGGCGGTTCCGTGCTGGTCATCATGGAATACGGGAATATCCAGGATCTCCTTTAAGCGTTCTTCTATTTCAAAGCATCTGGGAGCGCTGATATCCTCCAGATTAATGCCTCCGAAGCCGGGAGCAAGATAGGTAACTGTCTTTATGATCTCCTCCGTATCCTGGGTATCCAGGCAGATGGGGATCGCATTTACCCCGCCAAATTCCTTAAATAAAACGGCTTTTCCTTCCATAACAGGCATGGCGGCATAGGGGCCGATATTGCCAAGGCCGAGAACAGCGCTTCCGTCAGAGACGACAGCTACGGTGTTGGCCTTCATGGTATATTTGTAAGCGGCTTCCCTGTCCTTTGCAATGACCTTGCAGGGCTCGGCAACGCCGGGAGTATAGGCAAGGGAAAGATCCTCTCTTGATTTTACGGGAGTTTTGGATACGGTTTCCAGCTTTCCGTTCCACTCTTCGTGGAGCAATAATGCTTTTTCGTTTGTAGTCATGACAGTTACCTCATTTCTGGTCAGTTTTTTCTTTTTCTATCATATAATATTTCCACTTCCGGCGCAAGGGAAACACAAGACCGTTTCCAAAAGGCTTTTCTGCCATGGGAAAAAGGGTATATTGTAGTTTGTGGTGGGAATAACTATCTTTGTCTTTACATCTTCTGTGTGGTATGCTATCATATGTAGTATTGAAAACTGTATCAATAGTTTTTTGATAATACATAAAAGCCATGGAGGTTGCTATGAGCTATAAGATTGTTGTTGACAGTTGTTGTGAATTACCGGATTATTGCCATAAGGATGACAGATACGAGATCGTGCCCCTTACCCTTGAGGTGGAAGAGGAGCAGATCATTGATGATGAGAGCTTTGACCAGGCCTCCTTTTTGCAAAAGGTGGCAGCTTCACCAAAATGCCCCAAGTCCTCCTGTCCATC
>OQVP01000976.1_pt1 | contig 10489 bp, 9 predicted proteins | sample 1691541 | NCBI WGS metagenome assembly OQVP01 (sample SAMN03418258, study PRJEB22391) | human gut metagenome | biome: human-gut; feature: organic feature; material: feces | host: Homo sapiens | place: Tanzania | collected 2013-01 | reverse complement strand
TCACATTGACACTCTTCAACAACTCACCAGCCTTCGGACACATCAGTTCAGCCCGTTGGATGGCAACCAATTTACCATTACATAATATCTGCTTCTGGAAGGTCTGCTTACGAAGCACGATAGTGTCAACCTCTACAATCGTCTGTTCCATAGCTGCTGTGGGGATGGCATTTTCTTCCTTCTCCGTCTTGTGTGTCAATTCATAGACAACGTACGCGACACCACCAAACAGTAGTACACCAGCGATTGTAGAAATCGCAATCTTTATATATTTCTTGTTCATAGCAACTTATTTTATTAGAGATTCAAAATCTACAGTTAAATCACTCTTGCTCTGCCAGTCATAAAGCGTTGCCTGCTGTAAGGCATAGTAATCATTCCAGAAAGAAGACAACTGGACAATATACTGGGCTTTCGCAGATTCCATTTCCTGCTGGGCCGTATTAAGTTCCGTAACAGAAATACCACCAGCCTCATAACGCTTTCGGGTTATCTCGTATCGTTCAACAGCTATTTCCTGTGCACGAAGTGCATCTTTGCATTGTGTCGGTTGAATATTGAATTGCATTACTTTTTTACGAAGATTCTGCATATAGTCAAGATGGCTTTGTTCAAGTTGTGTTTTCACCACATCAAGTTGAGCCTGTGCCATCTTTACCCGACCTTTACTCACACCCCAGTCGAATATCGGCAGCGATAATGACAAACCAATAATCTCGTTGTCTTTCAAGCGACTATATGCAGTGTTAATTGTATTTCCCGTCTGGGAAAAACCAATCTCGCTGCTCAATGTCATCTGTATTCCTTTACTGGATTTGGCCTGTGCAAGATTTTTCTGAGCCTCAAGTAACTGAAGTTTCTGGTCAAGACTATGTGACGAATTATTGATTGCTTTCTGGAGTACATCATCTGCATTGATGAGAATGTCTGGAATGGTATATGGAGGCATTAACTCTGCATGTTCATAATCTGTCAGACGAAGATAGGAGAACAAATCATACATGGCTTCGTCAAGAGTAATCTTGTTTTTCTTTACTGCCATACGTGCATTGAGCAATGACAGTTCCATTTGCAGAACCTCACTCTTTGTGGTTGTTGTCAGATTCAGCCTGCTTTTTGAAATCTCATAGAGGCGTTCCCTATCCTCTACAGTGGCAAGACTTTGCTTGTAGTCTGATTGGGCTGCAAGAACACTGAAGAACAATGATGTGACCCTGATGGTTATATCTTGTAGTGCACTGATATAATTACGCTCTGCCATCTGATATTCCACAGGTGCCGTCTTCTTATCCCACTTCAATGCATTGAAAGAACGCAGACTTTGGGTATAACTGATACGGAGAGGCTGGGAATTATATGTTTTTTCCTTATAGTCAAACTGATCCAGACGATACAGATACGACTGAAGAGAGACCGTACCACCTGTGGCTGCAATCTTCTGATCAAGTGAGAGTGTCAGATAATTGGTCATAGTATTGTTATTCACCTGATTAACCCGGCCAGTCTCTGGGTCACGCGCCTCAACCACAGAATGGTTGAAATTACCAAGCATACCACTAAGATTAACAGAAGGCAGCAGTTCTGCCTTGAACGAGCGATACTGCCAATATTTACTCATAAATGAGAAACGGGCTATCTGTGCATCAAGAGAGTTCTCCTGTGCAATTTTTATCGCATTCGTAAGTGTAAGCGTCTGGGCGTTTATGGAGCAACAGCCCATCCATAACATTGTGATATAAATACCTGTTCTTTTCATATTATTTCCATTGCTTTTCTCTTCATGTCCCTTGTCGCGGGAGATTCTATCTTGGGCTTCATCTCTATCACCCGCTTTGCCATAGCCCTTTCTTTTTGAGTATCACCACTATCATGATACAGCATCATAAGTTGATATAATGGATACAGCCGATTCGGCATGACGGAATATGCTTTTTTATATGCTTGCTCTGCCAAGTCATAATGCTTCATGTCTTTATAATTATTACCCATCAGCACATAGAACATAGGATCTGCGCTGCATCTTGTACCTTGGCAAAGAATCGCATTTGAGTCATTATATCTGCCTTCCTCACGCAGTCTTTTGCCTAAATCAAACAAGAACTCGTGATTGTCACTTTCTGAGGCTAAATACTCGTAACCGTCTTCGATAGAGTAAAATCCACTAAAGCCCATTGCCATATAACTACCTTTCTCTATCTTATAACTATCATCAACAATTTTTCCTGCATGCCAACTTGCAAAGCCAAAGAATGCAGACAACAAAAATAACTGACTTCGTCCAATCTCAAATAATCGCTTACCTCCAAACGACTCGCTCCAAGCAACTGCTAACACAGCAATCACCTTATATGGTAACAAGTCAAAAGGATAAGAGAACATTGCAAATACTAACAGTGCAACTATTCCATAGAACAGAGATCTGCTGTTCCTTGAAAGCCCATTCAAGGTAACTGCTGCAAGGCTTAAAGCCACCAGCCCTCCAACAACACCCTGCTCAACGACAATCTTTATAAGAATATTATATGCACCATCAGGAACATCGGCAGAATAAAAATCCATCCCAGAAGTATATAGTTGAGCCATACCTTCAGCAAAAGCATGATAGAAACCACCTACGCCAACACCAAGCCAAGGAGTTCCTGTCCATGTTGTCAATGCAGATTTCCAGATAATCAGCCTGCCATCAGCAGATCCTTCCTTTATCAGATAGAAAGCAATAGCGACTATCAATATTGCTCCCCATATCGGATAACGATACTTGCAGTACTTATCTCTATAAATGAATAGTGTAACCACTGTTACTCCCAAAAAAGCAGCACGACTCCAAGTAGCAGGAAGCACAATTGCCATGATCACTATAGCAACAATAATCAAAAGCCTCCATACACCTTGCATATTCTCCATAGCGACCAATCCAACAACCACCCCAAGCATCAGGTATGCAGAATAAGGGCCTGGATTCAGGAAGGTACCAGTAAGGGCATATAAGCTATGACGACTGACATTGTCACCATACATCTGTGACAAGCCAAGCCATGCCTCATAGCATCCGAAAACAAGAATACAGCCAACCAATAATCTGGCAGACATGTTTGTTCCATGAAATGCCAGACGGAGACCAACATATAATAGAAAGAGTTCCGTTGTTTTCAAAAACTCCATCTGACATGGCCATTCATTACCAATCCACGTTCTGCCTACATAATACACAAACCAAACAACAATAACAATATCTGTAAGAGTACAATCAAACTTCAGTCTTTTCCATATTAATACCGCAAAGCCGAACAATAAAAGTACAGGAATGACATAGAAAAGCCATATATCGCATGCCATCCATCGTCTCTCAACGGTCATAACGGTAGTTAGCATCATCAAAATAATAATGCCAATTCTGATGATACTACATCCTGACTTGTATAATATATCCGAAATCTTATTTATCTCCATGAATAATCTTTGCTACGATTCCAATTATATATTCTTCCGGAACAAGCCCCCAATAGCGTGAATCATCTGAGTCAAGTGCATTATCCCCAACACAAAAATAATAGTTATGCTGAAATGTATGCCTCCTAATGACTTTACCATCAGCATACACTTCACTCCTCTCCCAATTCCATGTAATCTTTTTGCCTAATTCCCATTCCATCATTCTTCTATAAATCACGGCGATATCAGGCGTAAGATTTATCACGTCACCATTTCGTGGAATATACATCGGACCGAATTGCTTAATCTTCCAGTCCACATTCTTGTCAAAAGGATATGCATCCAATACTACTCCGTATTCCCTAATTATTGAGTCTGGAGTTTCACAAAGTCTCTTCTGCATAGATTCTAAGCCTAAAGCGCCATAATAGTTATTGTTCCTGAAATATCCATCTGTAATACTGAGACTGTCACCAGGAACTGCCACAACACGCTTACACATATTATTATTGATCACAAAACTAATACGATCATCATGGATAGGGTTATTAAATACGACAATATCATTATGCTTAACACTTCTAATGCCTTTCATTCTGAACGATTTCAATTCCTGACCTTTTTTGTCAAAGTTAAAGTCGGTGTATATTCTTGCACCTATCAATAGTTTGTTTACTATCACCTTATCACCTGGATTTAAAGTCGGCATCATAGAACTTGTAGGAATCGTGAAATAGTCGAATACACAAATACGCAAAAGTAGCCATATTCCGTAGATGATAACTACCGACACTATTATATTTACTATATAGGTGTATATCCTATTTCCTAATGACATAACAAAAACATATTATTATCACCACAAACAATAACAGAATATTATATCCAACAAGATATAATCTATGCTCCATGTTCTCAAAACAAATATAAGAAAATATCGCCGGTATCATTCCTGCTATAGTCAGGGAATAAGTCTCGTTGTCCTTTAAAAAAACATTTAAGGACATTTTGTACCCTGTTTTCAGATAAAGTCCCAATAGTCCTGTTGCCATAATCCATAGCACACCACTCTTTACAAATGAAGACGTAGGCGAGAAATGAATCAGTTCGCCAAAACATCCACATGACTCAATACTGCCCATTAGTGAAGGGTAGAATAGATTTACACCTGTGAGCCAGACAAAAAAAGTCATCATCAAGAAAAATGCAATGGAAACGAGTAACGGAAACTTCTTTCTCAAGGCGAACAAGCCTGTTATTGTTTCTATGGCACAAATCACCACCGCCATCTCAACTGTCCAAGGCAGCAAAATGGTATCAAAGTATGTCTCTATATAGAGTCTTATTTCCTGAGCGAATGAGTACACATTGACAGCCTTCATTGTGCCTGAGAGTACGAAGCATACTCCGAGCACAATGCGTAAGGTCGTTTTTGTTTTTTCTATAATTGTTTTACTCATCTTTGATTACCACCATACTTGTTCGCCATTCTCATAAGTAAAAATTCGTTCTTCCTTTCCTTTTGTTCTGTCCTTGAGCAGATACAACCCGCCAGCCGGCATATTTTTAAACACTAATCTGTTATCATTTGCCCGCCTCCATGCTAAGGTTTTCCACTTCCCATTATCATACATAAGCAACTGGTATTTATCTCCCACAGCCACACTATTACCATCATTACGAGGCATATATCGAATCTTAGCAACATCCGATGGTTTGGGAAGTTCAAGACCAACCCAATGACCATCTGGACTTATGCCGTTAAATCCAGTCAGCACATCACCATCAAAAACGGTTTCCTTGGTATGCTTATCTGTACCTTGAGTTCCGATAACTTTTCCCACAAGTTTCTCACCCATACTATTATAGAATTCTATTTCATTTACATTGCAATAAGACCCATTCCAACCAATATAGCGCAGATATTTATAAGTTTGATTTGATGGTTCAAGTTTTTTCTCTAACCAGCATCCTTCAGTAGCCCCCTCGTGAGTAAAAAAGGTATGTTCTTTTGAAAAATCTTCTTTATTACTACCTTGGAAACGCCCTAACCCCATTCTATTATTAAAGCCATCAAACTTCGCAAAGAAAGGATATTTTCGGTTTAGATTTAGAGTCTGTTTCTTTTTTTTATCACAAACAATATCCCTGATTGAGCCATCTGCTTTTATAATAAAGGGATTACCAATCGTAACAATATGATCATCTTCCCAAACACCTACTATATATAATATATTACGCCCCATCGATTTAAATGTTGCCGAACCCCATGAGATCTTTCCATAATGAACAGGAACCCAATGCTCTCTGTCACTGACACAAATATATGCCACATGATGATCTCGATATTCTTTAGGAATATCACGCTTTACATCTGTTGTCTCGTAATACTCATCGGTCACATCAATAAAAGTTGGTATTTGAAATAACTTTGGTACACTTTTCTCACCATTAAGATCATCTACAATCTTACGGTTAAGTTCAAATTTTCGCCTGAATATTTTGGGCTTAAGATAACTATGTGCATATTGAGCAGTATCTCCAGGTGCAAACCCCATATAGAATGGCGTTGATTTGCCGTTTGGTAATATAACAACACTCCAAACATGATCATTCGGGCGATTTCCCCAATGAGGTACAAAATCAATAGCAGTAGGTATTCCCAGGTATCTTGAAAGGGCGATCGTATATGAAGCCTCATCTTGACATTTACCTGTTCGATACTTGCATATCGAAGATAGTGTAGGTGTTATACCGCCTCTATTGGCTATAAACTCAAACTGCTTCATTGCATCTGTAACCCTAAGTCCTTCGGAAATCACGCTTCCAATCTTATAGAAATCTTTCGCGTAAGGATTATTACCATGCTTCGTTATCTTCCACTTTTGCGTAGCCTTACCCGAATAGATATTCTGTATGAGGATTTCCTTACCTGTTTCCTTGTCAACAGTTGACTCCCAGAACAGACCGGTAAGTTTATTCATTATCTTGCACATACCATTTTCTATAGGGATAATGACCCACTTCTGATGATAATCACCATTATTTGGATCTACCGGCTGAGACACGCTGACAGCCTGTAGTGTATCAAGGCTGACCCAACGATCCTCTAAACATAGATCTACAACATACTTAGGTGAAATGCGCCAAATTGAATAGCCCAAATAGTCTAATCGCAGATTCAACGTCCAGTCATCAGCATAATGCTTATGTAATTCAATAGGCTTCCATATATTAGATTTCAACGTATCAATAGAAACATAGTTCTTCGTACCCATATTTTGTATCTGGCAATATGACGCGGAATAATCAACACATTTCGTTTCATTATAGGGCTCATATGCAGCCAACTCTAAATAGTCAAGATAAAATGGCTTGTTCTCATATCTAATTATAATGCAATTATCACCTTTTTGCAAATCAACAATCATACCAAAACGAGAACGTCTGAATGAGTATATATTATTAGTAGGTTCAAGACTATAGGAGTCCATAGGTTTTCCATTCACTTCTACTGATACCTTTACGTCATGCTCGGTTGTACTATAACAAAATCTCATCAGTTTCTGAACCGCAATATCAGAATGGATATTATATATAACCGATGCACCTTCTCCATAAAGATGCACGGCTTTCCCCTTTATGGCACTTGTAGACTCTATGGTCTTTGCCGTAACCAGTTTTTCTTGATAGGCAGTGAATTGTACTCCTTTCATACTATATATGACAGGGACATTCAGATAGGGAAATTCTTTTTGGATAGTTTCATGCCAGTCACTTGGAACCTCATCAAACACCCGATAGGGTAGCACATAATTAAAAAACAAAGACTCGTCATAGCCGTTATGCCAATTCACTTGTTCCCAAATATCACAAGCATCGTTAATTGCCTTAATTAAATAATCTGCCTCAACAGTTGTAACTTCAGGACTTTTCTTTAATGGTATGTTTTTGAGAGATTTCAACTTCTCAGTAATAATACTATCACGAAATTCAACAGCACTGGTTGCCATAGCGATATATGCATTGTTGTATAATTCAATATTATCACCGCAGAAAGAACTGTGATAGGGTAAATTCTCAATAATGAATCTTGCAGCCTTATACTTCAATGAATTTGGATCATTCTCAAAGTGGGCCAACACATTCTCCAATTCTTTCTTGTTTTCTCCTGCTAAATTAAGTGAGAAATCAATATCAGAGGAGCAAGAGCTGATAATTACCACAAAAACCCAGATATAGTAGAAATTCTTTGCCATGTCTATCTTTCCTTCGTTAATAATTTCTTCATTCTGTCATCAACCTGTTTAATAAGCAAATCTTCAATTTTAGTGCTAAAAAGAGGATTGCCAACAAGTACAACACTGTCTTTTTCATCAAGCAGAAAAACGTGGAACAGAACCTCTTCAGGAATGTGTGGATTATCTCTCATGAAAACATTCGTACTATCAATATATATGGGATGATTCAACCCTGTAAAGTGGAAATTAGAAGATAAAGCATGCGTACTATTTGATCCAGACTGAATAATAAAAAAGATGAAAAAACTATCATCATATTTCTTTTCCAACTCAACAAAGTCTTTCCATAAATACATTTTTTTTAATGTACATTGAGAACAATCAAAAGAGTCTGTATAGACAACTAATTTTAAATCCGCTTGTTCCCATGGCCGGTCGTTTTGAACAGTATCGTTTATCCAGCATGACATCTGGTTAAAAGGAATATACACAGGTTTAGATTGCATTTTCGAGATTGTATCAGTCACTTTACTTGTTGCATTTGTACAACTGCAAAAATGAAACGACCCAAATAGTATTATAAAAAATAATAGATATTTCATTGCGCTATTTTATGCTAATAAAAACCACTACTGGTAATTTCGTTTTTCCATCATAGATGTCTTGCAGTTGTTTTGGTGACTTGTTGTAATTTGTTTTAAAAGTATCTCCTTTTTTTTCAAAATAGTTCTTGTCTGTGGGCATTCCTTCATTAGTAACAATTGAAATGATTTGATTCCCCTTGATAAAATAATTAGTGAATGGGCTCAAACCATCAAACAAGAATGGTCCTGATATTACCTTTTTTGTATCTTTGTCTTGAAGCCAATATGTGATTCTTGATTGATACACATATTGCAACAGAATAAGTTTGTCTGTTTCCTGATAAGATAATAAAGCCCTAACTCCCTTATAAGCACTTATTTCTTCAGGATTATGCAATTCTAATATAAGAGAAGGACTCTCTTGCATTATAAACTTACCATTAAAATCAAATTTCACAACTTTCTCCAATGTGTCACCACTGAAAACAATCACGGAATCCGCCATTAAGGGGATATGGGATAATCTACTATCATTTGCATAAAAAGTTTGTCCGATATCATAAAAATATTTATCTTTGCGATGAATCAACTTGTTCGTTATATTATTTTCATCATATTCCGCTAAAACAGTATTTTCTTCGTCCTTATCGTAATTAAAATCAAACATATACTTATTATTCGCCTTCATTCCAATAGAATGTGGGAAATAGTGCATCGTATTAATTACATTTTTGACTTTACCCGTATTGTCAAAAATCATAATTTTTTTTGCATGTCCATCAAAGACATGAATATTATCATCATTGTCGACAAAAAAATCTGTAGGCCCATCTATGTATTCATTTTTGGCTCGTCCTCTTTCTCCTGCTTTAAATAAGAAGCGGCCAGTATTGTTGAATACAAATATGGTTTTTCCCAACCGGGAATCCATGATATATATCCTGTTGTTTTTGACTGTGAATTTTGTAATCTCACGTAACTCCATGCCTTCTGGTAACGATAAAGAACAAACAGAATCCACATTGTATCTTTCTTTTTTTAATTGTCCTGATATCATTCTGGGATTAATTTTTATCGTTTCCTTTTTATACTCGCCTAGTTCATTCCAACTTGATTCTGAGCATGACACATAGGCCAATGTTAATAATCCAACAAAGATATAATTCACAAGTCTTTCCATCTCTTAAAACAACATTCTTTATTTTGTTAATAACGAACACAGAAACACAAAAAGTAGAATCTGGGTTCGTTCTGATTTGCATATTCTGAGTCTACTTGAAAAAGTATTTGCAAAGATTTTACTTTTCCATGTATAATGTGAATAGATTCACTGACACGGATTTGGATTAGGCAAAATACAGGTGGCCTGATCATTGGTAGTGCTTAAGCACACATACTGCCTTCCTTCTGTTGACTCCATGTGTCCAGTTTTGGGATTCATGTAGTTCAATGGACAGGCTCCCATAGTCTTATATTGGTATTCTTTTTTCGGCTCATACCCGAGCAAGCCCATTATCGTGTCTATTATACTACCATCTCCAGCACTAAGTGCCTCAACATTTTCTGCGAGAAGCATGTTCGCAGCCGCTACGTTCTTGTTGTGCTGGTCATACGCTTTAAAACTACTCACACTTGCGGCAACTACACATGCAATAGCAAATGCCGTTTTTACATTTTTTTGTTTCATTGGTTTTGAATTTATTGTTTAGTTGTGCCTACTCTTTGTCTCGGATTTTCGGCATTACCTCCGTTTAACCATTATAACTGCAATACCACACTGGTGTCCGCCAATTTTTAGTAGACAACCAGTATGCTTTTTATTCATCTATATCGAATGTTCCACTGAATACATGGTCATTATATACAACGACCAATTCGTATTCTCCACTGCAGCATAGTCCAAGATCTATAGTATAACTACCATTGCCACTGAAGTCCAATATACCTTGTGAAACGACTTCCTCATTCTCATTTAATATATAGTATGTGTATATTTCACTAGAAGAGTCCTGTATAACCAATTGTTGGTCTTCTGCATTGTAGGACACGCTTAATGAGAGATTGTAGTTCCCAGGTGTTATTGGACATCAGAACCACAGACAAGGGACAAGACAACATACGTTGAGTTGAAAAATCTAATTTTTTATAATGGAAAGTACATATAAAAAGTGTTTGATAGAAGAATGAGGAAAGTTTACTGGTTATCAGTTACTTTCCTCATTTTGGTTAAAA
>OQVP01000975.1_pt1 | contig 10499 bp, 10 predicted proteins | sample 1691541 | NCBI WGS metagenome assembly OQVP01 (sample SAMN03418258, study PRJEB22391) | human gut metagenome | biome: human-gut; feature: organic feature; material: feces | host: Homo sapiens | place: Tanzania | collected 2013-01 | reverse complement strand
CGATGCCGTGCGGTATTGCGCGGGCAGGCATATTGGCAAATTTCACATCCGATAAAAGTTTTCTGCATGGCGCGAACGCTGTCCGGATGCTGCGCGGTTTCCATTTGCAGCCGCATACAGCGTTCGGTCGTCAATCCGTTTTCGGATATTGCACCGGTGGGGCACGCTTTCATGCAGAGGGAGCAATTGCCGCATTCGCTTTGCCGAGTGTTCAACGAGGGAAGGACGGTCAGCAATTCGGAAAGTGTTTCGGGCGGAATTTCCCGAACCGCAAACGTAAGAAGAACGATCCGCGTTCCGAATTCGGGCAGTGCAATCAATGAGTTGCGGCATTTAATGCCGATGCCTTCCGCTTCAAGCTGCATTTTGACGGGAATATCGGTTTTTTCGACGTGAATTCCCGCAGCGGTCAGGGCTTCCGCCAGTTTTTTTGCACTGTGATAAGCGCGGTTGGATGCAATGTAGTATGCAGGTATACGTTCGTCAGCCGTAAACGGCGCATAGGGGTACACAAGCACCGCAATGCTGTTTGCCCATGGATATGCTGTCGGAGCATCGGCGGTAAGATTGAACCGATTGCGGCCGAGGTCAAATTTGCGCGGCGTTGTAAAAAACACCTGTAAGAATCCGTAATCGGCGGCTGTCGTTCGGAAAACAGTCCGCAAATCGCAGGGGGAAACAGCGTGGGGAGTGGGTGCTGACTGCATACGGTGCGCTCCTTTCTGTTCGATTTAATCCGTTTTGCGGTCGGTTAAATATGCGGACGGATTCCTCTTTCGTCCGTAAATTGCAGCAGCCAAACGCGCAGACGGACGGATGAAGAATATATGTCAATTGTACCATACGATACCAATATCGGCAAGAGGGAACGGAAAACGAAGAATGAAACAGAAAGCGAAACCTGTTCAAATTGAACATAATAATATATTTAACGGAAAACGGCAAAAGCGCGGGATAATCGGGTCATTTCACGATAACACAAGTGAAAGAAAAAATAAGGAGATACAACCATGGACACGAAAGAAATCAATGCAGCCGTTAAATGCGCAGTGGAAACAACGCAGCAGCCGCCCTCTTTTTTCATTCACGGTTCATCCGTGTTTGCACTGGAAACCGAGGCAGTTAAAACCGCAGAGACGCTGAAAAGATGCGAAAACATGTTTTTTCGCGGAATCGTTAAGTATTTTTCAATCAAAATGCCCTATTTTTCGGATATGGCAGGTTCGGAAAAATTCCTTGCGCGGCTTGACGAGAGCATGAACACAGCGGCGGACTTTTACAGCGAGTTCAAAGGTGTTGTGATAATTGAACTTTCGGAGGAATGGGCAAAGAAAGGCATCAACGATGCATTCTCATGCCTGCCGGGCTATATCGGAATGCATAAATGCATTTCGTACATTGTCATTATTGAAGCGGAAAAGGAGTCGGCATCGATTGACGATATGAGGAGAGCTTTGAACGGAAGCACGATTTGGATCGATATACGCATGAAAACGGCGGAAATAGGGCAGTGCATAAATCTTTTCTTCAAAACGGCGAAGGAAGTCGGAATGACCGTTTCGGATGCCGCCTCAAAAGAGCTTAAAAAAACACTTGAAAATGCCGATGTTTCCGTTTTGCCGCTTGATCAGGTTGTTCTTCGAACGGTGCAGCAAATAAAGCTGAACAAACAAGTCAAGAACGCCAACCCTGTTATTGAAGCGGGCGATTTGGATATAATGCCTCAAAAAAGGACGTGTGAAAGGCGAGGCCGCATCGGATTTTCTGCAAAGGAATAAGGAGGAACACAATATGCTGAGTGATGGATTGAAGTATCAGGATTCAAGGATGGCGACTTGCGAAGAGATGAAGCAGGATCTTGCGCCGTTCGCATTGCATGATGCGGCTGCAAAGTCCAAGGGCGGGCCGGTGCTGCTGCGCGACGGCGACACGGTTTATACGGATCCGAGTGATTCGCATTCGCTGATAGTCGGGGATACGGGTTCAATGAAGACGCTGCGATTCGTGCTTCCTCTCATTTATTCCTGTGCGGCGGCGGATGAATCCATGGTTATTGTTGACCCGAAGGGTGAGCTTGCGCGGAAATCCGAAAGTTTTCTTTCCGCAAAGGGCTATAAAACAGTTATCATCAACATGAGGGATCCGCAGCGTTCGCCCGACACATGGAACCCGATGGGGCTTATAGAGACGGAGTACAAAAGCGGGGAAGAGGGGCAGCAAAAGGCAGTTTTGCAGCTTAACGATATGCTGAACGACATTTTCTTTCGAAGAGTCGATACAAAGGATCCCTACTGGAACGAGTCCGCAGGGCAGCTTGCTCTCGGCATATGCCTGCTGCTTCTTGCATTGGGCGAAAAGTTGAACATGAAGAATCTGCTGAAATGGCGATATGAAAAGCTTCCCGACGGAACGCTTGATAAATGCTTCCGAAAGCTGCCGACGGACGGCGAGATCTACCAAAACCTTGCGGGTTATTTGGATATGTCGGCCGAGAACACGAAGTCCTGCATAAGGTCAACCTTTGATCAGCTTGTGCGCGTGTTCAAGTCCGCACCTGCACTGACTGAGATGCTGAATGATACGTCATTTGATATTGGACGAATCGGAGAGGCAAAAGCGGCGGTTTTTGTCGTCATCCCGGATGAAAAAACAACCTTTCATTTTCTGGCGACGCTCTTTATCAGCCAGTGTTACACAACCTTGCTTGAAACTGCGGAAAGGCACGGCGGGTCACTGCCGCGAAGGACGAACATAATCCTTGAGGAGTTTTGCAACCTGCCCGCACTCGGCGATATCGTTCCGATGATCACGGCGGCAAGGAGCCGCAATATTCGGCTGCACATGGTCATTCAGTCGTACGGACAGCTTGTTGAAAAGTACGGCGAAAACGTGAGCCGCGCCATTCTCGACAACTGCGGAAACATGATCTATCTTCACACGCGGGAAATGGATTTTTTGACGTATATAAGCAGACTTGCGGGGAACAACGAGTACGGAAGGCCGCTGATTTCAACATCACGTCTGCAAAGGCTGCAAAAAAACGAAACCATTATCTTCCACGGCAGATGCTGCCCGTATCTTGCAGAGGATGTTCCGCTGATTTTTGATTATCCGATAAAATTGGGGACGGAGCTGCGCTCTGCGCCGCAAAAACCGAAGAAAGAAAAAAAGCGCAGGCGAATCGGGGATGTATTGAAGCCGCCCGAACTGAGCGGAGACACCGATGTATGGGACTGATCGAAAAAGCGGTGCAGCGGATACTGAAAATATATTAGCCGTTGCTGCCGGGAAAAAGCAATTTTTCCCGATAAATAAAGTGTAAGGGAAAAACGAATGCACATGCGTTTGATGCGCGGCGGCTGACGCCGAAGCGTACAGCGCATGAGCGTTTGAAACACTCCCGAACCGAGGGACATGATTTCTTCCCGCGGGCGATGAAAATATATCATTGAAAACCGTGGGGAAAAAACAAAAAAGCCCGATAAAGTAAATGAAGAGTGAGCAGAACTGAAAACTCACTAAAAACACAGAAACCGAAAGGAGAAAACTAAAATGGCAAGAAAAGGACAAGCTTATTCAACAGCAATTGCGGACAGCATCAACGCCTTCCTTAAGGAGGACGAATGGCGTTTCGACTTTGACAGCGAGCGCGGCAGGTTCATTTTCAACCTCGGCCTGAGCTGCAAGCTCAAATCGGTTCGGTACATTGTTGATGTGCGAGAGAAAGACTATCTTATCTACGTTTTTTCACCTCTGGGCCCGGATAAAGGCGATGCCGCAACGATGAAGCGCACGGCGGAGTTCCTGACACGAGCGAACTACGGACTTGTTTTCGGCAACTTCGAAATGGACATGCACGACGGCGAAATTCGCTACAAAACCTTCGTTCCGTGCGGCGGAGAAGCCCCTTGCGCCGATGTTATTCGCCGCAGCATATATGTGCCGGCAATGATGCTTGACAGGTACGGCGACGGCTTGCTGAAGGTGCTGTATTCGGACGTTGACCCCGAAAAAGCTTGCAGCATGTGTGAAAATGACCTGAGAGACAGCGCGGACGACGACACCGAAGAATCGGACAGCACGAACGACAGTACGGCAGACATTCTGTCGAGGCTTTCGGCACATTTTTCAAGCGATACAAGCGATACGGAGGATGAATAATCCGTTTCGAACAGAATCTTTATCAGTGCCGCCTTAAAATAATGCCTGCAATGACACCGAGCAGCGCAATGCCGGCGCAGATAAGCACAAGCGTCCCGAAACTTGTCGTTTTGGCGGAGCTTGCTCCTTCCGAAAATGCCGTTGCACAGCACAGCGCGGAAATGACGGCCGCAAAGCAGCCGATGAATGAAAAGAAATTGCGTTTCCTCATGTTTGTTTCTCTCCTTGTACTCCCAACCCGCATGTTCAACTTCATTCATCGTCTGCGAGCGGCAATTAACGGATTCAGCTTTGCTGAAAGCAGAACCCGAGCTTAAACAGCTTCATATGCATTATAACACTTAACCGACACATAATCCACAGCAAGTTTAATAAACACTTCAAACAGCATACCGATTCAAAGTTCATATCAGCCGATGCCCCCTTGCCGAATGCGCAGGGGGTATTTTTATGTAATCGTCCGGCAGGAAATAGGTGTTGACAGGAAATGCGCCCGCGTATTATATATTTATTTGATTTGTTGAACAGCGGTTGACTTTTTAATAAAATTTTTATATTATTGACCTGCACATGCAGCGCGCGGGTTCGATACGCGCTGATGAATGTGTGGGGGAATTTCATAAAACAGACTGCATCTTTTTGCGGTCGGTATGTGCCGACTGCAAATCAGGTGTTTTTTGTGTATCGAATTATGAAATATGAAAGGGACTTGCGGGACTCCGTAAGTCAACGGTTCTTAATGTCATGAACGAATTTGTCCTCACTTGCTGTTCAACTGCAGACCTTCCCAAGGAACGATTCGAACAGCTCAAAGTTTCCTATGTTTGCTTCAACTACACGATTGACGGAGTTACGTATCCGGATGATCTCGGGCAGAGCATCCCGTTCGATGAGTTTTACCGCCGCATGGCGGAAGGCGCAATGACGTCCACTTCGCAGGTGAACATGGATCAGTATTTGCAATTTTTTGAACCCTTCCTTGCAGAAGGAAAGGATGTTCTGCATGTTACTCTGTCCTCCGGAATTTCGGGTTCGTTTAATTCCGCATGCGCGGCAGCACAGGTTTTGCGCGAAAAATATCCCGAAAGAAAGCTTTATATCGTCGATTCTCTCGGTGCATCATCGGGGTACGGACTTATAATCGATAAGATGGCGGAGCTTCGCGATTCCGGCATGAATATAGACGCGCTTCATGACTGGGTGGAGGAACACAAGCTTAACATGCATCATTGGTTCTTCTCAACCGACTTGACATATTATGTGCGCGGGGGAAGAATTTCGAAATCTGCCGGGTTCATCGGCTCGATTCTGCATATTTGCCCGCTGCTGAACTGCGACGATTTGGGCAGGCTTACTCCGCGCGCCAAGATACGCACGAAAAAGCGCGCAATTAACGAAATCGTTCAAAAAATGGTCGAGAATGCGGAGAACGGACTTGATTATTCCGAAAAATGCTTCATTTGCAATTCAGCTTGCTATGACGATGCACGTGCGGTTGCGGACCTTGTTGAAGCGACTTTCCCGAAGCTTAACGGCAAGGTGCTGATAACTTCAATCGGAACAACCATCGGAAGCCATACGGGGCCCGGAACCGTTGCGCTGTTTTTCTGGGGAAAGAAGCGCGTTGACTGAATTTGATAACGGCTTTTAAAACAAAACGCATTGCCGCAAACAGGGGCAATGCGTTTTATCTTTTTCGTCAATAATTTTATGCAGCACAAAATGCGTTATGCGCAAAGGCTTCGACTTTTATGACAGGAGCAACTCCTTCACGCGAACTGCGGCTGCCACGTTGAATTCACATCTTGTATCCACCTGGTAATCAACGCATGCGCTTCGGATTATTTCGGGCGCTGCGTCAACGTTTTCGGCAGCAAGCAAAGCCGTTACAATACGAACGAATTCGTTAAGCTGCAAAACGGGCAGATCAACGACTACTTCAAAAAGACTCGGGAGCACGGGTGATTTTGAACAGGCCGCAAGCAAAACATTCATCGGCAGCAAAGGTTCTGTCACCGTTTCGCATGTATCCTCCCGCAGCTCATCGCAGAGGAGCATGAATTTGAGCGGCTGACAACGCAATTTTGCAAGCAAATCAATGCAATTCAGGCTGCCGTTGAGTGTGTAAACAAGGCGGAGCTGGGGCAATTCGTCCGTCAGCTCAAGCATCATGGTCGTTTTGCCCATTCCCTGCTGCCCGCAAAGAAGCATCGGATGTGCGCTTTCGTCCCGCATAAATGCAATCGCATTGTTCAACAGTATACGGTATTCCGCGTCCATCAGCGGAACAAAATCACCCGCCCGCAGCTCGTGAAGCGGTTTCAGCGCACCGTCAAAGATGAAGTTTCGGTATTTGAGGAAGATTCCGCTTCCGTACGAAGAGTGAAAATTCCAAAGGTCGTTCACAAGCTCGGACCAATCATCAGACTCGAGAAAACGCCGATACATGCCTTCAAGAGCAACGTCTGCATAATAACTGTCGCGAATGCCGAACTCACCGTATTGCCACACGGGCGGCGGGAATTCGGTTTTTGCAGGCGGCTGTTTGGGTTTGAATTCACGGGGCATGGGTGCAACGGGGGCGCCGCCCCACGCAGCGGAGGCAATCACGGAGGCGGCATCCTTTGAATTCTTTTTTTGCTTTTGTTCCGTGCAATTGCAAATTATGGAGTGCAAAACGTTTTCATCTGCCTCCGAAAGAGTTTTCAGCGCGGAAAGCTCAAGCTGCATTGCGTGAATGACGGCATCGTCCGCCTTTCCGGAAGCAGCGGCACATGAAAACACGTTGTCGGTCAGCAACACCGTATCAAGAATGTAATCGTGCCAGATATTGCCGCTTACTCTGCGTGCGCCGCAGCAAACAAGCTCCGAAGTCAAAGCGGAAAGTGCGTCCGCAGCGTTTTGCACGTTGCCGATATCGGCAAAGCGAAGAAGCTCGGAAAGTTTTCCGAGGGGACGAGTGAGCAGTTCGTTTCGGAAAATTGCAAGCCGGGCAATTGCAGCGGACAGCGTGCGAATGTTTTCCTCAGTTTGTGTGCAATCCATTTTTTGCTGCCTTTCTGTAAAAAATGAAGCGTTTGCGCCGCAGACTTACCAAGCAATAAGGTGCAGAATATTTTGATCAAGCACGATGAAAGCTCCGAGAATCGCCGTGTAAATCGCAAAACCCCAGAGTGAATGCTTTGTGATGAGTTTTATCATGAAACGCACCGCAAAATAGCCCGAAACGGCGGCAGCGGCAACGCCGAGCACGACCGAAAGCCAGTTTATGTTTGCTGCGCCTGCGCTGACCGCACCGGGAATTTCAAGCACCGCACCGCCGAGAATTGCCGGAATTGAAAGCAGAAAACTGAATTCCGCAGCGTCTTCTTTTTTCATGCTGCAAAGCGTTGCGCCCGTGATGGTTGAACCCGATCTTGAAATGCCGGGCAGGATGGCAACGCCTTGAACAAAACCGATAAACACCGCATGATACCACTTCATTGAAGGAACGGTAAGTTTACATTCGACTTTCTGACGTATAAAATCGCAGAGCACAAGCAGCGCCGCCGTGAAAAGGAAACAGAAGCCGAGCAGACTGCCTTCGTTCGCCGCATCGATGATATCTTTGAATACGAGTGCCATAACCGCGGTTACGAGTGTCGCAACGATCATCCAGATCCAATACTTTGCCTGCTTTACCGGGTGGAGCAGCATTTCAATGATGCGTTTGCGGTAAACAACAAGCACCGCTGCCAAAGTGCCGAGATGCAGCATGACGGTGAAGAAAAGTCCGCCGTCCGATATACCGAAGATTTTTTGAAGCAGCAGGAGATGACCGCTGCTTGAAATCGGAAGAAATTCGCAAAGTCCCTGAACAAGGCCCAGGATAATTGCAATAAAAGCGTTCATTTTTTGTTTGCTCCTTTCGGATTTGCTTGCAGTCCGCAAAACGGTCGCACAAAAACTCGGCGCGTCTGCACGGGCTGCAATTAAATTATATTGAATTGGCACCGCAAATTTGCCCAACGCGCCGCATCGGGCAAAAAATGCCGCGCTTCGCCGCCCGACCGGTATAAAATTGCTCAAGCCCGTGCGGCTCTAAAACCCGTACGCGGCGTTAAACGATAAAAGTCGGGCGAACCCGTTTTTCGCATTTCTGCAAAAGGGATCATTCGGAGATTTTCAAATTAAAAATACTCATAGAACGAGCGAAAGAAATCGGAAACATAGTCCATTGCGATTATCGCGATTACAATGAGCAAAATTACGAGCAGAGTCAGCACTGCGCCGATTACGATACCTGCAATCGCAAGACCGCGTCCCTTATCGCCGCGGGCGTTGCACTGACGCAGTCCGATGATGGAGAGAATAAGTCCTGCGATTCCGGCAAGGCCGAAGAGCGTGCGGTTAAAGAAAATCGCGGCGCATGAAACACAAAAGCCTGCAATGCTGAGTCCGTTATAATTTGCGGAAGGCGCGCACGGCGTGCAGTCCTGCTGCGGCGGAGTGTAGTTGAATTGATTGTACCACGACTGCTGCGAGTCCTGCTGAGAATCCTGCCGGGCAGAACTCTGAGCGCTGTCTTGTGCAAAGCTGTTCAACTTAGCACCGCAGTTGGGGCAGAACGATGCGTTTGCATCAAGGATGCGGTTTCCGCAATTTGGGCAAAACATTTTTTGTTCCTCCGTGTTTGAATTGAATTCGAGTCACATTCAATGTGATTTAAATTCAATAATATTATACAGCACACACAGGGGATTTTCAAGGGGGCGGGGCATATGTGCAAATGAAAGGGGCTTTTAAACGAACCCCGTTTCGACGCAGCCTCTTGGCAACCGTATATTGCGGATTTAGAATATCCCCGCGGGGTAACCGCAGTTTCCGAAATCGCAATTTTTCGGACAAAAGGAACAGCGGTTCCGCTTTTGCTGACAAAATTTTTGGGAGGATTTTGCGGTATCGCGGCGGCATTGCTGCTGACGGGAAAAGCAGAGCGGCGGAGAAAAGGTCAACGTTCCCGAATCGGCAATTAATCTGTTGTCGAAGACAATTCGGAACATTCGGTATCGTTCGGCTTTACGGCTTCGAGAAGGGCTTTTGCTTTTTTATACTTTGCCCGCCGTGCGGCAAGCTGCTCCGCATCGATTTCGGAACAGCCCGCATAACGTGTTTCGTCCGAATTATGCGCAATGTCCGCAAGTTTGACGCGGACTGCTGTCGGATTGCTGCGGATTGCCCGGATGTAATCGAAATAGTCAATGCCGTCTTTATGCGTCAGCAGTTTTAACACATCGATAACAGCCGACGGAAATTCGGATTCAAGTTCAGAGAGTGTTATGTCCGTGTCCTCCGCAACGTCGTGAAGAAGTGCTGCGCAGACCGAAATTTCATCGGGCATTTGTTCCGCAAGATGAATGGGGTGAAAAATATAAGGCACGCCGCATTTGTCAACCTGCCCGGCATGGGCAGCGTATGCAGTACGCATTGCCTTATTGGTGAGGAGGGTGTAAATCACGGTTCAAACGATCCTTTCGGATTTCAGTGTAACTCAGCATATTCAAGCTGAACATGAGTGCAAAAACACAAAAAACTCTCGCAGCCATAAATAAGCTACGAGAGTTCTTTTGTGTATTAATAAGTGCGGAGTTACTTCACGCTTACCTTCATTGTCTTTAAGTCAGCACCCTTCTTTGTGCGCACGATATATGTGCCGCCGGCGACTGGGATAATTGATGTTCCGGCAGCCAGGCTACATATTCTCGTTCCATCAAGAGAGAATACCTCGGCGAGAGCTCCCTCTGGCAGCGAAACGATAATAGAGCCATTTGCTGTGCTTACACTTGCATCATTGATATTGGCAGCATCTATTGCAGAAGCAATATCAAATGTTGCCGTTACGGTTGAGATGCGCGAAATCTTGAACTCGGTGCCCTTCACGGCTTTACCATTCACCAAGACCTTATCAAGGGCATAACCCTTGTCTGGAGTAGCTATGAGAGAGATAGGCGAGTTGCGCTTCACCTTGTCGCCAGACTGGATATCGTTACCCTCGGCATCCTTCAAGGCAATAGTTCCGTTCTCTGTCTTGCCGATGTATATCCATGTGATATCGCAGCCGGAACCGTTTCCTACCATACTTGTCGTCCAGCCCTTTGCCGTGGCGATAGAGGTGTCTGATCCGGCAGCATCGTTAGGAGTTTTCTCCGTACCGGTGAGGATTGTCAGAGATGCTCCCTTCAAGGCTTCCTGCTCATCCTTTGTGAGTTCAGGATACTGTGGCAGATCCTTGTAGAACTGGTTGAGGTCACACGCCGTCATGTTGTTTCCTCCACAGTTGATCTTGTACAGTTTTGTCA
>OQVP01000974.1_pt1 | contig 10500 bp, 10 predicted proteins | sample 1691541 | NCBI WGS metagenome assembly OQVP01 (sample SAMN03418258, study PRJEB22391) | human gut metagenome | biome: human-gut; feature: organic feature; material: feces | host: Homo sapiens | place: Tanzania | collected 2013-01 | reverse complement strand
AAAATCGGAAACGGTGTATGGCCTTTTTTCGCCAACCGCCGCTTGTTTTGTTGATAAGACCTTCAAGCAGACACAAAACGGAGGGCAGACAGCAGATGATGACAACGGCGCTGATAAGAGAGCCTCTTGCAAGCATAAGGCAGATGCTCTTGACAATTGAGATGTCGCATGTGAGGTACACGCCGAAGGTTGCAACGAAGAAGACCGCCGCGCTTGAAAAGCAACGCGAAAGCTTACAAACCGCGAAGCCGTCCGCCGATTCTCCGGCGGATAATACAGAATCAAACGGAAAGGAATAACTGTTATGAACAGAAAGATAGTCAGAATCATAAGCGGCGCGCTTGCGCTCTCACTCGCCGTCCCGTTCGCAGGATGCCGAAAGGGCGGTACGGACGGCGAAACCACGACCTCTCCCGAAGAATCCTCCACAGCGGAACAGCATGTCTATGACGGACTTGCGACAAACGTAACAAAATCGGAAACGGTATATGTCAATCTCGACGCGGCGGGCAACCGTTTGAGCACGGTTGTTTCCGACAAGCTTCACTCCGACCTTTCGCAGGTAAAGCTTATGGATAAAAGCGATCTGTCGGACATCGTAAACGTCAAGGGAACCGAGCTGCCCGTAATCAACGGAACCGATATCGAATGGAACATCGACACCAACGACCTTTTCTACAGAGGCTATTCGGACAAAGAGCTGCCCGCACAGATCGGCATAAAATACTACCTCGACGGCAGCGAAATTTCCCCCGAAGACCTTAAAGGCAAAACAGGAACGCTCAAAATAGAAATAAGCATGACGAACACCCTTTACGAAGAAAAGGAAGTAAACGGCGTTATGCATAAGATCTACAACCCGATGCTTATGTTCGGCGGACTTATACTCCCCGAAGATAAATTCACAAACATCACAGCCGAAAACGGCAGATTCATAAGCGACGGCTCAAAAACCATAGTCTTCTTTGCGGGAATGCCCGGCGTGAGCGACACGCTCGGCATCGAGAGCGACAAACTCAAGGAGCTCGGAATAGGCGCGCTCGCGGACGTTGACATGAGCGGCAAATATGTGATAGAAGCCGAGGTCACCGACTGCTCCCTCGGAAACATGTACTTTGCCGCAATGCCCCTTTCGGGTCTTGTAAAGACATTCAAGCTTTCAGACGACATTAATTCGCTCACCGACATGCTCGAAACGCTGACGGAGCTTGCCGATTCACTCAAACAGGTGGACACACAGAAGATCCTCAGCGCTCTTTCCGCCGACGGCAACAACCTGAACCAACTCACGGACGTCCTCGCCGACGCTTCAAAGCTCTATGAAAACAACAAGGCGCTTATCGAAACGCTCACAAAGTATATGACCGAAGAAAACATTCAGCTTGTAAAGAACGTTACCGATGACCTTAAAAATGTCGACATGGAAACCGTATCACAGCTTGCAAATGACAAAAATCTCAAAAAGCTTCTCACGGATCTCGAAAAAACAGATTTAAAAAAATATGAGGAGCTGCTCAAGAATCCGCTGTTCAAGGCTTTCTTCAGCGACATTTCCTCCGTTGCAAGCGACGCGCAGGCTCTTATGCCGTCGATAGAAAAGCTCTCGAAGGCATTTAAGGGAACCGACTTCAACAAGCTTCTCTCCGATATTCAGTCGCTCATGACCGTTATGAACACACTCTCCGATAAGCTCTCGACGCCCGAAAACCGGGCTGCCCTCAACAAGCTGCCCGAAACGGTCGAAGAGGTAAAGCGTATCGCCTCCGTTGCGGAACAGAATGCCGATCTTATAAATTCGCTTATGGAATTTGCGGGAAGCGACGACCTCAAAAAAGTTACGGAAATTCTCGAAAACTCGCAGACCGACAGCCTTAAAGCAGCAGTCAAAAATCTCACGGATTCCGATGTAAAAGCCGAGGATGCCGTGGCACTGTTCAAGGAAATGCTTGCTTTCGGTGCGCAAAATACGATTTTCACAGCCGCGGCGGACAACACCGACACAAGTCTGATGTTTATTTTCAAGACCGCTGCAACGGAATAAGGCTTCAATTAAAATTTACAATTAAATTCCCGTTTCCGAACACATGACGGAAAAGGGAATTTTTTTGTTTGAGTCACAAATTCCTAAGCAAAAGGTACAACTTGACATTTTTATCCGTAAATGTTCTTGATTTTCGATTGTTAATATGGTAATATACTCTGTAATGTATACCGTTTTACCACATTATTCGAAAAATACGAAACAGAAAGAGAAAGCAAGGAGTTGACACTTTTGGGAAAATATATAATTAAGCGTGTCGCGTTGGGGCTGTTGAGCATATTTATAGTCGCAACGATCACGTTCTGTCTGATGAATCTCGTTCCCGGCGGTCCGTTCGTCGCAGAAAAATCCATAAGCAAAGCAGCTCAGGAGGCGCTTAACGCAAAATACGGACTTGACAAGCCTTTTCTGCAGCGCTATCTCACCTACATGAGCGACCTGCTCAAGGGCGACATGGGCTTGAGCCTTAAGCAGCGCGGACGCACGGTTTCGGACATTATTTTCTCAAAGCTCCCTGTTTCCATGCGTCTTGCAGGCGTTGCGGTCGCGGTGTCGCTGCTTGTCGGCATTCCTCGCGGATGTCTGTCGGCATATAACCGCGGAAAGCTTGCCGATAATTTCATAATCGTTCTCGCGACCTGCGGAATTGCGATTCCGAGCTTTATAACAAGCGTAATTCTGCTTTACACGTTCGGCAGCAAGCTGCAGCTTCTCCCGACGATAGGACTGAACACGCTGTCATCGTACATAATGCCCGTAACGGCACTGTCTGTCTATCCTACGGCTTACATCACCCGTCTTATGCGTTCGAGCCTTCTCGACGTCATGGGACAGGACTACATAAGAACCGCGCGCGCAAAGGGCCTTGGGAACTTCAAAATCCTTTTCAAGCACGCGATAAGAAACGCAATTCTCCCGGTAATAACATATGTCGGACCGATGCTTGCAAGCCTCATGACAGGCTCGTTCGTCGTTGAAAAAATATTTACGATACCCGGCTTGGGACGTGAATTTGTGTCAGCCATCACCAACCGTGACTACACAATGATAATGGGCACCACCATTCTGCTTGCCACATTCATCATCATAGCAAACGTTATCGTCGATATTCTTTATAAGATAATCGACCCCCGCATAAATCTTAAGTAAGGAGAGGGAAAGAAAGATATGAAAAAGCCTTTGTTAAGTCTGCACCTCAACCCCGACGACTTTCTTCCCGCAACTCCCGACGAAAAAGAGAGTCTTGTGGTCATGCGCAAAAGCGTCAACTTCTGGGCTGACGGCTTGCGCAGACTGAGAAAAAACAAGGTTGCAATGGTCAGCCTCGTGTTTGTTATTCTTATAATGATATTCGCATATGTGCTCCCCGCGGTATGGCCGTATTCCTATGAGCAGCAGATACAGGGAAGCGAAAATCTCGCACCGTTTGAATACGGGCAGACGGAGCTTGCGGCAAAGGAAGCCGGAGAAAGCGTGTTCCCGCACATCTGCGGCACCGACAAGCTCGGACGCGATTTCGCGGTTCGTCTCATGATGGGCACAAGAATCAGCCTTACGGTCGGACTTGTTTGCGCGGCACTTGTTCTTCTCGTGGGCGCAACCTTCGGCGCCGTAGCGGGCTTTGCCGGAGGTTGGGTCGACAACCTTATGATGCGGTTTACGGATATCCTGTATACAATTCCCGATATTCTGCTGATTATTATTCTCGCAACGGTTCTGCGCGAACGGCTCAAGCTCCTTGCGGAAAAACCCGGATTCATGTGGATGCAGACAGTGGGACCGAACCTTTTGGCTATTTTCATTGTGTTTATTCTTATTTACTGGGTAGGCATGGCGCGCATCACGCGTTCGCAGGTGCTTGTGCTTAAGGAGAGCGATTATGTCATGGCGGCAAGAGCGCTCGGCGCCAACAGCTCGCGCATCATAAAAAAGCATCTTCTCACAAACTGCATAGGCACGCTCATAGTCACCACTACACTTCAAATCCCGTCGGCAATTTTTACCGAGAGCTACTTAAGCTTTCTCGGCTTGTGCGTTGCGGCTCCCATGCCGTCGCTCGGTTCGCTTGCAACCGACGCGGTAAAGGGCATGAACACCTACCCGCATCTGCTGTATTTGCCGGCAGTAATCATAAGTATAACCATTCTTGCGTTCAACCTCCTCGGCGACGGTCTTCGCGACGCATTCGACCCGAAGCTGAAGAACTGATAAGGAGGCAAACAAAGTGAGCGAAAAACTTCTCGAAATAAAAGACGAAAGACTTTCATTCTTCACCCCGGCAGGCGAGGTTAAAGCGCTTAACGGCGTAACACTCTCAATGGATGAAGGCGAAGTGCTCGGAATTGTCGGCGAATCCGGTTCGGGTAAATCCGTCACGGCATATTCCGTTATGGGACTCACCGCCTACCCGGGCAGACTCATCGGCGGAACGATACGCTTTAACGGTCATCAAATCGACACAATGACCGAAAAGGAATTCAGAAAAATCCGCGGCAACGAGGTTTCGATTATCTTTCAAGACCCGATGACAAGCCTGAACCCCGTTTATTCGATAGGGAACCAGATAGAAGAAAGCATCCTTCTCCACACCGACAAAACAAAAGCCGAGGCAAAGGAGCGTTCGAAAGAGCTTTTGGAGCTGGTCGGCATAAACGAGCCGGAAAAACGCTTAAAACAGTATCCGCACGAGCTGTCGGGCGGCATGCGTCAGCGTGTCATGATAGCCATAGCGCTTGCGTGCGAGCCGAAGCTTCTTATCGCCGACGAGCCTACCACCGCGCTTGACGTTACGATTCAGGCTCAGATACTTGAGCTTATGCAGGAGCTTCGCAAAAAGCTCGGAATGAGCATAATAATGATAACTCACGACCTCGGCGTTGTTGCGAGCATGTGCGAAAAAATAGCGGTCATGTATGCCGGCCACATCGTGGAGTACGGCACGGCAGACGAAATATTCTATTCGCCGAAGCATGAATACACAAAAGGACTTATAAAGTCCATTCCGAAGCTCAACGCAGAAGAAAAAGAGCGCCTTGTTCCCATTGAAGGACAGCCGGTAGACCTTTTAAATCCCCCCGCGGGCTGTCCGTTCGCACCGCGCTGCGCATCGTGCATGAAAATATGTCTGAGAGAGATGCCGCCCAAAACGGAATTGAGCGACACACACTACAGCCATTGCTGGCTGCTTCAAAAAGAAGAATTCGAAAAGGGAGGCGCCGAAGAATGAGCGACACAAAGAAGCTTGTTGAAATCAAACATCTTCAGCAGTACTTCCCCGCAGGCGGCAGAGGCAAAAACAGGCGTTTTGTTCAAGCGGTCGACGATGTCTCGTTTTTCATCAACAAAGGCGAAACACTCGGTCTTGTCGGAGAATCGGGCTGCGGAAAAACCACGGTCGGACGGACGCTTCTGCGCCTTTATGAGCCTACCGACGGCAAAATCATCTATGACGGCGAAACTATTTTCGACAAGGAAGAAAAGATAGCCGTTAACATGCTCCCCTACCGCAGAAAAATGCAGATGGTGTTTCAGGATCCGTTCGGATCCCTAAATCCGTCCAAAACGATCGGATGGATTTTAGAGGAGCCGCTTAGAAACTTCACGCGGGACGACAGAAAAACAAGACAGAAAAAGGCGGGAGAGATCTTAAAACGGGTCGGACTTGGCGAGGAATACCTCTCGCGGTATCCGGGAGAACTCTCCGGTGGACAAAGACAGCGTGTCTGCATTGCGCTCGCACTTATCCTGAATCCGAAATTCTTTATCGCGGATGAGGCGGTTTCCGCATTGGATGTGACGATACAGGCGCAGATCCTTGCGCTCTTAAAAGAGCTGCATGAAGAATTAAAAACGGCGATCCTGTTTATCTCGCACGATCTGCGCGTGGTTTACCAGCTCTGTGACCGTGTGCTGATCTTAAAAGAGGGAGAGATCATAGAACAGGGACCGGTCGAAGAAATCTATAAAGATCCAAAAGAAGAATATACGAAGCAGCTTTTAAAAAGTGCCAGGTATTAACAGACAAAAAAAGAACCGGAGCGGTTCTTTTTTTGTTTTCTTGTCTTTTAAGTAAATAAATCGTTGTTACCGGTCAGGAATTAGGATTCCTCCGTGGAAAGTTTCTTCGCTGAGATCAGGGAAAAACCGAGTTTTCCAACGGTCTGCTTTGTGAGGGACAGTGCGAAAAATACGATGGCACTGTCGATCGGCAGCATGATCACATTCTTTAACAGGCGCATCGGAAGCAGTACGAAAAATGCTTTTCCGTAGAGCATGGAGATCCAGAGCGTATTTAAACCGCAGTTTACGATCAGTTTTACCAGAAATTCCGCAATTACGATACGTTTGATCGAAAGCGGCTTGTGATATAACAGGCAGCCGTAGATCAGTCCGGCGAGCATTGCGTTAAAGGTGAAACCGAAAAAGAACGGGCCGTCCGGTTTGATCATGAATTTTAAGAGATCCAGCGCTCCGCCGAAAATGCAGCCGACAACCGGTCCGAAGAGAAATTCCACGATGCGGTTCGGAAGTCCGGAGAAGCCGATCTTAACGTAAGGTCCGATGGAAATGCTTGCAACTATGCTGAGTACGATCGCGAGCGCAGCCATAAGACCACAGAGTACAAGGTTTTTGGTTACGGTGAATTCGTGAAGAGAATCCGAGAAGAGTTGTTTGATCTTTTTCATAAAAATAGCCTCCTTTTAGCAGTTTTCCTAAACTACATAGAGGAGACAAGATAACCTGAATGTAGCAGCGGGATGCGAAGCCTGTACCGCAAGCGATTGCTTTTCGTCCGTGTGACAACTCCCTGTTCACATGGCACTTAACGCACAGATTTCTACTCTGCTAATATGTATGATATTAGTTTTACCGGCATATTTCCAGCCGACTTGCTAACTATAACACAAATGTCTGTTTATGTAAATAATAAATCTGAAAAATGAAAAAATTCTTACAAAATCGGGCAAAACGTGATAAAATAAAAAGGAAATAAGGCATTCCGGAAAGGAATTTGCAGAGAAGAAAGAAGGGATCGTCATGTTTGCTGTTGGACAGACAAATGCGCAGGTAGTCAGGAAAAAAGTCAGCATGCCGAGGGAGTTTAATCTGCGAAAAAAAGGAAGGAAAATTTATGGAGCCTGGGTTGGGGACCGGTGTCTGTATCTGTCGGATGAGGAGAAGGTCCTGCGGGCAAAAGCAGGGAGGGAAGATCAGGTGAAACTGATGAGTGTTGACACGGAAAACCGTATCCGTGTTCCGGCATCGTTAGAGCATGCGAACGTCAGCATTCGCGGGTGCATTTCCACGATCGAGCTTCAGTTCACGCCGCAGAAACAGTCTTAGGGCGAAAACGTTATTTTGGGAGAAATTTGGGAAAGATAAAGGATAAAAGAAGGAAGAGACATACAGGAGGTGGACAGTCATTTATTATAAGATCATGGATGACCAGCTGGAAGAGACAGAATTTGATGACTGGAAAGATCATAAGGACGGGATTGCGGTACTAAGCGGAGCGGAATGGGAGAAGGCAACGGACATCCGGGCGAATTATCTGCTTGGATGGCAGGAAGACAATATTCATTTCTGCAAGCTGGAAAGCTATTCGGACTATCTGTTTGGTACATTCCATATCCCGGAGAAAGGGCATTACCGGAACAATTACGGTTTTGCCTTTTATATTTTACAGAGAAAGATGATATTTATTGATGACACGGGGATCGTCGGAACACAGATCGCGCAGATCCGTCAGGCAAGAATGCGCAAGGGCTACACGCTGGAGCGTTTTTTGTATGACTTTCTGATCTCGCTGATCGATGATGACCTCTTGTATCTGTCGGCACTTGAAAAAAAGATCGCCGGGATGGAGGAACGGATCTTGGAGCGTGAGGATAAGGAATTTAACCATGAGATGTTACGCATGAAAAAGGAAATCTCAAGAATGCACCGCTATTACAGCCAGATGGCGGATATGGGGGAAATGCTCCATGAAAACGAGATGGATTTTTTCGGAGAGAAAGAGGCAACGTGCTTTGGCGTGTTTACCGACCGCGCGGGCAGACTCCGGGAAGAAACACAGGTGTTAAGAGAGTACGCGATGCAGGTGCAGGACGTATATCAGTCCGAGATCGGCATCCGCCAGAATGATGTAATGAAAGTGCTTACGATCGTGACGACGGTGTTTCTGCCGCTGACCCTGATCGCGGGCTGGTATGGCATGAATTTTGTCCATATGCCGGAGCTCGCGTGGAAATATGGTTATCCGGTGGTCATATTCGTTTCGGTGCTGATCGTCGCGGTCAGTCTCTACATCTTTAAAAAGAAAAAATATTTATGAGATATCGTCGAAATTTGTAGAAAATTCTATATCAATTTGCACGCTGTATTGCTATAATAGAGTAGAGAACGAAAGAGAAGGAGAGGAAAAAGATGGAAAAGAACTATCTGTATGCAGATGAGAAAGAACAGATGACACGCGCCAATGGGTTGTATGTTCTTACGAGTATTTTGTTTTATATTTTTGCTGCAGTAATCGTGTTTGTGGCATATCTGCGGGGAATACGGTCGCTTGGATTTACCTGCATGATCGGAGTGGTCGTGCTTGTGATGATCGTTTTAAATTTGATGTTATACCGCACAAACAGCGCAGACCGCCGGATACGCTATGTCTTGAGTACCGGGCTTTTGGTGATAACGTTTTTTACGGGCATAGCATTTGACGCTTATTATCTGCGCTTTATGGGAGCGGTTCCGTTTATCATCTGTATTGTGTTTTTTGACAGACGGTATTCCAGATTTTACGGAGTGGTTACGAGTGCGCTTAACATTATCATTACCGTGATAAAGATTTCGGTGCTGCATCGCTGCACCGGAGAGGAAACTGTGGATCAGATCTGCGCGACACTGGTGATCTGTTTTATGATGCTTCTGATCTACTGGACCGTTGCGGTTGCGCATACATTCAACAGTGATACGATCGGCCAGCTCGGCGAGGAAAAGAAAAAACAGCAGGATATGATGGATCATATCGTAAATGTGGCAGAGCAGGTCAGAGAGGGAACAGAGCAGGCAGTCGATATCATGAACCAGCTCAATGAATCCACGGATACCGTAAACGGAGCAGTCCGGGATATTTCAGACAGCACACAGACGACAGCGGAGAATATCCAGGCACAGACCGTGATGACACAGAACATCCAGGAAGCGATCGGCGAGACGATGGAGCGCTCTGCGGAGATGGTAGAGACAGCGAAAAAATCCGGCGAGCTCAATGAGAAGAACGCGAACCTGATGGAACACTTAAAGACGCAGTCGGAAAATATCGCGCAGATCAACGAAGGCGTGGCGGCGTCCATGCAGAAGCTTCAGGAGAAGACAGAAGCGGTAAAGGGCATCGCGGATACGATCTTTTCCATTTCAAGCCAGACAAATCTCCTTGCGTTAAACGCGTCGATCGAAAGCGCGAGAGCCGGAGAAGCCGGAAAAGGCTTTGCGGTCGTAGCGGATGAGATCCGTCAGCTTGCGGAAAAGACACGTCAGGAGACCGAAAATATCGCGTCGATCTTAGAGGAACTTTCCGGGGATGCACATTCGGCAGCGGATTCGGTAGGTGAGGCAGTGGCTGCGGCAGGAAAGCAGGATGACCTGATCACGGAAGTTTCAGCAAGCTTCACGGATATGAATGAGAACGTGACGAAACTTACAATGGATATCGGACAGATCGATGAGATGTTAGGCCAGCTCTCCGAGTCCAACAACCAGATCGTTGACAATATCACACAGCTTTCGGCAACGACGGAAGAAGTGACCGCATCCTCCCATCAGGCAGCGGAACTCAGTGTCAACAACCTGGAGCACGCGGAAGAAACCAAGAAACTGTTGGGCGGAGTGCTTGATGTGGCGGAAGAGCTGCAGAAATACACCAATTAGTGTGAGATAACAATTAAGCAAGAAACAGAAAAAAGAGAGAAATCGTTTTATCAAGCGTTTTCTCTCTTTTTTGAATGGATCTGTTATCGAAGTAAGTACTTATAAAATATCGATGTATTCGCCGGACAGCGCTTTGTTCATGCTGCGGACAGCGCAGAACTTACCGCACATGGAGCAGGTGTCTTCATGTTCCGGTTTGCGGTCTTCACGGATCGCCTTTGCAGTCTCCGGGTCGATCGCGCATTCCCACTGCGCATCCCAGTCGAGCACAGAAGAAAACTGGTAGAACAGATAAAAGCAAGAGGTTTTGATGCTGTCATAGAGGAAGTAGCATATACATGGTTCAACCGTATCTGTGCCATCCGCTTTATGGAAGTCAATGACTATATGTATCCTGGAAGAGTTCGTGTGCTGTCCTCTGAAAAAACAGGTAAGAATGAGCCAGATATCCTTACATTAGCTCCGGATATTGACTGGGAGTTTACGGAAGAAGAGAGAGAATACATCATTGATGCGAAGATGAATAACAAGCT
>OQVP01000969.1_pt1 | contig 10513 bp, 7 predicted proteins | sample 1691541 | NCBI WGS metagenome assembly OQVP01 (sample SAMN03418258, study PRJEB22391) | human gut metagenome | biome: human-gut; feature: organic feature; material: feces | host: Homo sapiens | place: Tanzania | collected 2013-01 | reverse complement strand
TGCGAAGCATTCCACGTTGCTCCAAGGCTGTTTTTTTATGTTTTTGTTTTTGATTCCAACCACGATTCCGGCAACAATGTATAATCATTGCCACAGTAATTTTCCACTGAGCCCTAATGACCGTTTTTGGGTTACATATTGTTATCCCACCACTTTACCAAACAATTCAAATGGTGTGGCATCGGTGATTTCTACTTGGTAGAAGTTGCCGATTTCTAATTTGCCGTTTTCCACAGGAATCAGCACTTCGGGGTCAACCTCTGGCGAATCCCATTCGGTGCGGCCAGAGTAATACATTTCGTCCACGCTGTCGATGATCACCTTATAAACGTTGCCCACTTTCTTCGATTGGATTTCATCCGAAATTTCCTCTTGAATCTCCATGATTTTATCAAGGCGGTCGGCTTTCATGTCCTCTGGAATGATGTCGTTGAAGTGTTTAGCGGCAAATGTACCATCTTCTTCGCTGTAGGCGAAAGCACCCATTCGCTCAAATCGCATCTCTTTCACGAAATCCACCAGGTCGTTGAATTCCTCTTCGCCCTCACCAGGGAATCCCACCATCAGCGTAGTGCGAATGTGTATGCCCGGCACCTCTTTGCGTATGCGCTTAATCAGCTCGATGGTTTCAGCCTTGGTGATGTGGCGCTGCATATTGTTGAGCACCTTATCGGAAGAGTGCTGCAAAGCGATGTCGAGGTATTTGCACACATTATCGTGCTTCTCCATCACGGGGAGAATGTCGTAAGGGAATTGGGTAGGGTAGGCGTAGTGCAAGCGAATCCACTCCACACCCTCGATTTGCGCCATTTGGTCAATCAGCTCAGGCAGCATCATTTTGCCGTAGAGGTCAAGACCGTACAACGACAGGTCTTGCGCAATCACGTTAAATTCCTTCACGCCTTGGCTCACCAAGTGCTTCACCTCGTTGAGCAGCGTGTCCATTGGCACCGACTTGTGGCGGCCGGTGATTAAAGGAATAGCGCAGAAGGCGCAAAAGCGATTGCAACCTTCCGATATTTTCAGATATGCGTAATGCTTGGGAGTGGTGAGGTATCTTTCGCTCGACAGGTCCTCTTTGTAACTTTTGCCAAGGTCGTTGAGCATTTCTTTCCAGTTGAATTTACCGTAGAATTTGTCAACTTCAGGCAACTCTTCTATGAGCTGCGCCATAAAGCGCTCTGCCAAGCAGCCCATCACAAAGAGCTTCTTGATTTTACCCTTTTTTTTTGCTCTGCCAAGCTCCAAAATCATGTCGATGGATTCCTCTTGTGCGTCTCTGATAAAACCGCAGGTGTTCACCACCACTATTTCCCCGTCCACACGGCTGGGGTTGTGCTCCACACTGTAGCCGTTGGCTTGAAACTGGCGGATAAGGTGTTCGGAGTCCACCAGGTTTTTAGAGCAACCCAGCGATATGATGTCAATCTTGTTTTTACGCATATTATTCTATTATTCTTTGCCGAACAGACTTCTCACAAATTCCTCTTTGCGGAAGATCTGCAAATCGGTCATACCTTCACCCAGACCGATGTATTTCACAGGAATGTTAAACTGGTCGCTGATGCCAATCACCACGCCACCCTTGGCGGTGCCGTCGAGTTTGGTGATAGCGAGGGCATTTACCTCAGTGGCTGCTACAAATTGCTTGGCTTGCTCAAATGCGTTCTGACCGGTAGAGCCATCAAGCACCAGCAGAATTTCGTTAGGAGCCCAATCCACCACCTTCTTCATCACATTCTTAATTTTTGTCAGCTCGTTCATCAAACCCACATTGTTGTGCAGACGGCCAGCGGTGTCGATAATCACCACGTTGGCGCCCTGTGCCACGGCGCTTTTCACCGTGTCGTAAGCCACCGAAGCAGGGTCGGTACCCATTTTGTGCTTAATCACCGATACGCCCACTCTTTCGCCCCAGCGTTCGAGCTGCTCATCAGCGGCGGCACGATAGGTGTCGGCAGCACCGAGCACCACCTTGTTGCCTGCTTGGGTGAAGTTGTAGGCGAGTTTACCGATAGTGGTGGTTTTACCCACGCCATTCACGCCCACCACCATAATCACATACGGTTTCTTGTCGGTGGCAACGGTAAAGTCGGCTACTTCGCTATTATTGTTGTCGGCAAGCATTTGTGAAATCTCGTCGCAAAGCAGAGCGTTGAGTTCAGAAGTGCCAACATACTTATCGCGAGCTACACGGTCCTGTATTCTCTTGATAATTTTCAAGGTGGTATCTACGCCCACATCGCTTGTGATGAAAGCCTCTTCAAGATTGTCGAGAACATCGTCGTCGATTGTCGATTTTCCCGCAATAGCGTGCGCTATTTTACTGAATACGCCTTCCTTGGTTTTTTTCAAACCATTGTCGAGAGTTTCCTTTTTTTCTTTTGAGAAAAATTTGCTGAAAATGCCCATAAATAATTCATTATTGTTTCAATCCACAAAGTTACAAAAAAAACCTCAACCCACCAATTTCACCCCACACGCCCCACAACTCAACAACTTACTACAGAATATCATCACCTACAATCTCAATCTTTCGTAAGTGTTCGTTGATGGAGAATAACGGTCGTTGTTCTTGCTTTTATCATAGTTTTTAGAGTATTATTTTTGATATTGGTATCACATTTTACCCCTTAAATATGATATTGTAAATTACAAACGACACATAAACGACACAAAAATGAATTTAGCGAAAATGAAAACTTCAATTCTTTCAGCTTCTTCTTGACTTCTATAATACTGATTTCAATTTCTTTTTTGTTAAAATAGTTGAATCTGTGAGAGATAATCATTAATTTTGCGTGTGAAATTGTGACTCCTTATATATGTAGCTCACAGTTTCGCATTACATTTTTTGATAACGAAAGCGTTTCGCTTCAAGTCCTGATTAAGAAAATCGCCAATTTTTCAAACACAGAGGGATATTGAGGCAACTGAAACGCCTTCGCTGTGCTTGTAATATCCACCCCCGCGAGCAAGCGGGATGTGGCTATATAGGCTTCAGCGTGGGGGTGGGTTGTTCAATTTCTGTGTTAGGCGTTTGGCGATGCCTCTTAGTCAATTGACAACGATATCGTCCTCACGCTTTCTTTATATATGTAACCCAAACAAAAACCAGTTTCAACAAGAGAGGACGTGAGAAACACAAAAATGAATAAATGAAGATGAAAAATATTAGACTTTAGGGAAAAAACTTTTCTAAATATAAAGAATTGGATTGATAAAATATAAAAAACGGTAATCCAAAAAATATTAATCACTTAACATAATACTCTTTTTTTCATGAAACGATATTTATTTCTAACATTAGCAGTGCTACTATGCACCCTATCAGCCTCCGCCTACGATTTTATGGTGGATGGTATCGCCTATTGCAAAAATGATGATGGCAAAAGTGTGAGTGTCGTTAGTGGTAGTTATTACACAGGTAACATCGCCATACCAGAGAATGTTACTTATGGTGGCAGATCATACTTCGTCACCTCAATCCGTAGTTCTGCATTCTATTATTGCTCTGGCCTGACTTCGGTGACCATCCCTAACTCCGTCATCTCAATCGGCTCGTATGCTTTCTCTGAATGCTCTGGCCTAACCTCAGTGGCTATTCCCAACTCCGTCGTTTCAATCGGCTCGAATGCTTTCTCTGAATGCTCTGGCCTGACCTCAGTGATAATACCCAACTCCGTTGTTTCACTCGGCTCGAATGCTTTCTTTAAATGCTCTACCCTGACCTCGGTGATAATTCCCAACTCCGTCACCTCAATCGGCTTGGGTGCTTTCGGTGGTTGCACTGGTCTGTCCTCTGTGACCATCGGCAACTCTGTCACCGAAATCGGCTATCAAGCATTTTACGGTTGCGATTGCCTAACCTCAATCATCATCCCCAGCTCCGTCGTTTCAATTGGCGAGGGAGCTTTCGAGGGCACTCCGTGGTATAACAAGTGGTATAACAACCAACCTGACGGAATTGTCTATATAGGGAAGGTTGCCTATAAATACAAGGGTCAAATGCCAAGTGGTACAACTATCGCTATCAAAGAAGGGACAGTGTGTGTTTGCGATGGAGCATTCAAAGATTGCAAAGGCCTAACCTCGGTGACCATTCCTAACTCTGTCACCACAATCGGTGATAGAGCATTCGAAGGCTGCACAGGCTTGACCTCTGTGACCATCCCTAACTCCGTCACCTCAATCGGCGATGATGCTTTCAAGGGTTGCACAGGCCTGGCCTCAATTACCATCCCCAACTCCGTCACAGAAATCGGTCGTTATACTTTCATGGGCACTCCGTGGTTGAGCAAGTGGTATGACAACCAGCCCGACGGAATTGTCTATATAGGAAAAGTGGCATATGGATTCAAGGGTAAAATGCCAAGTAGCACGGCTATCGCCATCAAAGAAGGCACAGTGTGTATTTGCGATGGTGCTTTCGCTTCTTGCTCTGGTCTGGCCTCTGTGACTATTCCTAACTCTGTCACAGAAATCGGAGAGAATGCATTCAGTTATTGCGATGATCTGACCTCCGTCACCATCGGCAACTTTGTTACCAAGATTGGTTGGCGTGCTTTTGACAGCTGTACAGGTCTGACCTCTGTGACCATCCCCAACTCCGTCACAGAAATCGGTGGTGCTGTTTTCGAGAACTGCATTCGTCTGACCTCTGTGACCATCGGCAACTCCGTTACAGAAATCGGTGGTTCTGCTTTTAAGAGTTGCAAAGGCTTGACCACTGTGACCATTCCCAACTCCGTCACATATATTGGTCCGGCAGCTTTCAGTGGTTGCACAGGCCTGTCCTCTGTGACCATCGGCAACTCCGTCACCGAAATCGGCTTTGAAGTTTTCGAGGGTTGCATAGGCTTGACTTCTGTGACCATTGGCAACTCCGTCTCCTTGATTGGCAACCGTTCTTTCAATGGTTGCAAAGGCCTAACCTCGGTGACCATCCCCAACTCCGTTTCCATAATTGCCGGTGCTTTCTCTGAATGCACCGGCCTAAAGAAAGTTTATTCGCTCAACCCTGTTCCTCCTGTAATCAGAGGTTATGCTTTTTCTTCCTATGATGCAGGTTTATTTGTGCCACAGGGGAGTCTGTCTGCTTATAAAAGTGCTGAAGGGTGGTCTGAATTTTCAAATATCAAAGAATTTCAGGTTACCGTTAAGGCTGAATCAATTTCGCTGAATAAACAGTCAGCTAATTTGATGATAGGTGATACATTGTCTCTGACAGCAAAAGTTTTACCAGAGAATGCTTCAACCAAGACCGTAGTTTGGTCTTCAAACAATCCTGATGTGGCTTCTGTGAATGATGAGGGGCTTGTGACGGCTTTGACCATAGGAACCGCAATAATTTCTGCTACCACTACCGATGGCACAGTTCTTTCAGATTCAGCCACAATAGTAGTCTCCACCCCGACTTCATCACCATCTCTTTCTGTGGGCAACTATTTATGTGTGAATGGCGATATTGTCACAGTGGCGTTGTCGCTCGCAAATAAACAAGAAATAGGTGGTTTTCAGACTGATTTCACAGTGCCTGACGGATTCACTGTTGCTCTCAACAGTAAAGGTAAATACGACATTACGCTAAATGCTGACCGCTGCGTGGACCACGTAGTCACCACTAACAAACTGAGTGATGGGTCTATACGTGTATTGGCTTATTCTCCATCAGCAGAACCTTTTATTGGCGAATCTGGAGAAATCTGTTACGTCAAGCTTGTGGCTGACGAGGATGTGAAAGAAGGCGATCATCAACTGGTTTTCCGTGAAATACTCATTTCTGAATCAAATGGTAAAGGGCACCGATGCGATGACATCACGTCTGTATTGAGCACAATGCCAGTAATTCTTGGTGATGTTAACAACGACCACAAGGTGAACGTTCAAGATGTTTTGCTAACCGCTAATGTGTCGGTAGGTAAAGATGTGGACGGTTTCATCTTTAGGGCGGCAGATGTCAACAAGGATGGCATAATCAATGTTTCCGATGTTCTTCTTGTGGCAAATATTGCCGTCGGAAACAGTGTGACAGTGAGTGCTGCTCCTCGATTTGGAGAATCGCACGATGTGCTCCATGTATCCGACTTTATGCTGAACCCAGGGGAAGAACGCACAGTTGATGTGATGCTCGACAATACAGTTGACTTCTCTGCATTACAAATGAACCTCCGTTTGCCAGCAGGAGTAAATTTGAAGAAAGTAGCTCTTACTGGTCGTGCAACAGATGGACACGCTGTAGTTTACAATGAGAATACGCCTGGTAATATCAATTTGATGGCATTTGCCGCTTCCACCGAAAATTTCACAGGAAATGACGGAGCTATTCTCAAACTCACTTTGCAGGCTGATAAGAACTTCTGCGGTGAAGGTGCTATCGAACTCACAGATGTGAAGTTGGCAGAGTCAGATGGTTACACTCGTGAGGCTGATGATGCTTCCGCTCGCATCTCTGCTGTTACGACAGGTGTTGAAGGCGTTTACAGTGTTGTTTGGGCTTATGCAGAAGGTCAGAGCATCGTTATTGAAGCTGCTGATGCAGGTAAGGCTCAAATCGTCCGTCCTAATGGCGTAATGCAAGAAGTGAAAGTGAATGTTGGCCGCAATACTTATCCAATGGCCGACGGTGGCATCTATTTCATCCGCTTTGCAGGCAAAACTTTCAAAGTGATTATTTAAACATAAAAATTTCAAATAATGAAAAAGTTATTATCCATAATATTGAGTTTACTCACTGCTTCCACCATGTTGGCGGCGGTTAACCAACTTTCTTTTACACCTAATGTGACCATCACACCTGGGGGAACAGCCACTATCACAGTGATGATGGATAACCAAGATGAAGTGGCTGGCTTCCAGTTTGAAATGTTGCTTCCAGAAGGTCTTTCTGTCGTGGCTAACGCAAAGGGGAAGATGGAGTTTAAGCTTAATGCCGACCGCATCGATGATCATGTGGTCACTTCAAATTTGCGCAAAAATGGCAAAATTTCAGTGATGTCGTATTCTGCTACGGCAGAGCCTTATTATGGCACTTCGGGACAAATTCTCTCTTTTGCTGTAAAAGCTGATGAATCTTACACTGGTACGCACGCAATTGAAATCAGCGATATTAATATATCGTCATGTTTGGGTGTGAAAGTGAACGAAATCACCACAGCCTCTATTGAGGTGAAAGCTCCGTCAGATAATCCTGTAGTGGCGACAAGTATTTCTCTCGATAAATTATATGCAGTGGTGATGGAAGGGGAGAGCGCTGCTTTTGTGGCGACTGTTGAGCCTCTTGATGTGACAATGAAGGATGTGGAGTGGAGCACAAGCGACGCCACTATTGCCACTGTTGACCAAAATGGCAATGTTACTGGTTTGAAAAAGGGTGTGGCATTAATTACTGTCACCACTAAAGATGGTTCAAATCTTACTGCTCAAGGTGTCGTTATCGTAGATAAGGAAGATTTCCTTGAGGGAGACATTGATCATGATGGTGTCATTGACATTGCTGATGTAACAGAACTCATCTTAAAGGTCCTATCAAAATAGCATAATCCATAATTACTGTCTATTTCATAGCCTTGCCGCAAATTTTTGATTTTGTGGAAAGGCTTTTTGTTTTCCTTTTTTGGTGTTGCGTTGTTTAAGGCGATGTTGATATTTTTGCGTTGAAGGTCTTTGAATTAGTGTGATTGTAGGTGATGTGGGTTTGATGAAGCATCATGAGTTTCGATTTTGACGAAAAACGGGCTTGTTTTGGTTCCAAAATTCTGATTTTGGTGTTTCGGGTGTTTCGGGTGTTTCGGGTGTTTCAGGTGTTTCGGGTGCTTCAGGTGTTTCACTTTGGTTTTGGTTTCACATTTGTTTGAAGCGATAAAGTTGCACATTTGGCAAAAAACGCAAAAAACGTGGCTGCGGTTGGGGAAGTTTTGCTCCATTGGAATTATTATTGTAATTTTGTGAGTAAATTAGACAGATTATGAATTACAAAGTCGTAGCGACAAGTAAAGATACTAAAGCCCGTGCGGGTGTGATTGGCACCGACCACGGCGAAATCCAGACTCCAATTTTTATGCCAGTGGGCACTGTGGGCGCGGTGAAGGCTGTTCACATGCACGAGCTGCGCGATGATATTAAGGCGCAGATCATTTTGGGCAACACTTACCATTTGTATTTGCGCCCTGGTATGGACATCATTGAGCGCGCTGGTGGTTTGCATAAATTCAACACTTGGGATAAACCGATTCTTACCGATAGTGGTGGCTTTCAGGTGTTCTCGCTTTCCAGCAACCGCAAACTGAAAGAGGAGGGTGCGGCATTCCGTAGCCATATCGATGGTTCAAAGCACCTGTTCACCCCAGAGAAAGTGGTGGATATTCAGCGCAGTATTGGCAGCGATATTATGATGGCGCTCGACGAGTGTCCTCCAGGCACATCTGATTATCAGTATGCCGAAAAGTCGCTTCGTCTTACCCAAAGGTGGCTCAAACGTGGTTGGAATCATTTTAATGCCACATCACCACGTTATGGCCATTCGCAAGCCTTTTTCCCCATTGTGCAGGGCTGTGTGTATAAAGACCTGCGCACCGACAGTGCGAAATTCGTAGCCGACTTGGGTGCAGAGGGTAACGCTATCGGTGGTTTGGCAGTAGGTGAGCCAACCGAGGCCATGTACGATATGATTGAGGTGGTGAACGAAATTTTGCCGGAAGACAAGCCTCGCTACCTGATGGGCGTGGGCACACCAGCCAACATACTCGAAGCCATTGATCGTGGCGTGGATATGATGGACTGCGTGATGCCAACTCGCAACGGCCGTAACGGTATGCTTTTCACCCAGCATGGCATTATGAATATGCGCAACAAGAAGTGGGCTGACGATTTTTCACCACTTCAAGAAGATGGCGCTTCGATTGTGGATAAGATTTACTCTAAAGCCTACGTTCGCCACTTGTTCGTCGCGCAAGAGATTTTGGCGATGCAAATTGCAAGCGTTCATAATCTCGCATTCTATTTGTGGCTTGTGGGTGAGGCTCGCAAACACATTATTGAGGGCGACTTCAAGTCGTGGAAAACAGAAATGGTGGAACGTGTCACACGCCGCCTATAATCGTTAGCATCATGCAAGACAGCATTGAAAACATACAGCCCGAAGAATTGAATGGTGATGCCACATCACCAACCACGAGTGTGGAAACAAGTGCAGATGACGAGCAGAAACAGTTGTCAGACATCGACAATTCCGCCGAATCTGCCGAATCATCTACGGCTGAAAAGAAAAAAGAGGCAAAGAAGCCATTGGTCAAGAAGTTTGACCTTTATATTATAAAGAAATTCATCGGCACATTTTTCTTTATCATTCTGATGCTTTTGTTGGTGATTGTAATGTTCGACATCAACGAAAAGCTCGATGCCATGCTTCTTGCCCCATTGAAGGAAACTGTGTTTAAATACTTCTTGAACTTCCTACCGGGCTTCATCAACCAATTTGCGCCAATGTTCGTGTTTATCACAGTGATTTTCTTCACCTCGAAATTAGCCGACAGGTGCGAAATTACCGCAATTCTATCAAGTGGCATCAGTTTCAACCGTTTGGCAGTACCCTATATAGTGTCGGCGGTATTTATTTCGATAGGCACGCTGGTACTGTCGTTGTATATCATTCCGCCTGCCAATGTGAAGCGAATTGAATACACCAACCAATGGGTGAAAAACAAGCGAGTGGACTATGGCGACAATGTGCAACTGCAAATGCGCCCTGGTGTGATGTTTCACATGGAGCGATACGACAACACCACCAAGCATGGCTATCACATTTCTATTGAGGAATTTAAGGACAATGTGTTGGTGTCGAGAATCACAGCCCAAAGTGCTGTTTACGACACGTTGGGACGCTGGAAATTGAGCGATTACAATCATCGTAAGTTCGACGGATTGAAGGAAACAATGACCACCGGCAGCATGATGGACACGCTCTTGAACTTCGACCCAAAAGACTTCTTGATTTCGAAAAACGACCAGGAAACCCTCACCTCGCCAGAATTGAAACGCTACATTACCGAACAGCGAGAGCGTGGTGTGGCTAATATCCAGCAATTTGAGATTGAATACGAAAAGCGCTATGCTATGACGGCAGCCGCACTGATTCTGACTATTATCGGTTTTTCTCTGTCGTCAAGAAAGGTGCGTGGTGGCACAGGATTGAATATCATGATTGGCATTGTGCTGAGTTTTTCCTACATCCTGTTTATGCAGGTGACGCAAACCTTCGCCCAAAACGGCTACACCTCATCGCGTGTGGCAATGTGGATTCCGAATATTTTGTTCACCCTTATTGCTGTGGTTCTTTACAAGAAAGCCTCCCGCTAATAGCGAGTAGCGAAAATAAGATACAAATAATCCCCAAAGATGCGTTGAGCAAATCTTTGTGGAATTATTATAATTATGAGTATGTGGGAGTTTATGGTTCAGAGGATATTTATTGGGGCATAGATTATGCAATGTTGCCGAATCGTGAATGGAATCA
>OQVP01000968.1_pt1 | contig 10514 bp, 9 predicted proteins | sample 1691541 | NCBI WGS metagenome assembly OQVP01 (sample SAMN03418258, study PRJEB22391) | human gut metagenome | biome: human-gut; feature: organic feature; material: feces | host: Homo sapiens | place: Tanzania | collected 2013-01 | reverse complement strand
GAGAGACTGCACCAGCCCTCTTTTTCGCCGGGCTTCTGCGTGATATCGCAGTGGATCGCACCGCCGTCACCTGTGTATTTGACAGCGTTGCTGACGAGGTTCGTACAGATCTCGGTCAGGTGCGGAATATCCACATAGACATACGGATGCTGCAGATGTGCTGTCACCGTAAGCGTCTGTCCCTTGCCGTCTGCCTGATTCTGGAACATTGCAATGCAGTTGCGGAAATCCTTCTCGATATCCGAAACCGAATACTCGATCTCCGTCTTGTCGTTTTCGATGCGGTCCTTAGTCTTCGATGTTCCCTGACGCTGATTTGCAAGATACTGCACTACATCGAGGTAGATAGCGTGGTCATTCGGAGTGATGCCGAATACCTTCTCATCGAGTTCTACCTGCTTTCCGGATTCTGTTCCGTCAATTTTGTAAACTGAAAGTTTCATACTCTTAAGCCTCCACAATTACATAAGAACCCTTAGCTCCCGGAACGGAACCTTTAACTACGATAAGATTACTTTCAGGAATGAGTTTAAGCACCTGAAGGTTCTCAACTTTAACTCTTTCATTGCCCATATGACCAGCCATACGCATTCCTGGGAATACGCGAGAAGGCCAAGATGATGCACCCATTGAACCAGGGTGACGAAGACGGTTGTGCTGACCGTGAGTCTGTCCGCCTACTCCGGCGAAACCATGACGGTGAACAACGCCCTGGAAACCCTTACCTTTAGAGGTACCGATGACGTCAACATAAGCCACATCCTCAGTGAAGATGTCGGCTACAGTGAACTTGTCACCGAGTTTCAGCTCTCCCTGGAAGTCCGCCTTAAACTCGACGAGCTTACGCATAGGAGCGGTTCCTGCCTTTTTAAAATGCCCCATCAGAGGCGCGCTGGTGTGCTTTTCGTTGGTTTCGTCATAGGCAAGCTGTACAGCGGCATAACCATCTTTCTCTACTGTACGGAGCTGCGTAACAACGCACGGACCAGCCTCGATAACGGTGCATGGTATGTTCTTACCATCGGCACCGAAAACGGAAGTCATTCCGATTTTTTTTCCAATTAATCCAGGCATTGGTTTGATAATTAATTGTTTATAAATACTTTATAAGTAACCGCATAATTTGCGGGCTGCAAATATACGGCTTTTTTTTTAATTTGCAAACACAACACCTTGATATTGTATAAAATAGTTGCTAAATTTGCCTTGCTAATGATGAATTTGACGAGGATGCTAGGATTTTTGAATTTTACTCTGACAGACCTTTTGGACATAGTGATGGTGGCTGCCATCATCTATTTGGCATTCAGATGGATAAAAGGATCCAACGCCATCAATATCTTCATTGCAATTATCATAGTGCTGCTGGTCCAGATAGTATCAACTGCCTTGGGCATGAAGATGCTGTCCTCCATCCTGGGGACGCTCATCGATGTTGGAGCCGTAGCTATCATCGTTATATTCCAGCCGGAAATCCGGCGATTCCTGAGCACCATAGGCCGCAGGGCCGGAAGTTCCATAGAGAAACGCCCGATGCTCAGAAAACTGCTCGTCAAGACCGAAGTCGAGTCCGTGGACGCCAAATCCATCACGGCAATAGCCCAGGCCTGCCAGGAAATGTCGGAGCAGAAAACAGGCGCACTGATCATAATCAGACAAAAAGACTTGCTTCAGTCCATTATAGATACGGGAGACATCATAGATGCCGAAATCAGCAGCAGGCTGATAATGAACATTTTCTTCAAGAACTCCCCTCTACACGACGGAGCGATGATTATAGGCAGCAATCGCATAATCGCCGCCAGGTGCACCCTTCCGATTACGGAAAGGACAAACCTTCCGGCCCGTTTGGGAATGCGCCACAAGGCTGCAGTGGGGATATCGGAGCAGTGCGACGCCATGGTCATCGTGGTGAGCGAGCAGACGGGCAGAATATCATTCGTGAGAGGAGGCGAGATAGAGACGATTGACAGCATAAGCCGACTCAAGCTTCTATTATCGGAGAAAAGCTTATGAAAGACCACAGACTTGAATCAAAATTAGGATTTGAAAAGATAAGGAAAACTATCTCGGACCGCTGCATGACAGACTATGCGGCGCAGAGAGTAGAGGAGGAAGAGTTTTCTACGGATGCGCAAATCATCGAACAGAGATTGGCGCTGACGGACGAGATGCGGCTCATCCTCATGTTCGAGGAGAATTTCCCTACCACCGGATACATTGACACGTTGCCTTTTTTGGATGGACTTCAGAAAGCCGGCTCATGCATCGACATTCTGTCTCTGGGCAAGCTGAAAACCCTTACGGATACCATCCGAAGACTCCTTCACTTCTTCGACGGAGTCAAAGACGGAATATATCCCAAGCTGAAAAAACTCGTATCCGCCATCAACTCCTTTCCGGAAATCCAGAGACGCATCGAAACGATTCTCGACAAATATGGAGATGTCAAAGACTCCGCTTCCGACGCTCTGATGGAGATTCGAAACGCCCTGCGCAACAAAGAGAGCGTCATATCCAAAAGAGCGGCAGCCATACTCAGACAGGCACAGGAAGCAGGAATCGCGGACGAGGGGGCCTCTGTAGGAATAAGGGACGGAAAATACCTCATTCCTGTCAGCAGTTCCTCCAAAAGAAAGATTCAGGGATTTGTCTATGACGAGTCGGCCTCAGGCAAAACGACCTTTATCGAGCCTGCGGAAATTATAGAACTGGAGAACGAAATCAGCAGCCTGCACTTCGAAGAGGCTCGTGAGATTCAGAGGATTCTGTATGATTTCACCGAATTCCTCCGTCCCTACCTTCCGGAACTTATGGCGGGAGCATCCCTTGTCGGGGAAATAGATTTCCTGATAGCCAAAGCCCAGACCGCTCTTGACTTCATAGCCGGAATGCCGGTAATCTCCACCGACGGACGGCTGTCTTTAAGAAAGGCAAGGCATCCGCTTCTGGAAAAAGCATTGGCCGGCGAGGGCAAAAACATGGTTCCCCTGACCGTCTCTCTCGATCCGCGCAAGCGCATATTGCTGATTTCCGGACCAAACGCCGGCGGCAAGTCCGTATGCCTCAAGACAGTCGGTCTTCTTCAGTATATGTTTCAGTGGGGAATGCTTATTCCTACGTCGGAGACTTCCGAATTGCCAATATTCGACAGGATAGTTGTCAGCATCGGAGACAACCAGAATATCGAAGACGATTTGAGTACGTACAGTTCGTTCCTTGCTGACATGCGCGATATGCTCTCGGCCGCGGACGAGCGTACGCTCGTACTCATAGATGAGTTCGGCTCGGGCACCGAGCCGGCCGCGGGCGGAGCCATAGCCGAAGCCATACTCAGCGAAATAGACCGAAGAGGCGTATACGGCGTCATTACGACCCACTATACCAACCTCAAACTCTACGCATCCGGCGCAGACACTCATGTCACAAACGGCGCGATGCTCTATGACTCATCCAAAATAGCCCCTATGTTCAAACTGGAAATCGGCCTTCCGGGCAATTCGTTCGCATTCGAACTCGCCCGCAAGATGCGCCTTCCGGAGAACATCGTCAAAGATGCGGAGAACAGAGCCGGAGAAGAATTCGTGGGCATCGAACGCAACCTGCGCAAAATCGCACGGAACCGCCGGGCTCTGGACGAGAAGCTGCAGAGAGTCAAGAACAGCGACAAGGCTCTCACCGGGCTCACCGAGAAATACACAAAAGAGCTCGAAGACATAAAGCGGCAGAAAGAAGAAATCCTATCCGCCGCAAGACAAGAAGCCGAAGAGATAGTCAAAGGCGCGGGACGGCAGGTCGAGAAGACGATAAAGGACATCAAGGAAGCGCAAGCGGAAAAGGACAAGACAAAAGCGGCAAGACTGGAGCTTCAGGGATTCCTCGGCGCCATACAGGAAAAGAAAGTAACAGAGAAAAAGAACAAGGACGAATACATTGACCGCAAGATTGCGCAGCTGAAAAAGCGCAAGTCCAAAACGGACGTCCAGGAAAACAAGATTGACGCAAAAAATGCAGGGCCGCTCAAGGTGGGAGAGAAAGTGCGCATAAAGGACAGCGGAATGGTGGGCGAACTGGCCAAAATCAGCGCCAAATCAGCCACCGTCATTGTAGGGAACATCAGCAGCACGCTGAGTCCGTCACGCATCGAACGCATCTCTTCCAACGAATTCCGCGAAGCTTCCCGAAAGGCGTTCACGGCCCCGCGCAGCAAGGTGGACAGCTCCATTACCGAACGCAAGCTGAATTTCTCTCCGGAGCTGGACATACGCGGAGAAAGACTCTCAGACGCATTGAACATTGTCACGCACTATATAGATGACGCCATCATGCTGAACATCGGGACGGTACGCATAATCCACGGAAAGGGCACCGGCGTTCTCAGGGAAGAAATCCAAAAATACCTTCGCACGATTCCTGGCATAACCGCCAGCGACGAAGACATCAGAAATGGCGGTGCGGGCGTAACCGTAGTAAAGCTATGAGATACAACAGGAATACCATCTGGAGGAAAGGCGAAGAGAGAGCCGCCGAATTTCTTGAAAGCCACGGACACACCATCTTGGCACGAAATTGGAGGTATTCCCACATAGAAATTGACATCATAAGTATCAAGGGCCGCGAACTTCACATTGTGGAAGTCAAAAGCAGAGAGGTCCCATCCGATCAGGCCCCTGAGAACAGGGTGGACGCACATAAACAAAAGATGATGACATCAGGAGCAGGAGCTTTCCTGCGCTCAAAATACAGAGCCGGACTGCCGGAAGATCTGGAAATCGTATTCGATGTAATCTCGGTACTTGTCAACGGCGAATTGTTTGAAATAGAATATTATCCACAAGCTTTCATACCATTATATGCTTAATAACCACTCATATTGTATAATTATGGCCGGCGGATTCGGCTCCCGCTTCTGGCCCATCAGCAGAGCCGACAAACCAAAGCAGTTCCTCGACTTCACGTCGGAAGGAAAGTCATTCTTGAGGCAGACATACGACAGAATGAAGGACATAGTCCCGGATGACAACATTCTGGTCGTCTCTCTTTCGAGATACGAAGAGCTCGTAAAAGAGCAGCTCCCGGAGTTAAAAGACGAGAACCTCCTGCTTGAACCATACAACCGCAACACCGCGCCGTGTCTGGCATTCGCCAATTACACAATCCTCAAGCGCGACCCTCTGGCAGTGACACTGGTCATGCCGTCCGATCAGATAATCGGGGACCATGAGGAGTTCAACCGCATTCTTGCCAACGCCTTCAGTTACGCCGCCGGGACCAACGCCCTTATCACCATCGGTGTCGTGCCTACAAGACCGGACACCAATTTCGGATACATCCAGATGATGAATGCGCATGCGGAGAAGGATCAGCCGATAAAAGTCAAGACTTTCACCGAAAAGCCGGACGTTGACCTGGCAAAAGTATTCATCGAAACAGGTGAATTTCTCTGGAACACCGGAATATTTATATGGAAATCGGCTGAAATCAAAAAGGAGCTGGAGCTGCACATGCCGGAAATCACACGACTCTGGACCGGATGGCAGGACATTCTCGGCACAGATAAAGAGCGCGGTTTTCTCGAACGGATCTACACGGACATGCCTCGCGCGTCCATAGACTACGCCTTGATGGAGAAAACGGAAAACGCATGGGTATATCCTGCCAAATTCAGCTGGGCGGATATCGGCAACTGGGACTCTCTCTACGAGTATCTCGCCACACATGACGAGAACGACAACGCCATAAGCCTGAAGAACAAATGCCTGATTCAGGAATGCAAGCGCAACATAATTTATTCCGACAAGCCGAACAAACTGTTCGCCATGCGCGGTATTGAGGACTGTATCATCATAGACACCAAAGATGTGTTGATGATATGTCCGCGCGACGTGGACAAACTGAAGGAATTCCTCTCAAGACTCGCAATGCCGGAATTCGAAGCATTCAGATAAAAGTTTCAACATGGACCCGGAATACTCACGCCTGCTGTCGGACGATGTCCACAACTTCATGAGATCTCCCGTAAGGGAGATTTTCAAAAAGGTGGATCTCGGCTCAATATATTCATTCGCCGGAGGATACCCCAACGCCTCCACGTTTCCTACGGAAGACATAAAGCGCATTTGCGCAGAGGTAATCGACCGGTATGGAAGCAAGGCCCTGCAATATGGTGCGACACAGGGGGTTAGCGAACTGCGGGAAGCCGTGGCACACAGGTACGGAGTCCCGGTCAGCCGTGTACAGATAACCACATCCTCCCAGCAGGGTATAGACATCTGCACAAGGATTCTGGTCAATCCGTCAGACGTCATCCTTACATCCAGCCCGACATATCTCGGAGCCATACAGTCATTCAAGTCATATCGCGCGGATATCCGGCCTATGCTGAGTTGGGATGAGAAGACCTGCGGAGTGGAGAGCGCAACGCTCGGCAAAGCCAAATTCTGCTATGTAATCCCGGACTTTCAGAACCCGAGCGGAGAGACAATGACACTGCGGGAAAGGGAACAACTTGCAGCGCTTTCCCGCAAATACGGATTCATCATAGTGGAAGACAGCCCGTACCGAGAACTGCGATACACCGGCTCTCCGGTCAGAACCATTTACTCTCTGGCTCCGGAGCGCACGATACATCTCGGCAGTTTCTCGAAGATTTTCGCTCCGGGATTCAGGCTCGGGTGGGCTATCGGACCGGAAGAACTATTGGACAGCATCTATGTCTGCAAGCAGTCTCTTGACTTGTGTCCCCCGGTGCTGGATCAATACATAGCGGCAGAATTCATGAGCAGCGGTGCCCTTGACCGCAACCTGGCAAAGAGCATAGCCTACTACAAGGGAAAGCGCGACCACATGATCGCGCTCCTCGAAAAATATATGCCCGAAAGAGTAAGCTGGACCCATCCGGAAGGCGGGCTGTTCCTGTTCCTTACTCTCCCTGAAGGTACCGACACCGTCGCTCTTTATGACAAAGCCCTTTCTGCCGGTGTGGCGTATGTGGCAGGCTCGTTCTTTTATCCGGACGGAAGTCATCGCAACACCATGCGCCTCAACTTCTCCTTCCTGGACAAAGACAAGATGGAAGACGGTATCAGGATTCTATCTCAAATCATTACTCGCTGATAAAACCCTGTACCTTCAAGGTTTCAGCATCGAGAGTAATTGCAATATAGAAAATATCCTTGGCGAAAGTCACCTCGTATATGGCATCCGAAGGACGGCCTTTTTTCTCAAGGTCGGCAAGCATTTCATCGACAGTATTGAACGCTCCGGATACCTCTTTCCCATCCTTATAGACTTTTACGGTCTTCAGCGTGCCAAGGTTGAGTTTACTGTCGCCTTTTGCATACGACTTCCATACAGACAACACCTTGTCCCACGAAGAGCAAGCCGTCTCGTCAAGGACCGCATCTACGGTCTTGACCTTTCCGTTCTTCTCGTTATTGAAAGCCTCTACGGTAAACCTGTTGCCCAGCAGGTCCTCAGCCCTTTCGAAAAAGAGACTCTTGTCCCTCTCTTTTGAGAGCACGAACATAGCCGTGACAAGGTCCGTATATGTAACTCCGGGCCATCCTCTCAAAACTGACTCATCCAGAGTGAGGTAATTGTCCATGATTAGGAATGCGAAATTGCCGGTACTGAGAAGCAGTGCAAGCCTGACGTTTCCGCCGGCGTACGCAAATGATGTCAGGAAAGTGGAGGATGTCGCGCTATGGCTGCCGAAGAAAGACATTGCTTCTTCCTGCGACGTCAAAGTACCGGATCCGTCCAGTGTCTTATATTTTGCCTCAATGAACGCACCATATCCGAGTTGCGATGAATTGCCCACAAAATGGTTCCACAGCACCTTGGAATTGTCTTCGTTCATAGGCTGGGCTACGATTTTGGCGATATTACCCCGGGCATCTCCGGAAGCAATGATATTGAGACCATAGTCCTTGCCTTCAACCGTGCAGACGCCCTTAAGCACTATCAAGGCCGCATAGTCATCCCGAATATTTATATTCTCCGAATATTTCTTTGCGAAGTCCTTGTAAGGAGTGTGGAGGTCTTTGACCAACTCCTTGTAATCAAAAGTCAAACTCTTGACCTCCGGCTTCACTTCTTCTTTCTTGCAGGATACCATGAATATGGCAGAAAGAAAGACAACTGCCAAAAACAACGATTTATGCTTCATATCAGATTATTTTAAGAATCGCAAATAAACAGCAGCCACGGAAGTAACCGCAGCAGTCTCCGTACGCAAACGGCTCGACCCGATATGCACCGGAGTCCATCCGAGTTCTATTGCCATATTCACCTCTTCCTCGGAAAAATCGCCCTCCGGACCTATCAGAATCGCAATATCCGGAATCTGTCCATCCTTAACGGAATATTCCGCAAGCGCTTTCGCTATGGACTGACGTTGTGATATATCCAACTCCTCATCACAAAAAGCAATCAGGCGCAGTTTCTCCTCTGGCACCTGGCCAAGATATGTCTTGACACTCACCGGAGCAAGCAACTGCGGGACATACGCCTTGAGGGACTGCTTGGCTGCCGAAAGGATAAGCTTGAAAGTCCTTCCGGTATTGATAACCCTTCTCTCGGAATGCTCTCCAAGCACAGGGACAATCGTGTCCACACCTATTTCCGTAGCTTTCTCCAGAAACCAGTCGTACCGGGAACTGTTCTTCGTAGGGCTGACAGCCATCTGAAGACGATAAGGATGTCCTCCGAATTCGTCGGTATAGGATTCAACCACAGCCTCCGCCTTCTTGGTATCAGCTATGGAAAGACGGCACTGGTAAAGCCCGCCTCTACCGTCAATTATATTGATGCTGTCACCTTCCCTATGGCGAAGCACCTTCACGCAATGTGCAGATTCCTCCGGGTCAAGTCTCACGACACCAGCTTGGATATCTCTCGAAAAAAACAGTTCCATTATTTAAACAGTGTTCTGACCAGCTCGGGCACATCCCGGACACGGATACACCGTATATTCCCCGGAACATTCTCGATACTGGTATATGATGATAAATATATTGTCTTAAAACCAAGTCTTGCAGCCTCCGCTACCCTGCGTTCGGCCTGAGAGACAGGGCGCACCTCCCCGCTGAGGCCTATTTCTGCCGCAAAACATACATCTGAAGGAAGCGCCAGGTCAAAATTGGACGAAAGCACCGCCCCCACCACAGCCAAGTCACAGGCAGGATCATTGACCTTAAGCCCTCCCGCCATATTGAGAAAGACATCTTTTGCGCCAAGCTTGAACCCGGCCTTCTTCTCAAGTACGGCCAGCAGCATATTCAATCTCCTGGTATCAAATCCGGTGGTGCTTCGTTGAGCCGTGCCATAAACAGCGGAACTCACAAGCGCCTGAACTTCGAACAACAGCGGCCTGGTGCCGTCAATAGTGGCGGCAATGGCAGTCCCGCTCAAGCCTTCTTCATGCATCGGAATCAGCAGTTCCGAAGGGTTGTCCACCTCCCGAAGGCCGGTACCGGTCATCTCGAACACGGCCAGTTCCGATGTGGAGCCGAATCTGTTCTTTATGCTTCGCAGCAACCGGTATGCGCCTCTGTTGTCTCCCTCAAACTGAAGGACAACATCCACGATGTGCTCCAGAATTTTTGGTCCTGCTATGAATCCGTCCTTGGTGATATGACCGATAAGTATAACCGGCACTTCAGTCTCCTTTGCAAATCGAAGAAGACGTACGGCCACTTCCTTAATTTGACTCACAGAGCCCGGCGCGGAATCCACCGCATCGGAAAACATCGTCTGCACAGAATCCACTATCATCAAATCCGGCCTTATTTCGTCGGCCTCCCGGATGATATCATCAATGCATGTCTGAGAATAAATCAAACAATCCGCATCCTTGCCCCCAAGTCTTACTGCGCGCATTTTTACTTGAGACGCACTTTCTTCTCCTGACACATACAATGTCTTAAGTCCCTCACAATGAAGAGGAATCTGCAAGCTCAGCGTGGATTTTCCGATACCGGGCTCTCCGCCGATCAACACCAACGAACCAGGCACAATACCTCCGCCAAGAAGCCGGTCAACCTCCGTCATGCCAAGACTGACCCTCGACTCCGAACTGCTGGAAATCTCCTGAAGCTTCATGGGCTTGACCGCCGCCCTGCCGGATGCGCTTACGGAAAGCTTCGACGCCCCGGAGGACCTGCCGGTGCGCTCCACCGGTGCTTCCTGCATTGTATTCCATTCACCGCACGCCGGACACCGCCCCATCCACTTTGAGCTTTCATTGCCGCACGAAGTGCAGTACCAAACAGTCTTTGACTTTCCGGCCATATTATCAATAAACTTTCCTTGGGAGCCTGAACAGCTCCATGTCTTTTATCTGCCCCTGCTCTATCTTGAACCGCAGTGCGGTGCGTTCAAGATGCCAACCTTGAAATCCCGAAGCGCCGGGATTAATATACAACAAGTTATATTTCTTGTCGTTCATCACCTTAAGTATGTGTGAGTGTCCGCACACAAAAATATCCGGATGATACGATTCTATCAGCGCT
>OQVP01000964.1_pt1 | contig 10541 bp, 12 predicted proteins | sample 1691541 | NCBI WGS metagenome assembly OQVP01 (sample SAMN03418258, study PRJEB22391) | human gut metagenome | biome: human-gut; feature: organic feature; material: feces | host: Homo sapiens | place: Tanzania | collected 2013-01 | reverse complement strand
AGACGGCGTGGATGAGCTCCTCGCTGCAGCCGGCCTTTTTCAGCAGCTCCGGCGCCTTTAGGCAGTGCTGCTCCGGCCACTGCTCAAAGTCGATATCGTGCAGAAGGCCCACCGTGGCCCAGAAATCGGCGTCCTCGCCATAGCCCAGGTCATTGGCAAACCAGCGCATCACGCCCTCCACCGTCAGCGCGTGCTGGATGTGAAAGGGCTCCTTGTTGTACTCCTTCAGTGCCGCCAGGGCGGCTTGGCGGGAAATGACTTCCTTCATAAAGCAGACCTCCTTTGTAGGTTTATGCCTATTATAGCGTCTTATTGTGAATTTGCAAGCCCTTTTTCCAATATTTGCAGCAATTCGGAGCTGCTGAAAAAGGCCGGCTGCAGCGAGGAGCTCATCCACGCCGTCTGCTCCCACGGCTATGGCATCTGCTGCGATGTGGAGCCCACCCACGAGATGGAAAAGGTGCTCTTTGCCGCCGATGAGCTCACGGGCCTGGTGGGGGCTGCCGCCCTGATGCGCCCCAGCCGCAGCGTCCAGGATATGGAGCTCAAGAGCTTGAAAAAGAAGTTCAAGGACAAGAAATTCGCCGCCGGCTGCTCCCGGGATGTCATCGTCACCGGCGCTGAGCGCTTGGGCTGGGAGCTGGACACCCTGATGGAAAAGACCATGGAGGCCATGCGCTCCTGCGAGGCCTCCGTGGAAAAGGAGCTGCAGGGCTGAGCCCCGGGAAAAGCAGAAAGCAGCAGACAATAATAAGAAAACCTCCGGCTGATTGCCGGAGGTTTTGCTTTTACTTGTGCAGCAGGGGGGACAGGGGCTTATAGATGAGGAAGCACAGCACCACATCGATGGCGCCCTTGCAGAGGGTGAAGGGCACATTGAACACCAGAAGGCAGTTGAAAAGCGCGTTGGAGGTGGGGGTCTGAGCCACGGTGCCCAGGATCTCCTGGTACATGCCGATGATGGCGGGCAGGGGCAGGCCGTAGATGGACACATAGGCCGGGTAGACCACGAAGTAGTTCAGGGGCAGGGACAAAACGGCCATCAGCACCGCCCCCAGCACGGAGCCCCAAATGGCGTTCCTGCGGCTCTTGGCCCGGCGGTAGAGCATGCCGGCCACGAATACGAACACTGCGCCCAAGAGGAAGTTGCACAGCTCGCCTACGCCCAGAGAGGAGCCGAAGGGCAGGTGCAGCAGGTTTTTCACCAGCTGGATGACAACGCCGTATACGGGGCCCAGGGCGAAGGTGCCCAGCAGGGGGGGCAGGTCGGAGATGTCCAGCTTCACGAAGGCGGGCATCAGCGGGATAGAGAACTCGATGAATTGCAGGACGAAGGCAACGGCGGTAAGCATGGCGGCCACCGCCAGGCGGTGGGTCTTTTTCTGTTGTGCGGTCATGTTGATAACTCCTTTTGACATAAAAAATTGTACACCCCGGAAGAGAATGTCTTCCAAGGTGCACGCCAAAAAAGAGCATTATAACAAATGCCGTACACGCCTTCTCTCATCCAGACTGTAACTGTCGGTATCGGAATTGCACCGATTCCTGCGCCGAGGGCGCTCGCGGACTATACCGCCGGTGGGGACTTTCACCCCGCCCCGAAGACAACCATCTTTCATTGTGTGGCCCTATAGTACACCATCCCCGGAGAAAATGCAAGAGAAAAATTCCCGCCACCGGAAAAGGGCAACTTAGGAGTTGAGAAACGCGCAGATCCGTGCTGTGATCATCCGGTAAAGGGAAACCCTGCAGCAAAGGAGAGAGTACAAATGAAATAGGTATCGTCGAAAGCGAGCCTGTTTCTGAAACTCTCCGCAAACGCACAAATGCCGATAAAGCTTGATAGGACAGGCATTTTCGGATGAAGTCAAAACATATAAGTTCCTATTTCCCTACGCATCCCCACGCAGAAATGGCGTAAAAATGGCGTAGAGGAACCGGCGATGCGCAGTTGTGAAAATCGCCTGCTGCAACATTACTAAGAATATGCAAGCTGCCCCGCGCACAAGCAGGGCAGCTTTTTTATGCAGATTTTCCCGTTTGTAAGCAGCGTTTTAAGTGCTGGCTGTGTGTTTTCCTGTTCAGTCGGCAAAACGGCGCGGAACGCAAACAAAGGCCGATTTTCACCTTTTTTCTGCCGCCGTTTAGCAGCCACTCTGTAAGGCATCGTTTGCTGTTGTTGGGTTATCCGCTATCGGGAAAATCTACGCACCAATTAAGCAATTACATAAAGAAAGAACTATTGGATCTATAAATTATCTATCTATTTTAGCGATGCGCGTTTTCATATGCTTTTCGGATTTCCTCCGGCAAGTGATCGGGAATCAGTTCCTTTAGCCTGTCCTCGCTGCCGTCCTTGATTGCCTGCTCATAATACCAGCACTTGAATTTCAGCATATCCAGCGCCCGGTTCATGTGCGCGATCTCCGCTTCCATGTAGGCTTTCCGTTCCTCAAACATCGCCTTTCGCTGCGGGTAGGTGGCCGGCCCTTCTACACAACACCAATCCATTCCTAACGGATACCAAACGAAGAAGAATTGCTGTCAAAGTGATGGCAGTTTTTCTTTTTCGGCAAGTATTCAAGAAGTCATTAAGTCGTGAGTATAGTCGATTTGATAGAAAAATTATCTCATCATATCGGTTGCAACTTTTTTATGAACTCTATTGACAACACAGTCTCGACTGTATATAATGAATATACACAGAATTAACAGAGGTGATGGCGTGAATATTTTGATTGATAATAAAAGTGGAACACCGATCTACGATCAGATATATTCTCAGATTAAAAGTCAGATTATCAGCGGCGCACTAAAGCAGGACGAATTGCTGCCGTCGATACGAGGTCTTGCGAAGGATCTTCGTATAAGCTTTATTACGACAAAGCGTGCATATGAAGAACTGGAAAGGGAAGGATTTATTTACACTTTGCCCGCTAAGGGGTGCTATGTAGCTCCTAAAAACATAGAACTGCTACGAGAAGAAAATCTGAAAAAGATTGAAGAATATATTGATGAGATTGTCAAACTCGCTGTTTCCTGCAATCTAAGCAAACAGGAAATTATAGAAATGGTCAATTTCAGCATGGAGGAACAATAATGAACGCACTTGAGATTAAGAATCTTACGAAGTCATACCCCGACTTTACGCTCGACAACTTAAATCTGACACTGCCAAGTGGCTGTATTATGGGGCTTGTTGGCGAGAATGGTGCCGGTAAAAGCACCACCATAAAGCTCATTCTTGATATGATTCACAAAGACAGTGGTAGTATTACCATTCTCGGAAAGGACAACGGGGACAATATTAAACTTACAAAAGAGGATATCGGCGTTGTGCTGGACGAGGTGGGTATCCCTGAATGTTTGACCGTTAATCAGGTCGGAAAGGTAATGAAACATACCTTTCAAAACTGGAACGATGCCGAATATTCTCGACTGGTACAGAAACTTGCACTGCCGGACAAAAAGCAGTTCAAAGAATTTTCTCGTGGAATGAAGATGAAGCTGGGAATTGCCATTGCTATGTCCCATAACAGTAAGCTACTGATTCTGGATGAAGCGACATCAGGGCTTGACCCAGTGGTTCGTGATGAAGTTGTTGAGATGTTTAGCGAGTTTACAAGAGATGAAAGCCACTCTATTCTCATTTCTTCTCACATTGTCAATGATTTGGAAAAGCTTTGCGATTATATCGCATTTTTGCATAAAGGGAAGCTTTTGCTGTGTGAAGAAAAAGATTTATTGCGGGAGGAATATGGCCTTGTTCATTGTTCCATTGATGAATTTCAGGCGATTCCATTCAACTCCGTTAAGTATAAAAAAGAAAATGCTTACGGCGTGGAAGCAATGGTGCTGAGAAATGCTGTTCCTTCCGATATTCATATCAGCCCAATTAGTATCGAAGAACTGTTTGTATTTATGGTTAAGGAGGCGAAATAACATGAAGGGACTTCTATTGAAAGATTGGTATATGATACAGAAGTATTGCAGATTACACATTCTCATTACCGCTGTTTTTATTGGGATATCCCTTGAAAATGGTGAGAATTTGTTCTTTACATTCTATCCCTGTATGTTGTGTGGTATGATCCCTGTTACCCTGCTTGGATATGATGAACGTAGTGGGTGGATGCAGTACAGCGGGACAATGCCCTATGCAAAAGAACAAATCGTTTCTGAAAAATACTTAATCGGGATACTTGTTCAACTAACTATGTTGCTCGTTACGGGAATTGCACAAGCAACAAAAATGATGATTGCCGGTGATTTTGTTCTTGGAAAGCTTGCTGTCCTTATGCTGTTGATGCTGGTCGTATCAATGCTTGCGTCCTCCATACCGCTCCCGTTCATATTCAAACTGGGCGTGGAAAAAGGAAGGACTGCTTACTATGTGATGATCGGTTTTGTATGCGGTGCAAGTGTTTTGGCAACCAGTTTCTTCAGGAGTCAGCTTGGGATAGAAATCAAACCAAACTTGGTGTTGGCAATACTTGCTGTCGTTGGAGTCGGAGCATATGCACTTTCTTGGCGTATGGCTATCACTTTTTATAAAAAGCGTGAGATACAATAATAAACCTTAGCTAAATGAAATGACTGTCAGTGTACCTCTTGAAGTTTTCAAGGCAAGCGAAATTGAACAGAAAGAAGTGCAATGGCTGTGCTATCCGTATATTCCGTTCGGCAAAGTTACGCTGTTGCAGGGCAATCCCAGCGATGGAAAAAGCAAGCTAATGCTTTCCATTGCCGCCCTGCTCTCAAAGGGCGAACCTCTGCCCTTTACCGAAACGGAAGAAAACGAGCCTATGACTATCATCTATCAGACAACGGAAGATGATGCAGACGATACGGTAGTACCCCGATTTAACTCTGCCGGTGGGAACGGAGAAAACCTTATCTTCATCAAGGAAGATGAAAAGTCTTTATCCTTTGGAGATAACCGTATTGCTGAAGCAATCGAAAAGTATCACGCAAAACTTTTAATTCTTGACCCGATGAGTTCCTATATCGGAGAGAACTGTTCAATGAACAATGCCAACGAAACAAGGGCAGAGTTTAATCACTTGATTGCAGTTGCAAAAAATACAGGCTGTGCCATCGTGATTATCGCCCATATGAACAAGATGAGAGATATAAATCCTCTTTATCGCACCAACGGTTCGATTGATATTGCGGGTGCTGCAAGAAGTATTCTTGCAATCACACGCACACCGAACAAAGAAGCACCGGCGGAAAGATATATGGTTCAAGTGAAATCCAACCTTGCCCCGACAGGCTCTGCAATTCTCTTTGAGGTTGCAGAAAAGGGAGTGGACTTTATTTCTGAAATGGAAATGACAGCAGAAGAAGCGTTCCAATCCCTCGCACCCAAAATGGGCAGACCGAACGAAAAGGAAATCAAGGCGAAAGAATTTCTTTTGGAAATGCTGAAAGACGGAGAAATGCTTTCTTCGGATTGCGAAGAAAGACTTGAAGCCGCTGGGTTCAAAAAATCGACCATCAAAAAGGCAAAGAAGAAAGCAGGAGTTATCTCCCGAAAACAAGGCTTTCTGTGGTACTGGTCTTTGCCGATGGGCGATATACCGAGAGAATAAAAGCAGGCTGTCTGATGGTGGGACAGTCTGTTTTTATGATTGAGGTATCAAAGGAGGTCAAGGGGGAACACCCTTGCCCACGACATCTTTGCAGACGAAGTCTGAAAGTGTCATAGTGGGTTACACACATTCAGAGAATGTTGTGTAATGGCTTCGCCCTGTCTGGAAAGGAGAGAAAAATGGCAAAAACCAATAAGGCGGATATGAGTTGTGCAAGGGTAAAACAGTACACCGCTTTTGATGTGAGCAAGGCGGAAAGGCACAATGAACGCAAGAATGAAACCTATGAAAATATGAATGTGATTACGGAACGCATAGCCCTTAATGTGCATTTCAAAAAACCGACTGTCCCAACCTATATGGAGCAGTTAAAGCAGATGGAAACAGACGGGTTAGTATCGCTTCGTGGACTGAGGAAAGACGCTACCCTTTTCAATGAGATTGTGATTGATGTGAATACGATGTACTTCGAGCGTAACGGTGGTTATGAATACGCAAAGCAGTTTTATGAAGAAGCCTATCATTTCATCGAAGAAAAATTCGGTGCTGATAATGTTATATCGGCAGTAATGCACGCTGATGAAATCAATGTAGCCGCAACCGAGGAACTGGGAAAAGAGGTTTACCATTATCATCTTCACGCAATGGTTCTGCCTGTTGTGGAGAAAGAAATCTTATGGAGTAAGCGTTGTAAAAACCCCGAACTGCGAGGAACGGTCAAGGAAGTGGTTAATCAGATAAGCCATTCAAAGAAATGGAAATCGGATATTCCAATGACCGATGAAAAAGGAAATCCATTGTTAAAGAAGAACGGCAAGCCGATGTTTCGAGCTTCGTACAGCATACTGCAAGATGAACTGTTTAATTATATGACGGAACGAGGGTTCAAAGGCTTTCAGCGTGGCGAATACGGAAGTACAGCAGAGCATTTAACTTCCCTGCAATATCAAATCCAACAGGACAAAGAACGATTGGAGAAGTTGCAGAAGCGTATTCAAAAGGAACAGGTTAAATATGAGCCTGCCCGTCATATCTCAAAGACCTTAAACGAGATTGACGGTATGGGACAGAAAACCTTTACGGGCAAGATGGCAATATCCAAAGAGGACTACTCACAACTGACTGCCCTTGCAAAAGAGGGAATTACCAGTCGTGCGGAAATCAATAAGTTGGAGCAGAGTGCAAATTATTACCGACAGAAATATTTTGACAGTGCAAACGCATTGGAGAGAATGAAAACCAAATACAACGAACTGAAAGAAAAGTGCAGACCTTTTCTTGAAGCGTTGGAGCATTTCCCCGAAGTTGCTAAACTTTTTACCGAAAAAGTGAAGCAACTTTTTTCTTTTAAGGAAGCACAGGAACGAGCCGAAAAAGAAGCGAGGGAAAAAGAAAGACAAGAGCGTATTAAGGCACGAAGAAACAAGCGTGGTATGGAAAGATAACCATTTCCATTATACTCACGACTTAATGACTTCTTGATATGTTCCGATGAAACAGGCTGTATTTGTGGGGTGTTCCAAACGGAATGCCCCACAATCAATTTATGAAAAGGAGAAAATGATTATATGAAAGAGAATACTTTATCTTATACAACACGAATAGGCAAAACAACTTTTATTGTCAATGTGAAGCAATCGGAAAGTGCGAAGAAGCCTTTGAATACGGTGTTTCAAGAGATATGCAGACACGAGATGTTAGGAGATTTTTCAGCGGATAAATATTTGAATTTAGAAAACTTACAAAAATCATCTTGACAAACTCGTTCCCGAGGGGTCAAGTTATCGCCCGAAAACAAGGTTTGCCAAGTTTCACAACCTGCCAGAGCTGATGCAGATGTTCCGTGAGGTAGCCGACATTCAGACTGCCGATATGCTGAAGCTCCCCGTGCCAAAGGTCAATTACCGCAATATCAAGGTCGCTCCGAGCGAAATTCAAAAGGATATGGTTGCTTCCCTTGCAAAAAGAGCCGAGAAAGTCCGTGACAGACTTGTAGAGCCGTATATCGACAATATGCTGAAAATCACGAATGACGGACGCAAGCTGGCACTCGACCAAAGGCTTATCGACCCGATGCTGCCAGACTTTGAAAACAGCAAGGTCAACGCCTGCGTGGATAATGTGTACCGTATCTGGACGGAAAACGCCGATGCACGGGCGACACAGCTTGTATTCTGCGACCTGTCAACGCCGAAAAACGACGGCACTTTCAATGTGTATGACGATATACGAACAAAGTTGACCGACAGGGGTATCCCTGCGGAGCAGATACGCTTTATTCACGAAGCAACCACCGATGCACAGAAAAAGGAGCTGTTTGCAAAGGTCAGAAGCGGCGAAGTGCGTGTTCTTTTAGGCTCTACCCCGAAAATGGGAGCAGGTACGAATGTGCAAGACAGACTCAAAGCCATTCATAATTTGGACTGTCCGTGGCGACCGAGCGACCTTGAACAGCGGCAAGGGCGTATTGAACGGCAAGGTAATATGTTCCCAGAGGTTGAGGTCTATCGTTATGTTACTGAGCAGACCTTTGACGCCTACCTCTATCAGTTGGTAGAGAGCAAGCAAAAATTTATCAGCCAGATAATGACGAGCAAAAGCCCCGTCCGTTCTGCCGAAGATGTGGACGAGGTTGCGCTGTCCTTTGCCGAGGTCAAAATGCTTGCCACAGGCGATGAGCGTTTCAAGGAGAAAATGGATTTGGATATACAGGTATCAAAGCTGCGTGTACTCAAACAAAGCTATCTGTCCGAGCATTACGACCTTGAGGACAGGATACTCAAATTCTATCCGCAGACCATAAAGGAGTATGAGGAACGCATTGCAGGCTACGAAAGCGACACGGCACTTGCCGAGCAGCACAAGCCGCAGGGCGAGGATAAGTTCTGCCCGATGACCATAAAAGGCGTGACCTTTACCGAAAAAGCAGCCGCAGGCGAAATGCTCCTTGCCGTCTGCAAGGAAAATACTCTTGCAAATCCCGTGGAAATCGGCAGCTACCGTGGCTTTAGAATGGAGGTCTATTATGATACGCTCAACACCCATTACTGCCTAAACCTTTGCGGAAAAGCAAAGCACAAGGTGGAATTGGGCAGTGATGCACTCGGCAATCTGACCCGAATTGAAAATGAGCTTGCGAAAATCCCTGTAAAATTGGAGGTCGCAAAGACAAAGCGGACGGAAACTATCGAGCAGCTACAAACTGCAAAAGCAGAGGTTGAAAAGCCTTTTGCCTTTGAAGATGAGCTGCGGGAAAAGACGGAACGGCTGAACGCTCTCAATATCGAGCTTAATCTGAATGAGAAAGACCGTTCCGTTATGGATACCGAGCCAGACCAGAGCGAGGAGCAACCCGAAAGAAAATGTGCAAATCGAGAGAGATAATGCTGTTTGTATATTTGTAATGACCTTTTTGGGGCAGTATAATAGGTACAAGAAGTATTAAATCGGAGGTGAAAACCGTGCTTAATAATTTCAAATTTGAAACCTTTGTCGATGCGCACAGCAATATTTTCGAGGAATATCTAAGCTCTGTCATATCCAAGCTGCGAGAAACCAATTCCGAATACCGTTCCATAGAGGAAAAGATAGAAAGCCTTTACAGGCAGTATCCGAAAGTAATGGCGGTGTTCGATACGGAGAAATCAAGCGATTTATCCGAGCAGGAATGTACGGCGCTGATAGAAATTCTGGAGCTTCGGGCAAGGCTCTGCGATATGCAGCAGGAAGCAATTTATTTCCGAGGCTGCTATGACAGCGTGGGTTATCTGAAAAAGGCAGGCATTTTATAACCGAGAACGGCGGCATTGGCGAAAAGCTGATGCCGCTTTTACATAGCCGAGTGGTTTTCACTTAACGAAAATCACTCGGCTTTTTCTATTTCTGGAGGTGATTTGATTGAATGAGAAGCAGCAGACCCTATGTGCAGCTTGACCCTGCGGTTATCGAACAGGCACGGCAAATGGACTTGCTCTCCTATCTCAGAGCTTATGAGCCGAACAATCTGGTGCGTGTCGGCGGCAGCGTTTACTGCACCAGAGAACACGACAGCTTAAAGATTTCCAATGGCAAATGGTATTGGTGGTCGAGAGGTATCGGCGGTGTTTCCGCCCTTGACTATCTTATCAAGGTCAAGGATTACGGATTTGTAGAAGCCGTCGAAGCGCTGACGGGCGGTGCGGTTGAATGGACACCGCCGCAAACGCCGAAAAAAGACGAGCCGAAAGTTCTGCTATTACCGCCGAAGCACAGGGATTGTAACCGAGTAATGCAGTATCTTTTCGGGCGTGGTATAGATTATCAGCTCATACAGGAGTGCATTGCAGACGGTACGATTTACGAAAGTGCCGATTATCACAATGCCGTTTTTGTGGGCAAGGATAAAAACGGAACGCCAAAGTATGCAGCCTTGCGCAGCACGCTCGGCAGCACTTTCAAGCAGGACGCTTCGGGAAGTGACAAGCGATATTCGTTCCGACTGCTTGCAAAAGAGCCGATAAACACGGTGCATTTATTTGAAGCAGCCATTGATTTGCTGTCCTATGCGACCTATCTCAAATGCGAGGGCAAGGACTATCGGACACAAAATCTGCTCTCTTTGTCGGGCGTATATCAGCCAAAAAAGGAGCTGAGCGAGAGCAAAGTTCCCATTGCGCTGTCCACTTATCTCAAAGAAAATCCGCAAATCAAGACCGTTGTTTTGCACCTTGACAATGACAAAACGGGCAGGCTGTGTACTGCCGCCTTAACCGAATTATTGAAAAAGAACTATGAAATTGTTGATTCTCCGCCGCCTGTCGGCAAGGATGTCAACGATTTTTTAATGTCCTATCTGGGGCTTTCAAGGCAAAAGCCCGTCCGTGAAAGGAGTGATATCCGTTGATTGTGTAACAGTTTTTTGAAAAAAAGACAGCCAAACAGACCCCAAATTTAAGAACGAAAGTGAGG
>OQVP01000960.1_pt1 | contig 10597 bp, 8 predicted proteins | sample 1691541 | NCBI WGS metagenome assembly OQVP01 (sample SAMN03418258, study PRJEB22391) | human gut metagenome | biome: human-gut; feature: organic feature; material: feces | host: Homo sapiens | place: Tanzania | collected 2013-01 | reverse complement strand
GGAATCGGGTACGCTTATTTTTAAAATTTTGTTGCAAAAATACAAAAATAATTGGGAAATGCGGCATTTTAGGAAGAAATGATTAACTTTGCAAACGGAAAAATCAGAAGACTATAGATAATTGCAGAAAATAAATATTGTTAAATGCAGAGGATAACGCATAAGAGAATCAGGATTTCCTGGCTGCTGCTATTGGTTTACCTGCCGATGCTGCTTGCCGTTACGTTTCACCATCATGGTGAAGCGCAGGGAACTCATGCCGATTTCTATTGTGCCGATTGCGCCCATCATGTTCATCACGACGGCCATCTGATAGCCCTGCAAAATACCATGCACGACTGTGTGCTCTGCCAATTGCAAAGCACACCTTATCTGGCTCCATCCCTCGTGGTTTGGGTAGCCATCGCCGTGCTCCATCTCTCCCCTCGCCGTGCCTTCTGCTCTCCTTGCCTGTGCAGGGCGAAGGGGGTAAAATCTACCCGTGCCCCACCTTATTATCAGTTTTCATAAATAATTGAATTTTAACAGAATAAGGTAATAAATAACATAATGAGAACAATATTGAAATCAATATTGCTGATGAGCCTGTGCTCGTCGGCAACAGCCCATGCCATGGCTATAAACGAAGCAAATCATGATAAGGAGGAAACTAACATTCATGAAGAGGAAGCAAGCATTCATGAAGAGGAAGCAAGCGATTCTACTAAGCACCAGCCCCTGACGGAATCGAGCGTCAAGCTGAACGAAGTGGTGGTAACAGGCTTGACCGGCAGCCAGAAGCTGAAGCAATCGCCGGCACCTATCTCCTTTGTCTCTGCCCGCCAGCTCGAAATGCAGCCTTCTACCAACATCATCGATGCCATCGCCCACCAGCCAGGCGTTTCGCAGATTACCACGGGAAGCGGAATCTCAAAGCCCGTAATCCGTGGCTTGGGCTATAACCGCGTGATAGTGGTGAACGATGGTATCCGACAGGAAGGACAGCAATGGGGCGATGAACACGGAATAGAAATCGACCCGGCTTCGGTTCATTCCGTAGAGATTCTGAAAGGTCCGGCTAGCCTCATGTATGGCTCGGATGCGATGGCTGGCGTCCTTATCTTCCATTCCGCTCCTACCCTTGCAAAGGGCGACATGAGAGCGAATTTCTCTACAGGTTACCAAACCAATAACGGACTTTTTGATTATTCGCTCAACTTTGCCGGCAACCAGGGCGGCTTTGTCTGGAATACCCGATATAGTGGAAAAATGGCGCATGCCTACAAGAACAAATACGATGGTTACGTCTTCGGTTCTTCACTCCGAGAACAGGCCCTTTCGCAGCTCCTCGGCTGGAATTATCGCCAGGGACATTCGCATCTCACCCTCGATTATTATCATCTCACTCCGGGCATCGTAGAGGGAGAAAGAGATGAGAAAACGGGCGAGCTGGAAATTCCGGATGGCTACGAAGCCAAGAGTTACGGCAAGCCGATGCCTTATCAGCAGATTCACCATTACAAGGCGGTGCTCGACAATTCCTGGTTCCTGGGCGACGGCAATCTGAAACTCCTCTTGGGTTATCAGCAGAACCGCCGTCAGGAGTTTGAGGAGGAAGAGAATCCGAAGGAATGCGGACTCGACTTCATGCTCCATACCGTGAATTACGACCTGCATTATCTCTCGCCGGAAATGAATGGCTGGAAATTCTCAACAGGTGTCAACGGCATGTGGCAGCAATCAATTAACAAGGGAACAGAGTTCCTGATTCCAGCCTATCATCTCTTCGATTATGGCTTGTTTGCCACGGTAAGCAAGGAGATAGGCAAGCTGAACCTGAGCGGAGGCATCAGATACGATCATCGCCACCTGCACAGCGAGGCTTTGAGAGAAGAGGATGATGCTGAATCGCATGATTCAGACTTGAATGAGACTTTCCGCTTCCAAGCCTTTAAGCGCAGCTTTGAGGGAGTAACCGGCAGCATCGGCTTGGCTTACGAAATCCTGCCTGATTTCAATCTGAAGCTGAACCTGGCAAGAGGATTCCGTGCTCCAAACATCAGCGAATTATCATCGAATGGTGTGCACGAGGGAACCCAGCGATACGAATTGGGAAATACCGGTCTGAAGCCTGAGAACAGCTGGCAATTCGACCTCGGTTTGGACTATTCTTCGTCTATTATTTCGGCAGAACTTTCGCTGTTTGCCAATCGCATTAACCATTACATCTATAGCGAGAAGTTGGCAGATGAGAACAATCAGCCTGTCCTCATCGACGACACGCCTGCCTATCAGTTTACATCGGGCGACGCCCGCATTCTGGGTGGTGAGGCGAGCATTGACATCCATCCTGTGGAGCATCTGCATATCGGCAACACCTTCTCGTATGTCAACTCGGTTCTGTTGCATCAGCCATCCGAATCAAAGTATCTGCCATTCACCCCAGCCCCTCGCTGGGTTTCGGATGTAAGGTATGAGTTTGTCTGCGACGGCAAGACTTTCGATCATCTCTTCGTAAAACTGCAGATGGATTGTAATCTTCGCCAGAGCCATTATTTCGCAGCCAACGAGACGGAGACCGCCACGCCATCCTATACCTTATTAAATATGTATGCAGGAACCGACGTGAAGCTTCATGGCAAGCGCCTTCTCTCGCTCTATCTTTCGGGCGAGAACCTTACCAACCGTGCTTACCAGAACCACCTGAGCCGTCTGAAGTATCTGGCGGAAAACACGGTTACGGGCAGAAGAGGCGTTTACAACATGGGGCGCAACTTCAGTATCAAAGTAGTGGTTCCGATAGAACTGTAATTCCCCCTTTTAGAATAAGCAATTCCTCATCAGGAATCAGAATTTGGAATAAATAAATGCCGATAGGGTGCCCAAAACTACAGAAAAAGTAACTTTTGGCGCCACTATCGGCATTTTTTCGTCTAATAATTAGACAATAATGACCGCTTTTCGATGATATTTCGTAACTTTGCAACCATGATTAAGAAACAAGGAACGATATTGATTGTTGATGACAACCGCAACATTCTTACTACGGTGAGGATGCTGCTGGAACCCATATTCGATGGCATCATCACCATCGCCAACCCTAACTCCATCCCAGCCAAGCTGAGAGAGGAGCATCCCGACGTGGTGCTGCTCGACATGAACTTCTCCAGCGGAATCAATTCGGGAAACGAGGGACTGTACTGGCTCAGGGAAATCAAGAGCCTCAGCCCGAAAACCGAGGTGGTGCTCTTTACCGCCTATGCCGACATCCAACTTGCCGTAACAGGCATCAAGGAAGGTGCCGCCGACTTCATCGTGAAGCCTTTTGAAAACGAGAAGATGATCCGTACGCTGATGGAGGCTAGGGATAAGAATAAGGCTGTGGATAACGCTATTGGCAAAAAAGGTGGAAAACTTTGTGGAAAAGATGCACAAAGTGCTATGTATTGGGGAGATACAGAAGTTATGAACAATTTGAGAAGCATTGTGGAAAAGGTTGCCGCAACCGATGCAAACATCCTCATTACGGGCGAAAACGGAACAGGTAAAGAGGTGTTAGCCAACGAAATACACCGTTTATCCACAAGATGTGGGAAAAAGATGCTGCCTGTGGATATGGGAGCCATTACGGAAACCCTTTTCGAGAGCGAACTCTTCGGTCATGTAAAGGGTGCTTTTACCGATGCTAAGGTGGATAAACCGGGCAAATTTGAGCTTGCCGACGGCAGTACCATTTTCCTGGATGAAATAGGAAACCTATCCTATGGTCTTCAGGCAAAACTCCTTACCGCCCTGCAACGCAGAAGCATCGTAAGAGTGGGCGGAAGTACGCAGATTCCCATCAACGTGCGACTGGTTTGCGCCACCAACCGCAACCTGCAGCAGATGGTGAACGATGGCGAATTCAGAGAGGATCTGCTCTATCGCATCAATACCATCCATCTGGAATTGCCTGCCCTGAGACAGAGAAAATCAGACATCGTTCCGCTGGCAGAAAGATTCCTCCGTCAATATGGCGATTTATATAATAAGGTGAATCTCCGTCTTTCGGAAGAAGCTGAGAAAAAACTTACCAGTTTGCCATGGTACGGTAACATCCGTGAACTGCAGCACGCCATCGAGAAAGCCGTGATTCTATCTGATGGCGGAATGATTTCTGCCGAAGATATTGACGGCGGAAACCAGCAGAGAAGAGAGAAGCCCCTGGAAGAGGTTCAGACGCTCGACGAGATGGAGAGCCGAATGATAGAGAAAACCATCAGGGAATGTGAGGGAAACCTGTCGGTGGTAGCCGCAAGGTTAGGTATTTCCCGCCAAACGCTTTATAATAAGATTAAGCGATATGGATTATAAACTAATTATAATTATCGTGCTTTTGCTCGTGGCTGTAGTGGGTTACATTCGCCTCTACCGCCACTATCGCCGGAACATCAAGAAGGTAACCTTCCTTTTTGATGCAATAGATAATGGGGATTTCTCCTTCAGTTTTCCTACGGAGAAGAGGTTTAAGGAGGATAAGATTCTGCATCAATCCCTCAACCGAATCAAGCTCTTCCTGCAACATACGAGAGAGGAGCAGATGGATCGGGAGAAATATTATGAGCAGATTCTGAATGCGGTGGATACGGGCATCCTGGTGGTGGATGGCCACGACAACATCCTGCAACACAACCAGGCTGCCCTCCGGTTGCTCGATACGGATGTGCTTACCCACATGAACCAGGTAAAAGGGAAACTGAAGGATGAACACTTGGCAAAGCATGAGACGCAAGCCATGCTGAAAGACAAGCACGTGCGCATCATCGCCCTGAGCGACGTGAGCCACGAGCTGAGCAATCAGGAGGTGGATTCTTGGATCAAACTGATTCGTGTGCTGACCCATGAAATCATGAATACCATCACGCCGGTTACTTCCTTGAGCGAGACTCTGCTTACCCGAGTTACAGAGGATAAAGACTTGAAGCAAGGCTTGGAAACCATCCACAAAACAGGAACCGAACTGTTGGCTTTCGTCAATAACTATCGCCGTTTCACCCATGTTCCCCAGCCTCAGCCTGCTCTCTTCTATGTGGAACCATTCCTGGAAAGAATGGCGTTGCTCTGCAACCACGAAGTAGAGATTTCGGTTTCTCCCAAGGATTTGCTGGTTTACGCCGATGAGAGCCTCCTCTCTCACGTAGTAACGAATCTTCTGAAGAATGCCGTAGAAGCTTTCAAGGAAAAGGAAAAATTATCATTTATCCGTCTCCATGCCTATGCCAATGCCCAGGAATCCATTATCATCGACGTGAGCAACAACGCCGGTCTCATCCCCGAAGATGTAGCCTCCCACATTTTCATCCCGTTCTTCACCACGAAGCCGGAAGGAAGCGGAATCGGTCTCTCCCTTTCCCGCCAGATTTTGCGAGTAAGCGGCGGCAGTCTCTCGCTCCATCAGGACAAGGCACAGGGAATCACCACCTTCCGCATCATCATCCCATAAAAAAGTATAATTTTAGGGAGGAAAGTTTGGCACTTTCGCTTTTTTACCATATCTTTGCCATTATAAAAGATTAAGCTTATGTCAACAGACGATAAGACCATATTAAAGATAAAACTATTAAAAATCAAGGATATGAAAAAGGTTATTTTTATATTTATGCTTTGCTTGTCAAGCTTAATTGTTCATTCTCAGGTTATTTCCAGAAGTGAACTTGAAAGCTATGTACAACGTGGCGATAAGTCATGGTCTGCTACAGCAAAAGATATTTCAAAAAAATATCAACTAAACAGCAATGGAGAATTAGAACTCTGCATTATAAAAGAATACCCAGGAAAAGATAAATCACAGCTGTACCACCAAGTACTAAATTGGATTATATCTATGAGTTCAAACGCTCAATCTGCTGTCCAATCATGTGACGAAAATAAAGGGATTATTCTTACAAGATGCTATTTACCAAACATCGCAAGACGAACTATGGGAGACAACTCTTATAGAGTTAGCATTAGACCATTGCTAAGATTTGATTTCAAAGATGGCAAGATCAGATTCACTTATACTTTGCAGAATTATGAAGTTTTAAAAACAAACGATGACAGCGGATATGTTATTCTGTTTGGTTCGTTTGGTGTAACTGGTGATGGAATAACCCAGGACTCCCAAATTTGGAATTTAAAAGATTGTTATCCATATAATGAAATGAATTGGATACATCCAAAAGTTACTTCTTCAAGAGCTTTAGTCAATAGCGAAGCTTGTTTCCGTATTCTAACAGATAAGTTAGACAACAAACTTAAAGAAAAAGCCACTGACGACAACTGGTAAATTATTATGGCATTCGAAAAGGAAATCAAGGAATACGAGGATTTGAGACGCAAATATCAAACCCTTATCATCAATAAAATGGATAGAGAAGAGTACATCAAATATAACGAAGTACTCTTCTCTACACACTCGTGCGCCATTGAAGGCAACTCATTCTCCGTAGATGATACCCGGGAACTGAAGGAGAAAGGATTAGGGATGATTCCTGCCGGAAAGACGCTTTTCGAGGCATTCGAAATGCTCGACCACTTCGAAGCCTTCGAGTACATGATGCAAAACACGCAGCATCCACTCGACGAGAATCTTCTGAAAGAAATCAACAGGCGGGTTACCAGCCATACGCTTTCCTACCGTTCCCCAGAAGCTATTCCGGGCGAATACACCACCACGGACATGGCTGCAGGCGATACGGTATTTGGCGATCACGAAGAACTCATCGCCAGAGTTCCCAAGCTGTTGGAATCTACCGAAAAAGCCATCGTTTCGGCAGCCGTTCATCCCATGATTCTTGCCGCCCGCTTCCATGGCTTCTACGAATATCTCCATCCGTTCCGTGATGGGAATGGAAGAACAGGACGACTCATCAGCAACTACATTCTCTTAAGATTGAATCATCCTCTCCTCATCATCCCATCCGAAGCCCGACAGGAATACATTTCTGCCCTTCGTATGATTCGTACGGAAGCAACCGACGAGCACCTCATCCGCTTCTTCTTCAAGATGGCAATACAGAGAATGGAAGAAGAGCTGAAGCAGAAAGAGGCCAACACCAAGCGATTTATGACATTCCTCTTCTAATGAAGCATAGCGTCATACGCTCAGAAGTGACAGAAGCACTAAAGCTGATTGCCCTCCTCCACAATCTGTCCATCAAACAGGCGGATGGTGCGATGGGCTATCTTGGCATCATGCTCATTATGCGTTACCATGACGATGGTGGTGCCCTCGTGGTTCAGCTCGGTAAGCAGATGCATTACCTCAGCTCCATTCTTGGAATCGAGGTTACCCGTAGGCTCATCGGCAAGGATGAGCTTGGGACCGAAGACCACGGCACGGGCGATAGCTACTCGCTGCTGCTGACCACCAGATAGCTGGTGAGGGAAGTGCTTGGCACGATGGCTGATGGCCATTCGCTTCATAATCGCCTGCACCTTTGCCTTGCGCTCCGCCTTCGGAATGTTGAGGTAAGTAAGAGGAAGCTCGATGTTCTCCTCTACATTCAATTCATCTATCAGGTTGAAGCTCTGGAACACAAATCCGATTTCTCCCTTTCTCACATCCGTGCGCTCCTTTTCCTTCAGGTTTGCCACCTCGTGATTACCCAGGAAATATTTTCCCGAAGTTGGGTTGTCGAGCAAACCGAGGATATTGAGCAAGGTGGATTTGCCGCAACCGGATGGTCCCATGATAGCAACAAACTCGCCGTCTTCTACTGTGAAAGATACGTTATTTAAAGCAATCGTCTCCACATCTTCTGTGCGGAAAGACTTGCAAAGATTCTCTACTTTTATCATCTTGTTCAATGTTAAGTGTTAAATGTTGAATGTTAAATTAGGGCATACGCCCTTAAATCTGTGTCATCTGTGAAATCTGTGGGAGACTTATTCATCCTTGAGATATTTCACCGGATTACTATTCGCCACCTTGTAGCAGTTGATGACGACGGAAAGCCCGATGATGACGAGCAAGATGATGGTAACGCCGATAAACAGCAAAGGCGTCATCGTAATCTTCTCGCTGAACGACATGAGCCATTGTCTGGCTATCAGCCAAGCCCCCAAGTCGCCCACGATGATGCAAGGCAAGGCAATCTTCATGATGTCCTTCAGGAAGATGCGAAGAATATCCTTCACCTTGGCTCCGTTCACCTTTCTGATTGCAATCTCCTTGCGGCGGCGGTTTACCTCATCGCTCGTATAACCCACCAATCCGAAGAGGGCAATAATCATCGTTATGATGCCAGCTACCAGGATTCCGTTGCGGAAATTGAGCTGGGAAGCATATTGTGCCTTGAACTCGGATTCATAGTCGAGTACCTCCACGGCATTATTAGGGTACATCGCCTGCACCTTGTCTTTTAATCCAGCCAAGGCATCCTCTGTCAATTCATTGAATTTGACAAGCATATATGGAGCAGTCTGCGCAGAGTAGAAATAAACGAAAGGAGCGTTCTTAAACTCTGCATCAGCAGTCGTTGCCGAACCAAACTTCACATTCTTGACTACACCGCAAATCGTCAACGTCTCATTATTATCCTTACAATGGGCTGAAATCCAAACTCGCTTTCCGACGGCTCCGTCTTTCCAATTTCCCAACTTAATCAATCTATTAGCCAAAGACTCATCAATAATCACCTGCCGTGAGCTATCAGTTCGTTCCGTAAAGAAAGAACCTTGCACAAAATCTATACCCATCATCTTGAAGTAATTATCATCCACGCCCCACATGTCGTGTACAATCATCCTCGGCCTATCATCCCCAGGCAAGGTCAGATTATTACCGTTAAAGCTATAGTTTTCCAAAGGAACAGCACAAAGAGAGGCTACATCCTTGACATCCGGCATTCGCTTGATTTCAGACAAACATTGCGCACGTTGGTTGCCATTGATGGCATCCACATGCACGATAGCCACATTATCGTAATTATAACCAAGATTCATATTCACCATCAAGTTGTATTGACTGTTGACTACAAAGAGTAAGCTAAACAACAAACCTGAGATAACGAACTGTACACCCAACAAAGCAAGTTTCCAGCGATTTCTGTTTTTGTTGAATCCACGGAAAGCAATAGCCACAGGTATCTTTGAATAAAGCCAACCTGGCACCAAGCCACCTATCAGCAGTATCAGCAAACAAATGGAAACCAATATCCAACTGCCACGATTCCACAACAAGGTATTAACTGGCGCAGAAAGGAAATTCTCTATGGTTCCTTTACACAGATATACGAGGACAGATGCCAACAAGATTGACAGACCCACATGCACCAATGCCTCGGAGAAAATAATGGCATGAATGTTCTTCGATTCGGCACCATAGCACTTGCGCACCGCCATTTCGCGAGAACGCGTCACGAGATTGCCCACAATGATAAGCAAGTAATTCATCACGGAAGTAAAGAGGAGAACGAAAGAGATGATACCCATTATCCAACCCATCATCTTGATGTAAGAATTCTGCGTATAGACCTCGCTGAGTACCGTAAAGTCATAATCCAGCTGGAATCCTGTTCTCTTCATTTCATCAAAAGGGAAATGTTCTTTCTTCATCTTCTCAACGTAAGGCTTGATCTCACTTATATCATGTCCTTTTGCCAAACGAATATAAGACGAATAGTTGTCGTTTCCTACCCATTGGTTTCTGCCGTCATACCCCCAAAGGTCGCCAATGCTGCACAAAGAAACGAGAATCTGTTGATCGTGCAAAGACGAGCCCCAAGGAAAACTCTCGAAGACACCACCTATCGTAAAGGTTTTGCCTGGATAATTAGGTATTTTGAAGTGTTTTCCCACGACTTCACCACCTATCTTCTCCGCCAACTTGGAGTCTATCAAGCAATATAAAGGACGAGACAATGTTTCCTTTGCCTTTCCCATCAATATCTTCTGCGGGAAAATTTCAAAGAAACAGCTATCTACCATCAAGCTATTGGCAGAAATGCTATTTTGGTTCTCCAACTTACATTGCACTTTGTCTAAACTCACGGCTCGTGTAGCCGCCTCCACCATCGGGGTGTATGCCTTAACGCCCGGAGCTGTAGCTCCTGAGGTTTGGGCGAAATTGAAAGACTTATTGCCATCGTCTCCCGGCATCGTTCCCACTTCTGAAATCTGGTACGTCCTTTCCCATCCTGGAAAGTACGTATCGTAAGTCTGCTCGAAATAAATTTCGGCAATAATTACCGAACTGATTGCCAATCCGAGCGCCAGACACAAGATCTTCACAAAGTTGTGCTGGCCTCTTCGAGGCAGATTCTTGAATGCGTTAATAATATGTTTCATCGTATATTGTATATAAGGGCGTATGCCCCAATTTCACATTTCTAATTTCACATTTCTAATTTCTCATTTCATAATCTTTCTCATTTCTAATTTAACATTAGAATTTCATTATCCTTATAGGCCTCATAGCCGCTAACGATAACCTGCTCGCCCGGCTCCAAGCCCTCAATCACCTCGTAATACTGAGGATTCTGGCGACCGATGGTTATCTTTCGGCGATAAGCCTTCTTGCCACTCTTGTCTAAAACGAAGATCCATTGACCGCCCGTTACACTATAAAACGTGCCTTTGGGGATAATTATTGCCT
>OQVP01000959.1_pt1 | contig 10627 bp, 4 predicted proteins | sample 1691541 | NCBI WGS metagenome assembly OQVP01 (sample SAMN03418258, study PRJEB22391) | human gut metagenome | biome: human-gut; feature: organic feature; material: feces | host: Homo sapiens | place: Tanzania | collected 2013-01 | reverse complement strand
TCCACCGGTACTACCGCCGCCTGATCCCGGGAAATCCACATGTACCTGCGCAGGACCACTTGCTCCAGCACCGGCTACGTTTACATTTACAGGAGAACTTCCGGCATTGTCATGAACAATCGTTGTCTGACCCTGTGAAGAACCTGCATTACCACCGGAAACATTTGCAAACTGCTGTGTGTTCATATTCTGTGTGGTATTTTCCGTTGTCATGTTAGACGTATTTGCCGTCGTGTTTGTCACATTCGTCTGGTTGACATTCTGTGTCACATTCTGTGAGCCAGCAGAGCCGGATGCTGCAGGAGCTTCCACTGTAGGAACAGGAGCCTGTGATACAGTGTACATGCCACCACCGCCATAAGCGTTCGTTCCGCCAGATCCAGGCGCTACCATGACAGTAGGCTGTCCATTATTCATACCGATCGTATTAGCACTCATACCGCCTTCCAGATTTCCATAGATAGATTTACCGCTGGAATCCACAACATCATAGTTTGCACCGGCATCCTTATCAGCCTGTGTATAAGCTGCTCCGGTTTTTGCATTAACGATAGATACTTCCTGCTGACGACCATCAGAGTCAGTTATTACAAATTTACTGCCAATCTGACTTTCATTGGAATTATCAGCTATATTCTTTGAAGACACACTATTGGCTTCGCCCTGTTTCTCACTGGTAATATCAGTAGTCTGCGTTCCTGTAATCTCCTGCGTACTATTATTGACAAGTTTGTTACCGTTATTATCCCACTGGCCAACGATACGCCCATCATCATACTCATCTACAGATCCGTCAGGATTCTCCACCTTTCCTGTATAACCATGACGATCAGCATATAGCTCTCTATTCTTTTCTCTTTCAGCAGCAAGATCGATGTCTGAATCATCTCCGGCTTTCTTACTATCAGCCAGCTTACTATTGTCAGTATCATCTGACGAGTAACCAATTTCTTTCTCAAAATCAGCCCCGTTGTCATTTACATAATCAGCAGCAACATCATCTGTTGTCTTCACAGCAGATTCGCTGTCATCGGCAAGTGCTCCGCTTGGATTACCATTACTATAATGACCACCCGTATCAGATGCACTAAGAGATGATGAAGCTTCGTGCATATCAGCTTCATTCTTTGCCTTTTCGGCATCAGCAGCGCTTGCATATTTTTCACCATGTGCTCCGGTAAGACTTGTACCGTTCATAGCTGCTGAAGCAACCTTATCGGCATCTGCATTTGCTACTTTATCCGTAAGATCACTTGCCCTATCTGCCAGTTTACTGCCCGCAGGTGTAGATGCACCAACCATAGCCATACCAAGTCCAATAGATGCAAGACTGCCGGCAGACATGTTACTCTCCAGATTAGGAGCAACCACATTTGTTTCCATAAACTTATTGATAAAACCAGTTGCGGTTTCACTAACAGATTTTACAACAGCTGTACGATATTTTAACAATGTCATAGTCAGCTTAATAATTATGATTGCTGAAGCAACAATTGTGACAAGTGCTGCCGCCTGCGGTGGCAAATCAGCAACTGATGTCAAAATAGTTGCTAATGGTTTTTCAATCAATTCATAAATACCGCCAACGAACATTGTACCAAGAGAATACATAATACATGTTCCTATGATTTCAATAATCAAAGCTGCCACTAATGCAACAGAACCGGCAATACCTCTCATGGAACCGATCATACCTGTAAGAACTTTAGGAAAAATTTGAATCAGTCCCTTAAAACATGCAAACAGAAGAGCAAATCCATATCCATAGCCAAGAACCATTAAACAACACATAATCGCAACAGCATCAAATACATAAGCTAATTCCATATAACCCTGACCAGCAATAGACACAGAATAGTGTGCTAACTGAACCTGGTTTGTGGATGATTCTGTGGTACTGTAAACAGCAATAGCTGTATCTGAAAATGTCGAAGATAACAAATTATATGTAGCCATCTTACAGAAAGGCTTCCTGTTTTCTCCTTCATATGAACCAGGTGAAAAATGTGATGTCTCTGAATTATAAAACAAATTAAGACCCGCTTTACTGATATTTCTTCTGGCTAATGATGCACTATCTGTCAATCGTTGTTCAGCAAAAGTCTTTGCATCAGATTCTGAAACGTCAACACCCCATGATCCATCTTCCATTTCATGGTTAAATGCAGCTGCCAGTGTTGGCTCAAAATTTTCCCACTTAGAACTCTGATTGAAAAATGATATACTGTGTTCTTTATTGATTTTGTTCATTAAAACTTCCTGCTGTTTCGTGGCGAAATTACTAGCAGTAATATATTCGCCTTTTGTATATGTTTGTAACAAATTGATAACAGCAGATGTTTTTGCGGAGCTAGTACCTCCTGGAACAGAACCAACAAGTGTTATATCATCATTTGCTATATTGTTTGCATTAGTACCGCCATTACTTAGTGTCACGGATGTAAATAATGGATTTGCTTTCTTGTTCAAAAGCTGTACTAATCTTCTATCACTGGTTGATGACGGTTCATATACATATGTATCACCACTCGTATCAACATACAGATTAGCATCAGATGGAAGTGCCATATAATTATATGTACTTCGGCCAAGCACCCAAGAACCATAATCACAAAACGTAGATGTGATAACAGATATAGGCGTACTCGATGCAGTACCAATGGTAAAATCTTTAACACTATCAATAGCCGCTGTATAGCAAGCAAGCATTAAAGGCACACCAAGACCAATGAACACAACTTTGACTGCAAGATTCTTAAATACAGAACCTGCTGACTTCCTAAGTACAAGCCATGAAAACAACGCCAATGCTATCAAAATTGGAACAATTGCAAAAAATGACAAAGAATACAATGCGTTATATAATCCTGTAACTGCATCTGACAATGTATTCAATGCGCCACTCATTGCAGCCTGTACAGCCGTATTCTGATTATCAAAACCAGGACCTACATCAATTGTCGGAACAATAGATCTCAACACACTGCCTGGACCAATAAATAGTTTAAATGGATTTGCTACAGATAAGAATGTCAAAACCATTTCAAAAAACTTAGGCAATGCCATACATAACAAAAAAACAATCAATACGACTGGACCGATAAGATTTCGTTTACTATCTGCTGTTTGCCCGATAATAACAGGTTCATCAACACCTGCAGCTGTTAACGCATACCCAAAACCTGCATATGTTTTTGCAGAATCACTCCAAACATTACCATCAGCATTGAACATTGTCTTTAAATTATCTAAAGCTGCATAAGAATATATAACAGTATTTGATTCAATAGCACCAACAGAAAACTCTGTACCATTTTCTCCAGGTGTCATATATCCAAGAAAAGCACCAGCAAAACCAGTATTTTCACCACTAGGTGGAACCGCTACACCATATCCATATCCATCTGGGGATGCTGTCTTTCCAAGATATTGTGCTGCGGCCATTGATACCGTAGCCCATGAATAATCTGTCGAACTTGTCTTTGTCTTAGCAGCATTGACTGTTGGATCCAGTTTCGCTGTCAGACCATAGGCGCATGACAGGCAGATAACGATTGTGAGTAAAATCAGTATAAACTTGTTCTTCTGAATAAATCTGTTCATCACATTCTTACTCCCTTCTCTTCGTTTCCGTTAATACCAAGTGCCAGATCCTGTTCAAAGACTACGTTCATGTATTCCCTGCGCAGATAAGCCAATGCTTCATTCTTGATTGTCACCAGACCGGCAAGGTCACCGGGAATCGTCTGCCCAAGTGCCTTCTGATAATCAACGACCTGATTCTTCGTCATTGTTCCAAGGACAGTATAATCTGCCTTGTCAAAATGCGAGAATGCCTTGTCATTGAACATCTTGTCGATGTTGTTGTAAAGGAATACTGCTCTTCCACCCTTTGCATACAACGCATCCAGCTGATCCATGATATACTGCTTTACACGGTTTGCAATCTGATCAGCACCATGGAAGATAATTGTATCCCCGTTACCAAGATTGCCACAGGCAAAACCAATAATATTAACAAGCTGTGCCATTGCTACACCTTCACCACGACGACGGAGCTGTGAGAAATCATACACAACCCGGCGGCCATTGATCGTACCGTCGATATTCTTATTCGTCGTGCAGTTAAAAAGATCACCGTTTGCTGACAGCAGATTCTTGAATGTTGCTGACAGTACGGAAAGAGCATGTACCTTCTCATTATCTCTTGTATCAGAACTGATCGACTTCTTATATGCCGTATCCAGATAAGATACAAACATCTCCAGCTTCGGAACCTCTTCGTGAGGTACATTGATGATACGCAGCCTGTCCTGATGTTCCTTTGCGTTCTCATACCACATTCTGTTGTCAATATAGAACTGCGTCGCAATGTCTTCCAGTGATCCACGGATAATGGATCTGTCAGATTCTGTTGTCTCATACGCCTGTTCAGCCATGAGGATCAGCTTCTGCATCTGTGTTGCAAAGATCGACAGCTCATTCTTAAACTCGCCGAACATTTCAAACATGTTTACATCACCGGAGTTCATGTCCAGCTTATATGTAAGATTTTCAAACTTTGGACCGAGCTTGTCAAGATCACATCCGTCCAGCACAATATGTACTACACGTCCATTGTGAAGCAGACAGCTCTGTGAGATCTTGGAACCCCACATATCAGATACATGCATACGTCCGAGGGCCTCATTGTAATACTCATTTCCAATGCAGACATGATGCTTGTAACCGTCTACAGAAAACAACACTGCAGAGTTGTTTACATCACCAAACATACGGCCGACATATTCTCCTGTCGGGTCCTCGATACCATGTGTCACCAGACAATAATCACCGGCAAATTCGGGAGATGTGAAGTAATACGGATGTCCCAGCTTTCTGTCATTTGTCAAGAACAATGATGACAATTCCTGACGCTGCTGACCCATAAGCGGTGCTGCATCCAGATTGGAGAAGACATCAATGTATCTACGTCCGATTGCGATCAGTGCTTTGTCCAGTTTCTCAAGCGTAGGCGCCTTGACCATCAACTTGAACTGTACCTGCAAGTATGCTGCGTTATCGCCCAGCTCTCTTGCGATCTCTTCCAGATCCTGCTGTTTCCTGTTGGATTTCTGCTTCGTTGTCTTTGTACCGGCATTCTGCTGCTCGTTAGAATTCATCTGAGCCACGGACTCTGCTGTGGACTCATGACTTTCTACCCAGCCCTTGGACATGCGGCGAATCTGCTCAAATGAGATTGTGACAATATCATTGTCCAATCCCTGCGGAATACGTCCGACACCCCAAAAAGGCGGATAACCATCCGTCGCTCCGTCCACATGGAAGAAACTAAGGACAGTTGCTACCTGGCCATCGACATCGAAGTAATCACTGTGAAAGATGTACCTTTCCTTTGGTTTCATTGCCAAAAGGTATGGATACTGTCTGAATTCTCTTAACGCGTTTTTCTCTGCTTTTGCAGCAGCGCGTTCTTCCTTTGTCATACGAATCATATGTCCATTCCTTTCTGTGATTTCTTTTAATGATTTGATGCGTAAATCAGCTTCAATACATTCTCGATGTCCTTTTCATATAATGCCGTACACTGCTTGAGCATCAGAGAAGATCCGCGGACTTCCGACATAACGATGTTGTTGATTGCTGATAAGGCTTCTTCATTGTCACCCTTAATGATCATGTACTGATGCAGGGATTTAAAACGCTTTCCCACGAACTCAGTCATGATTTTATACTGTTCACGGACAAGAGCCTTCACGTCCTCGTCCTCTCTTACTTCCGGCGTCAGTGCTTTGTATTGAGCCATCAAATGCGCCGTCTGCTGTTGTACTTTCTGTGATTCCTTTGTGGTCATGAAAATAATCTCACAATCAGAACCGATCTTGTCATAAAAGTCCTTTACCCTGTCAAGGATTGCATCCCGATCTTCCGGGAACAGAAGTACGGAAGCCGTTCCGACCACGCTGTACCAGTATGCACTGGTTCCATCCACGTATTCCACAAGTCCTGTCTTTGGATCAATTGACCGGATACCAACAATGGAATAGAACGGACCGGCATTCGCTGTCCTACGTGTGATAACATACTTGTTTGACTTCTGCAGATAGCTTAACAGTGCAGGAATCAATTCCAGCTGCATCTTATGGGAACGGTCAACTTTCGTCATAACCCACAGGAAAGCAATCCACACAACGGCGAACAGCACCCTTGTAAAAATACTTGCCTGAGCAATAACACTGCCGGAATTCACAACACAGTAAAATCCTGCGAGCAATCCAAACAGCCATGCAAGGATAACCCTTACCGGCAACGGTTTTAAACCTACACCGTCTTTCGTCTGGAGCGCGATTTCCATGTTCAGATAATTATCGCTCAAAGAAGCAGGAATCTTATACGATTTCTTTGCCATAATTCATGTGCTCCTTATATAATCTTTTCGATATTCTGCCATAATCTGGCACCACTCTATATTATATATGTATATCACTGATAAATCAATATGTTTGTGATGCCAGACCTGATAATTTACTTGTCAAAATCGAACTTAAAGCCCATACGGCCGTTGTCCTGCATACCGTAGCTGCACTTCGCTGCAAACTTGGAACCCTTCTTGGATACCCAGTCCGTTGCGTACACAGACATACCCGCCTGAAGCATTGCCAGCTCGTCCTGCGTGAACTTATGCTTACACCACTCATCCGGGATGCTTCCGCCGCCTGACTGTGAATTATCATTCACGAAGCCCGTTCTTGAGAATCCTACGAAAGGATGTCCCTGAAACTCCTGCTTTGCAAGAATACCTTTGCACTTGTAAGGCTTGTTTCCGTTCTTTGTAGAAACAGCTTCGATCGTGATCTCTTCGCCATTACAGAGCCTTACACATTCATCATCTGTGAAATAATGTCCGCTCCAGTTTCTCTTGAATGAAACCTGCTCACCATTCCATGTACCGGAATATCTTTCTGCTGCATCTGCCATATTTCCGTCCTCTCCTACCTGTGATAATTTATGGAAACCAATATACTTAATGGCTTTTCCCTTGTCATTCTTAAATTCCTGCTCTGCCAGATCACCGGTTACAGTATATACCTTTCCGGTCTTCGCTGACGTCGCCTGGAACTCGATCGTTTCTCCGTTGCAGAGCCTTGCACACTCATCGTCAGAGAACTCATGTCCGCTCCACATCTTCTTGAACGATACCTGTCTGCCATTCCACGTTCCCGTGTACTTGTCAGCAGATGCCGTTGCGGATACCTGGATGCCAAGCGTCTGACGCATATTCACGCTATTCGCTTTCATGGTCTCAATATCTTCCAGAACCATCTGCTGAATTGCTGCAAGTCCGTCTTCCGGATTCATCTTGCCATTTGCAATCTCACGCATCTCGATGGTCAGCTTCTCTGTCATGTCAAGGGATCCGATGTTGGTTCCCGGCAGCAACAGATAGCTCATGTCACCGAACTCTGTCATTGTGATCTTACCCTTGGTATCCTTAAGGAGCGGGTACCTCGTAGATGTGGATGTCACATCTGCGTATGTAGATGTTCTAGTTGCACCGGTTCCCACATCACGCTTCTCCAGCTGGCTCATCAGCCACTTCAAGGTAGGCCATACAGGAGGTGTCGGGAAACCTTCATGGATGAACGGATCAGCCATGGTTCCAAGACCGGCAGCATTCTCATCTACTACATCAAAATCTACGTCACTGAAGATCAGCTTCCAGCCCGGTTTCTTAGGAACAGATGCTGTGCCTTTGAACGTCGGGAAGTCCTTTACGTGACCCTTCTGTGACTCGTACTCGTAATCTTCTGCAAGCATTGCCAGATAGTTCTTTGCAAGGATCGTATAAATCTCTGCCGCACAGTCACCGTAAGAAGCCAGTGCATTCAAATCCCTCGGTACATTCGTACCCGGTCTGTTTGCACCATGGGCGCCGCCGGTCTTTACATGTGTGGATCTCGGCTGTACATGTGTGAGTAATGCAACATCAACACCTACGACACCGGCAATCTGGTTTACCAGTGGCAGCAGCTCGTTAAACTGCTCCGGTGTGATCGTCTTATCTTCTGTTCTCGGATAAGATACAATCTGTGCCTCATACATCTTCTGATAAACGGCCTGTACATGCTTTGCCTTGTAACCCATCGGGGCAAGCCTTGCAGCCAGTCCTGCCAGATCAATCAGCTTAGGCGGTGCTGTCTTTTTCATCTCACGGCCGTCCACGACAACCGCAGATGTATGATACTTACTGGTATCCACATCTTCTTTCTTCGGGAACTGTGGTTCCTTCGGATCTGTGTAAACCACGCCGTTCTCATCCTTAAAACGGTTCTGGTAAAACGGAATCTTCTTGTAAGCCTGACAGAGCTTGATCTGATCACCGATGAGCTTGATCATGGCAGATTTCAGACGTCCCTGACGAAGCACAGAATGTCCGTCACCGTAAGCCGTTGCGATTCTCGTAAACTGCATGGACAGAAAATCCCATCTGGAACGGTAAAATGCCTTTGTGTAATCCGGATCGTCTAAAAGAGAGTTAAAATACTTACGGTTTTTAAACGCTTTCTGGATCTCTTTCGCAGACTCATCTGCGAAGAACATACGTGACCATCTCTTGCCGGTAATATTAAGTCCGAACAGGATCTCATCTGCAAGCAGGGTTCCTTCGCCGGAAGGATCATCATCAGTTGCAGTACAGATCTCGTCGCACCTTGCGAATGTGGTCTGAATGTCATTTAAAATATCTGCGACCTTACGTTTGGAATCCGGAAGGTCTTTCTGCTTTCTGTACTTCCACTTGAAATCTTTTTCATTCCACGGGAGGTTGCTTACATTCCAGCTGTGATACTTTTCCATCAGAGATGCGTCTACCTGCTTCTCCGGGTCCGTCAGCTCATACAGATGTCCTCTTGCAGCAACGATGACATACTGTTCACCGTTATATGTACCGGACATTCCGCCGAGAGCCTTCGCCATGTTTTGGGCAGCTGAAGTTTTTTCGGCTAAAATACCTATCATAATATGCCTCCAATCATATTTATTATCAACACGTTAATCGTAACATAAAAACGCTCATTTATCAAGACCTTTCGCCACAAAAAAATTTATGGTGTGACACTGAGCCTTATCACACCATAAATCATGTTTTCTATTTTTTTAAAAGAAATCTGCGGACAGATCATCTTCCGCCTGCTTCTCATAAGCACCACCTGTAAGACCAAGATCAATATCCACAGTGGCACCTCTGTCTTTATGTCCGGCAAGCACGCTGTCTACAAGACCTTTTACGTTCTCTGTAGCTGCCTGGCTGAATGCAGAAGCGATTGCGTTCTTTTCTGCATCACGGGCATCCAGCTGATGATCCATGGCTTCGAACTTATCAGAAACACCGGCATCTCTTCCGGCATTGACCATGGACAGGTCTTCCGTAGACTCCTTCTGGTCAACTTTAAGCAGATCCACGTCACCGCTGAAGATACGATCAAGCGTCATGCCGTTAATATCCATCTGGTTGTCGTCTTTCTGGACGGCTGCAAGGAACTTCTGTTTGAACGACGGAACCATGGAAAGTGCCTTCGTCGGCAGGTTTGCTACTGCCATTGCGGAATTAAGGAGAGCCGTGTTATACTCCATCTCGTTTGCACCGTGTTCATACATATTGCCGTAATTGGAATACATACGGTGCTGATCCTGAGCATTCCACTGCATCTGCTGTTCATTCGTATACGGAAGATGCTTCACATGGGCTCCTGCCTGCTTTGCCTCTGCCACGTCCTTCTGATATGCCGCGATCGCCGTATCCGTCGGTGCAGCAACCTGCGTCTGGACGGATACCTGTGCATTTTCTTTTGCATTGCTGACTGCCTCTCCGGCTTTTATGCCAAGAGCCGAAGCCCCGATCGACGCTACTGCGGATAACTTTGATGCCGCGTTCTGCACGGATGCTGCTTTATCTGTCATATTCTCTACTGTGTCTTTTACGGCTTCCCCGGCATCTGCTGCCTTTTCCACTGTACTCTTTGCGTTGACACCGGCGTTCTTCCACTTGTTCAGTTCTGATTTTACAGTGGACTTCACAGAAGACTTTGCAGATGCACTCTTTGATTTTTCTTCTTCATCCATCTGCTGCATAATCTGCTCTGCGGAACGGGCACCGGCAAGTGTTGATGTTTCTGCTGTTGAATCCAATGCCGTAGAATCTTTTCCGTCAGCCGCCTGTAAAATCTGGCTGGCTGTACGTGCTCCCGAAAGCGTAGATGTCGCTGCCGTGGATTCCACATCTCTGACATTTTCATATGCATCTGCTGCCATGTCTTATTTCCTCCGATCACCAAAATTTGCACTATATATTATATAATATAGTATGGTCAAAATCAATTACTTCTTTCTTTTCTTGTAGGAATATGGCTTTGCCAGCTTCCTGTGAGCATTGCTCGGCTGCTCCACCACCTTATACACCATCTGTCCAGTCTTCTTGTCAATGGACTTGAAACGGGTACGGACGGTATAAGGCTTTCTCAGTTTATTTTTATGTACAGCCTTTGCATTTACGTCCGTGGCGGCATCGTAAGCCTCGTCTGTTTCTACCGGATTATCAGTGCCGGTCACGGATTCCATATCAAAATCA
>OQVP01000958.1_pt1 | contig 10629 bp, 9 predicted proteins | sample 1691541 | NCBI WGS metagenome assembly OQVP01 (sample SAMN03418258, study PRJEB22391) | human gut metagenome | biome: human-gut; feature: organic feature; material: feces | host: Homo sapiens | place: Tanzania | collected 2013-01 | reverse complement strand
AGGTTCCATTCCCTTCGGTCATTCCACCAGCGGTTATTGAAAGTTGGCCCCCTTCTGGGACCGGAGGTTACTTGCAAAAGTTCAGTTATTTGAAATAATATTGTCCCTTTTTCTGAGTCTGGTTTCCGAATTCGATGGCGTGGTGCGGACAGTGGTGATAGCAGGTGAAGCAGGTGAGGCAATCCTTGTGGTGAAGCCACTCGGGATATTCGCCATGACCGCCCTTGATATCGCCCACCGGACAGACATTGGCGCAGATGCCACATTTCACACACTTGTCTTTTTCTACATGGAATCGCTTGTCGGTGATGAGCACGTTCTCGAAGAAACCGCCCACTACCTTGGTGAAGAACCATGGGATAGGACCCTTTACCAATCGGCTTACGCCTTCCTTCCGGTCGAAAATCTCCTCGCAGATTACGGCTAGTTTCTGCGCCGATTTCGATTTCTTCCAGATTTCCTTCTCCTTGGGGTCTACATCCATAAAGGGAAGACCCACGTAGGATTCCGGCATAATGAGGGAGTAGGAGGATTTCACCTCCGTGATGCCCAAGGCTTGAAGCGATGGATTCTGGGAGATGACCTCGTTCAGGTTCTCGATGGTGAGACCGATGCTGTCGCCCGCCGTACAAACGCAGTAGACGAAAGGACGGCTTCCGGCTGAAGCCGATAAAGCCTTGCTTTCTGCGGCATCTGATAAAGCCTTGCTTTCTGCGGCATCTGATAAAGCCTTGCTTTCTGCAGCATCTGATAAAGCCTTGCTTCCGGCTGAGGCTGAATTTTCGGCAGCATCCGATTCAGCCCTCTGAACCTTCATCTTTCCGATAAACTCCCTTACCAGCTTGGGAACCCTCCAGCCGTGTACGGGGAAAACGAATCCGAGCCGTTCATTCTCTTTCAGAATAAACGGCTCGGCTAATGTATGGCTTGAATCATCAGCCCTCATGTAGGGAGCGATGGAAATCAAGTCTTCATGAGTAGCCGACGCCAGTTTTGACGCCGCCCACTTCGTATTTCCTGTTCCTGAGAAATAAAATATCATGCTTATTTCTTTTCATTCATCACACCCTCAATGTAGATGCGTGACATCTCCACATTGCCATTGGTGCGAATGGTGATACTCTTCTTGAAGTGACCAGGGAACATGCCCTTGCCATTGTAAGTAACGCTGATCTGTCCCTTCTGACCAGGAGCGATAGGCTGCTTGGTGTAAGAAGGCACCGTGCAACCGCAGCTGGCGATGGCCTGATTGATAACGAGAGGCTTGTTGCCCACGTTTGTGAAGGTGAATGTAGCCTTCTGAACTGGCGAAGTCTCCTCAAAGGTGCCAAAGTTGTGTACCACCTTCTCAAACTTGATCTCTGCCTGGGCAGAGGCGCTTGTTACCATGGCTACAAGCATGGTCAGAGCCAATATGATTCTTTTCATTTTATATCCTTTCTTATCTTTATATTTCTTTTATCTATTTGGATGCAAAATTACATATAAAGTTTAGTATATCGCCACTTTTTTACATTATTTATAAAATAAGTGGCGATATTTATTAATTAGCAACGAATTTTAGAGCTTGGCAAGGAACTGTCCCGTCAAACTCTCTCGGCAGGCTACCACTTCCTCAGGAGTTCCCTCCACCACCAGGTTGCCGCCCTTGTCGCCGCCTTCAGGTCCCAGGTCGATGATGTAGTCGGCACATTTGATCACATCAAGATTGTGTTCGATGACCACCAGCGAATGACCCCTTTCTATCAGGGCATTGAAGGCGTGCAGCAGGCGCTTGATGTCGTGGAAGTGGAGACCCGTGGTTGGCTCGTCGAAGATGAAGAGCGTTGGTGCCTGCTCCTCCTTGCTGATGAAATAAGCCAGTTTCACACGCTGGTTCTCACCGCCCGAAAGCGTGCTCGAACTCTGTCCCAGCTTGATATAGCCCAGTCCCACATCCTGCAGCGGCTTCAGTCGGCTCACGATGGTGCGGCAGAAGTCGAAGTCGCCCTCATGGAGCTGGTTCTTCTCGTCGCTGAAGAACTCGATGGCCTCGTTCACGGTCATGTTGAGCACATCGTTGATGTTCTTTCCTGCCACGTGCACCTCCAGGATGTCGTGCTTGAATCGCTTGCCCTTGCATGCCTCGCATGTCAGTGTCAGGTCGGCCATAAACTGCATCTCGATGGTTACGTATCCTGCACCCTTGCATTCCTCGCATCTTCCGCCCTCGGTGTTGAAGGAGAAATACTGCGGCGTGAAGCCCATCTGCTTGGCGAGCGGCTGGTTGGCAAAGAGGCTTCTGATGGCATCGTAAGCCTTCAGATAGGTGGCAGGGTTGCTGCGGGTGCTCTTGCCGATAGGATTCTGGTCTACGAACTCCACGTGCTTGATGGCGTCCACGTCGCCCTCCATCGATGTATATTCGCCCGGAGCATCAGCCACCAGGTCCAGCTTTCTGCGCATTGCCGGGTAGAGGATGCCCTTGATGAGCGAACTCTTTCCTGAGCCCGATACGCCTGTTACCACGGTGAATACGTTGAGCGGAATCTTCACGTCGATGCCACGCAGGTTATTCATCCGGGCGCCCTTGATTTCGATGAATCGGTTCCAGATGCGATGGCTCGATGGGCGGTCGATGGTTTCGTGGTGGGTGAGATACTGGATGGTGTGACTCTCGGGATATTTCTCCAGCAACGCCTGCTGCTCGGCAGGGTCGGTGGTGGAATATTCTGAATGCGGACCGGCATATACCAGTCGTCCGCCCAGTCGTCCGGCATCCGGACCGATGTCTATCAGATAGTCGGCAGCCCGCATAATCTCCTCGTCGTGCTCTACCACTACCACGGTGTTGCCCAATTCCTGCAACTCTCGCAACACCTTGATCAGTCGGGCGGTGTCACGGCTATGGAGTCCGATGCTCGGCTCATCCAGGATATACACGCTTCCCACCAGCGAAGAACCCAGGTTGGTGGTCAGGTTGATGCGCTGGCTTTCACCTCCCGAGAGGGTATTCGACAGTCGGTTGAGCGTAAGATAGCCCAGTCCCACATCCAGCAGGAATTGCAGGCGATGGGTAATCTCGGTGAACAGGCGCTTGGCTATCTCCTTTTCGTTATCCGATAGCTCCAGGTTTCTGAACCAGGCGCTGAGGTTCACGATCGACATATCCACTAGTTCGGTGATGCTCTTTCCGCCAATCTTCACGTAGTTCGCCTCCTTTCTGAGTCGGGTGCCGTGGCAGTCGGGGCATACGGTCTTGCCTCTGAATCGGCTCAGCATCACGCGGTATTGAATCTTATACTGGTTTTCCTTCACCATTCTGAAGAACTCGTCGATGCTCACGCGGTCGTGCGGATCACGGTCTTTTTCAGATGGCAGTCCGTGCCAGAGCCAGTCTTTCTCCTGCTGCGTCAGTTCGTAGTACGGCTTGAAGATAGGGAAGTTGTAAGGTTCCGCCCGGCGGATGAATTCCTTGAGCCACATGCCCATCTTCTCGCCACGCCAGCACACCACGCAACCGTCGTAGAGGCTCAGCGAAGTGTTGGGAATCACGAGTTTCTCGTCGATGCCGATGACGCTTCCGAAGCCCTCGCAGGTAGGGCAGGCGCCCAGCGGCGAATTGAAGGCAAACATATTGTCGGTAGGTTCCTCAAACTTCATGCCGTCAGCTTCGAATCGGGTGGAGAAGTCGTAGCAGATGTTGCTTGGCGGGAAGACGAGTCGGCAGGCGCCGTCGCCCTCGTAGAAGGCGGTTTCGGCAGAGTCGAAGAGTCGGCTGATATCATCCTTCTCGTCGCTTACCGATGCGCGGTCGATAACGAGATAGATTTCCCGGTTCTGCTCTTTCAGCATCTGGGTGAGTTCTTCACCGCTCGCTTCCAGAAGCTCCTTGTCTCCAGCTTCCAGAAAATCCTCTATTCTGATGAATTCTCCCTTTTGCATGATGCGGGCATAGCCCTCCTGCATGTACATCTCCAACTGCTCTCTGAGGGTGCGGTCTTCGATGACATGGATTGGGGCGAGGATTACGAACTTGGTGCCCTTGGAATACTGTCGGGTGCAGGCAAGGATATCCTCGGTGGTATGCCGTTTCACCTCCTGTCCGCTGATGGGCGAATAGGTTTTTCCGATGCGGGCGAAGAGCAGTCGCAGGTATTCGTAAATCTCTGTGCTGGTGCCCACGGTGGAGCGTGGGTTGCGGGCTATCACCTTCTGTTCGATGGCGATGGCTGGCGGCAATCCTTTGATGAAATCACACTCAGGCTTGGTCATTCTTCCCAAGAACTGACGGGCGTAGGACGACAGCGACTCCACGTAGCGGCGCTGACCCTCGGCGTATAGGGTATCGAAAGCCAGAGAAGATTTTCCCGACCCGGAGACTCCCGTAATGGCAACGAATTTGCCCTGTGGAATCTTCACGTCGATATTCTTCAGGTTGTTGGCTCTCGCCCCTTTTATTTCTATATATTTCTTCATGATTTTAATATTCAAATTTTGCAAGTTTCACATGTTTTGCAAGTTTCATAGGTAACCTCCGGTCCCCGAAGGGGGCCAACTTTCAATAAGGTATACGACCGCGTTGCCATTACGGGAGTCTCCGGGTCGGGAAAATCTTCGCTCCTGTTCGCCCCCTTCGGGGACGTTTGGAGAGAGTTAGCTTGCAATCCGCAGGTTTCATGACCTTCGGTCATTCCACCCGCGGTTATTCACGTTCGCCCCCTTCGGGGACGGCAGGACACCACTTGCAAAAAGTTCTGCTCCTTTTATTCGTGATGATAAGGCTCTCCTTTTATAATGGTGCATGCGCGATAGAGCGCCTCGGTGAAGATGAGTCTCACCATCTGGTGGGAGAACGTCATCTTGGAGAGGGAGATTTTCTCGTTGGCGCGGTCGTATACCGCCTGCGAGAAGCCGTAGGGGCCGCCAATCACGAACACGAGTCTTCGGGCAGTGGCCTGCTTGCGCTCTATCCACTTGGCAAACTCGATGCTGCGGAACTCCTGTCCGTGCTCATCCATCAGCACCACGGTATCCGAAGGCTGAATCTGCTTCAGAATCAGTTCACCCTCCCGTTCCTTCTGCTGCTGTTCGCTGAGGCTCTTGGTATTCTTGAGCTCCGGGATGGTGGTGATGTTGAAGGGCATGTAGTGGGTGATGCGCTCGGCATAATCCTTGATGCCCGCCACGAAATGCTTGTTCACGGTCTTTCCGACCAATATCAATTCTGTCTTCATTTCCTTAATAATGTCCTCCTTATTAATATAGGATAGCTCTTAACTATCAACTATAAACTCTTATAGTATCCTTTCTTCTCTAGTTTCGGGTTCTTCGGGAACCAGCCTTTCTCGCAGCGCTGTTTCTGCTCGAAAAGCTCGCCGATGCTCCATAGGCACGAGGCACCCAGCACGCCCAACAGGGCAGAGCAGAGCACGTTGGCAACCAGGAAGGCGGCACCCACACTGATGATGCCGCACACCAGAAACACCCACCAATAGCGGGTGCCCGTATGATACTCAACCTTGATAACGATAGGATGGAAGATTCCTATTATTAAAAAGGTGGAAACGGCGATGATCACGCCAGTATAATATAATTCCATAAGCCTTTTTTAATTTCATTTCTTTTTCAATGTGCAAAAATACAAAAAAAACTCCAATCTTGTTTGGTTTCTCAAATATTTTATTTATCTTTGTACGCAAAAAGAGAAATATTGTGCTGTTTTCGGGCACAACCCTCTGATTGAACTTTAATTAATAACAAAATAGAATCAACTATGGCTAATAACGCAGAATTGATTAAGCAGTGTGAAGAAAGAGCACAGCAGTGGCTCACACCTGCATTCGACGAAGAAACTCGTAAAGAAGTTAAGGCAATGCTCGAGGCTGAGGATAAGTCAGCACTCGTTGATGCCTTCTATCAGAACTTGGAGTTCGGTACTGGTGGCTTGCGCGGCATCATGGGCGCAGGTACCAACCGCATGAACAAGTATATCGTTGGTATGGCTACTCAGGGCTTCGCTAACTACATCCTCAAGGCTTTCCCTGGTGAGGAGAACCTTTCTGTAGTGGTAGGTCACGACTGCCGTAACAACTCCCGTCTCTTCGCTGAGACCGTAGCTGCCATCTTCTCTGCCAATGGCATCAAGGCTTATCTCTTCGAGAGCCTCCGCCCTACACCAGAGATCTCTTTCGCCATCCGTGAGCTCGGCGCCAAGGCTGGTGTCAACGTAACTGCTTCTCACAACCCTAAGGAGTACAACGGCTACAAGGCTTACTGGAGCGACGGTGCTCAGGTTTTGGCTCCACACGACACTGGTATCATCGAGGAGGTGAACAAGGTGACTATCGACCAGGTGAAGTTCGAGGCTAACTGGGATTTGATCAAGATTATCGGTGGTGAGATGGATTACGACTACATGACAGCCGTTCACTCGGCTATGATCGACCAGGATGTTATCAACCGTCAGAAAGACCTCAACATCGTTTACTCTGCCATGCACGGCACAGGTCGCGTTATCGTGCCTCTCTGCCTGCGTTCTTGGGGCTTCCAGAACATCAATGTAGTGCCTGAGCAGATGGTTGTAGATGGCAACTTCCCAACAGTGGTTTCTCCTAACCCAGAGAATGCTGAGGCTATGACCCTCGGTATGAAGCTTGGTACCAAGTTGAACGCTGACCTCGTGGTTGCTACCGACCCAGACGCCGACCGCCTCGCCATCGTTTGCCGCGACGACAAGGGTGAGTGGATGATCATCAATGGTAACCAGACAGCCATGATGTTCTGCTACTACATCATCGAGAACAAGAAGAAGTTGGGCAAATTGAAACCAACAGACTTCCTCGTTAAGACCATCGTAACTACAGAGGTTATCGCCGAGATTGCCAAGAAGAACAACGTAGAGTTGCGCGACTGCTACACTGGTTTCAAGTGGATTGCACGCGAGATTGCTATCTCTGAGGGCAAGCAGCAGTACATCGGTGGTGGTGAGGAGAGCTTCGGTTTCTTGCCATACGATAAGGTACGCGATAAGGATGCTCCTGCATCTATCTGCCTGATTTGCGAGATTGCAGCATGGGCTAAGGATCAGGGCAAGACTCTCTACGACCTGTTGATGCAGATTTACGCAGAGTATGGCTTCAGCAAGGAGTTCACGGTCAACGTGGTTCGCCCTGGTAAGACAGGTGCTGACGAGATTAAGCAGATGATGGCAGACTTCCGTGCCAACCCTCCACAGGAGTTGGGTGGCAGCAAGGTGGTAACCTGGAAGGACTACCAGAGCTTGGAGGCTAAGCATGCTGACGGCAGCGTAGAGAAGCTCGATATGCCTGCTACAAGCAACGTGCTCCAGTGGTTCTGCGATGACAACACCAAGGTGAGTGTCCGCCCATCAGGTACTGAGCCTAAGATTAAGTTCTATATTGAAGTAAAGGATCCTTCATTCAAGTGTGCTGGCTGCTACAACCGCTGCACAGCTGCTGCAATGGATAAGATTGAGGCCATTAAGAAGAGCTTGAAGCTGGATTAAAAGATATTTTTTTGGTGCATTATTAGGGGACATGATAATGCGCATTTTTTCGGCGAGGGGTCATCCTGACCTCTCGCCATTTTGATTTATAAAATTTTAGTTCATGAATAGGAAAAGAAAGAAGATCATCGGTTTGGGACTCTTGCTCCTGCTTGCACCTTCTGCCGGCTATGCCCAGGGCTATAGCTGCGGAAACGTGGGGCTGTTCTGCTCGCCCGATACCCTGCGAGGGGCTCAGCTGGGTGCCTTCTCCAGTGTGGTTTACAAGCAGATGAGGGGACTCAGCCTGGCTGGCGTCATCAACTCCGTGGGCGATGATATGCGGGGCGTTCAGATCTCGGGCGTATCCAATGTGGTGAAGGGAGGCAACGGCGTGCAGCTGTCTTTGTTCAATAACGTTTCCTCCTCGCCATTCCGTGGCGTGCAGCTCAGCGCACTCTCTAATGTCTCCATGGGCATGAAGAGGGGACTGCAGATTGCTTCCGCCAACGTAAGCTCCTCGTATATGCGCGGCTTGCAGGTGGGCGGATACAACTATGCCGATACCCTCAACGGTTCGCAGATAGGCATCCTCAATGTCTGCGTGAGCCATCCGCGAGGTGTGCAGATTGGCGTCATCAACTATAGCCGCGATACCGTGGCGCACAAGATAGGTCTCGTCAACGTGAACCCCCATACCCGCATCGATTACATGCTCTATGGCGGTTCTGCCACCAAGACCAACTTCGCCGTGCGCTTCCGCAACCGCTCTACCTATAATATATTAGGCATCGGCACCCATTACTTCGGCTTGGACGAGAAATTCTCGGGCGGCCTGTTCTATCGCATCGGACAGTATTTCCAGCTCTCGCCAAAGTTTTCTGTCCGGAGCGGCGAATATTCTCCTCAAGGCGTGCAAATGTGCCTTCTCCGCGCACGCTGTCGTGATATTTGCCTACGCCGTCCATTGATACCCAAATAGAGTGGGGGTGTATCCACGAGAAGTCCTGTTGCGCATTGGTGGTAACCGTCACCGAGAAGAACCCGATTTGCTTGGCTGCATCAATGATATCGTTGATAGTTCTGTCTTTTTCCCGCCAAAGCGTGGGTTCACCGCCCTCCAAGTCTATAAATCGTGACCCCTGCGCATAGGCATAGCGCATATCACCGAGAATGTCATCGAATGTGCGTTGGCGGTAGCCCGCACTGCCATACACAGAACAGTGTTTGCAACGTAGGTTGCATTTGTCGGTAATAAAAAGAACTGTCTGTAGCGGTGCCTTGCGCCCGAAGAAGCGTGCCCGCACAAACCATTGTGCCAAATAAAAGTATTGTCGAATCATAGTGTGTCGGCATTTTGTCGTGTGTCACACGCTTTTTGATACTATTTTGCAAAGGTACGTATTTTCTTTGATGTATGCAAAAAAGAAATGCTACAACTACCGCAAAAGGATAATCATAGCATTTTCTTTGTGACCCCGCTGGGACTCAAACCCAGGACCTTCAGAACCGGAATCTGACACTCTATTCAACTAAGCTACGGGGCCCTCGCGTTCGACAATCGGGGCGCACAGAGTGCCGGCTATATGCCGCCACTAAAGCGATCGATGTCTCCGCTCTTCGACTGACAAACCTCGGTTTGTCAGTCGAGAAAAAAGTATGTATTGTATAGTACCTGTTCGTCTCGCTTGACGAATACTTGGTTTTCTTGTGTAGTTGGCACAATTTATTTTACCTTGTTGCACAACTTGTATTGGTGCAATCGCAATTTGTCAGTCTCTTCTGTTTCCTACCAAAATCAGGATGTAGTACACCAAGGTTGCCAGCGAGGACAATGCGGCCACTACGTATGTGTAAGCGGCACTGCGGAGAGCAGATGTTGCCATCGGGGTGGTTTCGCTATTGGTAATACCTGCTTCTTGCAGCCAATCAATAGCCCGTTTGCTGGCGTTAATTTCTACGGGTAGCGTGATAAATGAGAACAGGGTAGTGAGTGCAAACAGCCCGATACCTACCTCCATTACTTGCGGAAACACTCCAATCAAAAGCATACCTGCGAGCAATACCCATGTCAGCCAGCGGCTGGCAAAATCTACAGCAGGCACCAATGCGGAACGCATCTTAAGCGGTGCATATTCCCTGGCGTGCTGCACCGCATGCCCGCACTCGTGTGCGGCTACTGCCGCGGCTGCCACTGTGGCCTGCGAATAAACGGCCTCTGACAAATTGACCGTCTTATCGGCCGGGTTGTAGTGGTCAGTCAGCCGCCCTTTGATACACGTTACCTGTACATCAGTGATACCGTTATCGCGCAACATTTTCTCTGCTACTTCTTTGCCCGTAAGCGGCAAAGCCACCTTGGAATAGCGTTTGAACTTTCTATCCAACGATGCCGATACTGCCCAACTGAGCAGCATAATGGCGATAAATATTATCCAATAAATCGTATCTGCGTTTGTAGCCATATAATTCATAACTAATTATTTTTTTGTGGTTTACGCTTACAAGTCTTGCACATTCCATACACATACAGCGAGCAACCTGACATCGTAAAGTTGGAGTACTTACGTATACGTACAATATTCTCAACAGCTACGTCCCGAAAACGAGATACTCGCCCGCAACGTGTACAGACCAACTCCATACGCACCACGCTTTTGGTCATCAACTCATACTCCGATTGCTTTCGCCCGTAGCGTTTGTTGATGCAATGCAAAATCTGTGCCGAAACCAACAGATTGACCGTATTATATATCGTTCCGAGGCTGATATGCTCGTTTGCTACTGCATTTACAAGAGTCTCCATACCAAAAGGCTGCTCCAAAGCGCACACGCGTCGGAGCAAAGTGTATCGCTCAGGCGTGTGACGCAGACCATTGTTTCGGATATAGGTCTCTAATTTCGCCAAAGCCCCTTTGTATGAATCTTCTTGCTTCACTTAAATCTCTTTGACATATGCACGGCGGCGTTTGTGCTGCTTATGCTCGAATTGTGTCCAGTTGGCCTGGTTCTTTGTATTGGTCTCGAGAATCGAAGTTGTCTCTGCGTACTTGATACCGTATTTGTTCATATACGGAATTTGGTCGGTGAAGAACAATACGTTAATTCCATGGTCTTGAAATCCGGACACGAGCAGAAGTTCC
>OQVP01000957.1_pt1 | contig 10633 bp, 10 predicted proteins | sample 1691541 | NCBI WGS metagenome assembly OQVP01 (sample SAMN03418258, study PRJEB22391) | human gut metagenome | biome: human-gut; feature: organic feature; material: feces | host: Homo sapiens | place: Tanzania | collected 2013-01 | reverse complement strand
ATACCGTTGTGATTTTGGTTTCACACTGGATCCGGCGCAGCTCCTCACGGGTCTGCAGGCGGAGTCTGGCATCCAGATTGGATAAAGGCTCATCAAGGAGAAGAACCTTCGGCATTTTTACTAACGCACGGGCAATGGCAACACGCTGCTGCTGACCGCCGGAAAGCTCACTGGGCTTACGATCCATCAGCATTTCAATCTGAACAAGCTTTGCAGCCTCTAATACGCGGCGGTTCATTTCCTCTTTGGAGAGCTTGTCCTTTCCTTTTAAATTTTCAAGAGGAAACTGGATGTTCTGCTTTACTGTCAGATGCGGGTAGAGGGCATAGTTCTGGAAAACCAGTCCGACGCCTCTGTTTTCTGCAGGAAGATTGGTGACATCATCCTCTCCGAAGAAAATTTTGCCTTCACTTGGCTTTAACAGACCACTGATTAAGTTCAAAGCAGTACTCTTGCCACAGCCGGAAGGACCGAGAAGTCCGATCAGTCTGCCGTCCGGAATTTCAAAGGAAAAATCGTTGACGGCAATGACATCCTCGCGGACTTTTTTGTTACGGTTAGGAAATCTTTTCGTTAAGTGCTCTAATACAATTTTCATAGGGTCCCCCTTTTCTTAAATCCCGTAGGAATCTCGTAAGTCGCTGGAAATGTGATCCAGATCCGGATAAATGGATCCCTCCGTGATGCCGAACACCCGCAGGCTGTCGATGAAGTATTTCTTGCGCTCACATGGAATAATAATCTTATATAAGGTATTCTCATCGCAGATATCTTCGAGCCTCTGCAGAGAATTGTGTACGGTGAAGTTTGACTGCTGCGCATACATACGCAGGTTGTTGTCGGTAGAGCTGCAGGCGAGGATGCGGTCGGCAACCTCCGGATTGTGGTGATTGTGCTTGAAGGCCGGCAGCAGCATTTCCTGTGTGGTATCCGCATCAATCGGATAAATGCAGTGTCCGAAGCCCTCCCGTTCATTGAGACGGGCCGGAACCAGAACCCATACGCAGGCATCCAGTGTCGGCTGTACCTTATAAGTTTCGGTTGCAAAGAAGGATGCAATCAGCGGTGACTGGCTCCAGTCCAGCATGCGTGTAGGAAGTCCGTAGTGCTGCATAATGGAAACCCAGGCAGCGTAGTTATGTTTTTCCGGGGGATTCTTCATAATCTGTCTTGCCCGGATATAAAAATCGTTGGTGATGTAACGTTCCACGTCAATCCGCTTCTGGCTTCGCTGGATCGAGGGGATTAAGGACAGCTCCGAATTCTCTTCGCCGCGATACCACAGCTTCAATCCATGCTTTTGGGTCAGGCCGCTTACGAAATGAAGCAGCTCATCCATGGTATGAATATCCTGAATGATCATGATCAAGTACCTCGTGTGATAAATAATAAACAATACCAGTCTGATTATAGGCTATTTCCATGCATTTCACAAGTCAGAAGTCGATAAGGAATTGTGTTTCTTACGATTTTATATTATGATGTAAGGAGTGCAAAGAAAAACAAGCGGCTGCGAAGCAGACATTTGTTTTTCTGCACTCCTTAACGAGCATGCGTCGGACGAAGTACGACAGGGAGTGCGGAGCACGGGCATGCGAGTATGGAAAGAAGAAGAGAGCAAGCGGCTGCGAAGCAAAGGAAACCTATGGAAGCAAGAAAAGTAAGCGATTCGCAAATGGAAATGATTTATCTTATAAGACCGGAGCATCTGAACGGAGCAGGCAGATTGTTTGGCGGTAAGCTTGTGGAATGGATGGATGAGCTTTCAGCACTTGTGGCGATCCGTCACTGCAGGAAAGATGTGACAACGGTTGCCATTGATAATCTGCGGTTTATGTGTCCGGCTTACCAAAGGGACATGGTGGTTTTAATTGGAAGAATCACCCATGTGGGAACAACATCCATGGAGGTGCGTGTGGATGTTTATATTGAAGATATGAATGGCATGCGCCACCCGATTAACCGTGCTTATTTTTCAGTGGTTGCGATGGATGAAAATGAACGCCCGGTGGAGGTTCCGGGGATCGTGATTGAGACAGAAGCCCAGAAGGCAGAATGGGAAGCCGGTGAGAAGCGCCGGGAAATGCGTCTTCAGAGGAAGAAGGAAGGCTTCTGACAGATCCGATGGAAAAGCAGACTTGGAAATTGTGTAGCGCATAGCAATGCAGCAATTCGGATGCATTAATGAGTGGCAAAATTTACTTTTGATACTCATATCATTATGATAAGGAATGTATGATAGGAAAGGATGGAAAAACAGAGATGAAATACGATGTAATCATCATTGGAGCAGGTCCGGGAGGGATTTTTTCTGCATATGAGATGGTACAGCGCAGTAAAGATGTAAAGATTGCAGTTTTTGAGGCTGGTCATGCGCTTGATAAGCGTCACTGCCCGATTGACGGAGTAAAGGTAAAGAATTGTGTCAATTGTAAGAGCTGCTCGATCATGAGCGGTTTCGGAGGAGCAGGTGCTTTCTCCGATGGAAAATACAACATCACCAACGCATTCGGCGGAACCTTATACGAATACATTGGCAGAAGCCAGGCGATTGATCTGATGAAATATGTGGATGACATTAATATGAAGTTCGGCGGTGAGGGGACGAAGCTGTATTCGACCTCAGGTACGGCCTTTAAGAAGATCTGCCTGCAGAATAAGTTGAATCTGCTCGATGCTTCCGTGCGTCATCTGGGAACGGATATTAACCTGATTGTATTGGGAAATCTTTATGCAGAGCTTAAGGATAAGGTGGATTTCTACTTCGATACACCGGTTCAGACGGTAAAGGCGCTCGACGAAGGATATGAGGTTGTCTGTGAAAACGGATCCTATTATTCCGATAAATGTATCATTTCCGTCGGACGAAGCGGAAGTAAGTGGATGGAGCAGATATGTAAAGATTTACAGATCAATACCAAGTCGAACCGTGTCGATATCGGTGTGCGTGTTGAACTTCCGGCAGTTATTTTTTCCCATCTGACGGATGAGCTTTATGAGAGCAAGATCGTGTACCGTACTGAAAAGTTTGAGGATGCGGTCCGGACCTTCTGTATGAATCCACATGGTATCGTGGTAAATGAGAACACGAATGGAATCGTTACCGTAAACGGACACAGCTATGAGGGCGCCGACAAGCAGACAGAGAACACGAATTTCGCATTGCTGGTATCCAAGCACTTCTCTGAGCCCTTTAAGGACAGCAACGGATACGGTGAAAGCATTGCGAGACTTTCCAATATGCTCGGAGGCGGTGTCATCGTACAGCGTTTCGGAGATCTTGTAAGAGGACGTAGAAGTAACGCAAAGAGAATCGAAGAGGGACTCGTGGAGCCGACTCTTTCTGCAACACCGGGGGACTTAAGCCTGGTGCTTCCGAAGCGTATTCTGGATGGTATTATTGAGATGATTTATGCACTGGATAAGATTGCACCGGGTACGGCCAATGACGATACGCTGCTTTATGGCGTTGAGGTGAAGTTCTATAATATGGAAGTGGAGCTGGATGAGCATCTGGAAAGCTGCCATAAGGGACTGTATATTATTGGTGACGGAAGCGGGGTAACCCATTCTCTGTCCCATGCGTCTGCAAGCGGTGTCTATGTAGCAAGACAGATTGTGCAGTAAGAGGAAGCATATTTTATGTAGATGGAAATACCATGTGAAGAAGGGGCAAAATGAAATCCGGACAGCTTTAGATGGTTCAGGGGAGAAAAGTGAGGCAGTATGAGCAGGGAAAAGCAGTCACAGTATGACCGTATGACCGGGCAGCCGGTAGAAAAGCTCATTTTGGAGCTGGGTCTGCCGACAACGATCAGTATGCTGGTTACCAATCTTTATAATATGGCAGATACTTATTTTGTCGGAACACTGGGAACTTCTGCGAGTGGGGCAACCGGCGTTGTGTTTGGACTGATGGCGATTCTGCAGGCGTTGGGATTCATGTTCGGACATGGAGCCGGAAGTATAATAAGCCGCAGACTGGGAGCCAGAGAGGTTGAGGATGCCAGAAGGTATTCCGCGACAAGTTTTTATGCGGCGCTGATTTCCGGTACGGTTGTATTGATTCTGGGATTGTGCTTTCTGACGCCGTTAGTGAGGCTGCTTGGAAGTACAGATACCATTCTTCCTTTTGCCAGGGGATATGCATTTTATATTCTGCTTGCGGCGCCTGCCATGGTAAGCAGCTGTGTGATGAATAATATTCTGAGGTATGAGGGACGGGCATTTTTTGCCATGATCGGACTTACGAGCGGTGGCTTTTTAAATATTTTTCTGGATGCCTATTTCATCCGGGTGCTGCATATGGGAATTGGAGGAGCCGGACTTGCAACTGCAATCAGCCAGTATCTTTCCTTTGGAATCCTGCTCAGTATGTTTTTGCGGAAAAAGACGCAGACAACATTTTCGATCCGTTATATCAGCTTTACGGTTAAGACGCTTGGTGAGATTGTGACCACAGGACTTCCGAGTCTGGCGCGTCAGGGACTTGCCAGCATTTCCACGATGGTGCTGAATCATACGGCAGGTGTTTACGGGGATGCCGCGATTGCGGCCATGAGTATCGTAAACCGGATCAGCATGTTTATTTTCGGTGTCGGCCTTGGCATCGGTCAGGGCTTTCAGCCGGTTGCGGGCTTTAATTATGGTGCCGGTAAGTTTTCGAGGGTAAGAAAGGGATTTTATTTTACCTGGATCTTTGGAACGGTGATGCTGGGGGTATTTGCCATGGTCGGCTTTTTTGCGGCAGGAACGGTTGTGGCATGGTTCCGGAATGATCCGCAGGTCATTGCCATTGGAATTCCGGCAATGCGGGCGCAGTGCCTGGCATTGTTTTTCGTACCGTTCAGTGTGTGTAACAATATGATGTTCCAGAGTATCGGATATAAGCTGAATGCAACCTTCCTTTCTACGCTGCGGAACGGTTTATGCTTTATTCCGCTTATTCTCATCATGCAGTATGCATTTGGAATTGCGGGAGTGCAGTATGCACTGGCAGCAGCGGATGTACTGACCGGACTGATCTGTATTCCCTTTACAGTCGCTTTTTTCCGGAAGCTGCCGGCAGACCGGGAAGGATGAAAAGGCAGAAGCAGTCCGGATATTATAATATAAATATAAAGCACAGAAAATGTGTAAAGGATGCGAAAGGAGAGAAAAGGTGAAAAAATCAATCTTTTCAGGGAACACGTTAAAAAGAGGAATCAGTGCATTACTGGCAGTATGCACGGCAGCAGTGTTGTTTTTATCCCCCTCCGTGGGAATGGAAGCACAGGCGGCAGGAAAGGGTGACCTATCATCGCAGGCCTGTCAGTTGGTTGACCGCAAGACGATCGAGTATCTGGCAAACTTTAGTACCCTGCCATCTTCCGATGATGGGATGTTCTATCTTTATCAGTTAAAAACCTACGAATATGCTATTCCGGATGAGGCAGCTCCTGTTGCATCCTGTGAGCAGTCATTGAATACGGTGATACATTTTCCGCTGGATTCTACCGCATCGAACGGCAGACTGTATGCGAAGTTTGCTTTGGTGGTATTACAGGGCGGCAGGAAGGTGATGATCGGCAATCCACAATACATCAGTAATCCGGAAATGATGGCGACATCCTCCCGGCGTGTGCCTCGTCCGGCAAAGTCCACACAGGGCATTGAAACGACCAATATCATCATTAACGGAAGCGGAACCGGTGATGTTCCGGTAACGCATGTCAACCGTACCGCACAGATTCTGGTCGGGGCAGGAACGGTTGTAACGCATCCTAAGGCAAGCGACGAAGTAAAGGATCCGCATCCGTGGGATCATACCTATTATATGATGAATGCAGCCAATGATGAGGGAATTGCAGGACTGGTGAAGGATCTGCAGAACTATGCAGCCAATTCCAGGGCACAGGATTTCATCATCGGCAACGAAGTGAATGAAAGAAAATGGAACTACATGAACTGGACGGACTGGAATTCCTTTGTCAGAGAGTATACCCAGGCATTCCGTGTATGCTATACGGCGATCAAGAGCGTGAATGCACAGGCCAATGTCTATGTGAGCCTTGATCAGTGCTGGGACCGGAACCGTCCGACCAGTCATCCGGAATATTATTCGTATATTGATGTCAAGGATTTCCTGATTAAATTTAACAACAATATCAGCAGTACCGGAAATATTGACTGGTGTCTTGCCATTCATCCTTATACCGTCCCGCTTACCTATGCAAAGTTCTGGGATATGTCCGGTGTGACGGTAGAGACGCCGGAATACTGCCGTTCCCAGGTGGCCGACAATCATATGGTAAGCTTCCAGAATGTAACGGTAATTACCGACTTTATGAGTAAGCCGGAATATGCGAACCGTTCCGGACAGGTACGTGACATTATCGTCAACGAATTTGGTGTGAGCGCAACGCAGGGTGAAGATGTGCAGGTTGCCGCCTTGTGTGCCGCATTCTATTCCTTTGAAAAGAATCCATATATCACCCAGGTGATTTATCTGGATAATTTAGGGGATGGTGTGGACTCCCGTCTGTCCGAGCGTGGATGGGCAGCCTTTAACAGCTTTGGTACACAGGAAGAAGCCGCTTATATGGACTGGGCAAAGCAGTATATCGGTATCAGCGACTGGGCGAAGGTCATCCGGTAGGATGGCATTTACTTAAAACTGGACTTTTACGCAGATTATTTTGGTGGTCACAACAGAGGGTGTGAGCCTGAAAACATAAGCGAAGAGGGTCCTGGAGAGAAAAAGAGCGAAAAAGACCCAGAAGAAGTGAGCTAAATGGGGCTATGAGAGAAAAAAGATCCCCAAAGCCCCAAAGAAGCGAGTAAAATGGGACTGAGAAAGAAAAAAAGATCAAAAAAGCCCGGAAACGAGGAGAAAATGATATGAATCCCGCAGCAATGTTTAAAATTATGCAGGCAAAAAATACATTCACAAAGAATCATCCGAAATTTGAAGCTTTTCTCAAAAATGTGATGGCGAATAAGATTGTGGAGGGGACGGTGATCGAGGTATCGATCCAGCGCCCCGGCGAAGAAGCAATTACAACAAATATCCGTGTGCAGCAGTCAGATCTTGATCTGGTTCAGAGCCTTAAGGAGTTAGGACAACCATGAGAACGATACCCTGTAATCCCAATGCCCAGCCGGAAGTAAAGGAAGTGCTGGAATATTTATCACAAATTGAAGGAAAAGGAATTCTGACCGGTCAGCATACCCAGACGATGGAACAACCGGAAATCTGGAGAATTGAGAAGCTTACCGGAAAGCTCCCGGCAATCTGTGGCTTTGAGCTGTTATCGTATTCCCCGAATATCCGCAGGGAGGCGGCAGATGAAGAGTGCCTGAAGGAAGTGGACGAGAATACCGGTACACTGGAAAAGGCATGGAAATGGGCAGAACGTGGCGTCCTTTCCACGAAGCCGAGGGCGAATGGTTCTGGTGGGGAGCGAAGGGCCCGGAAGTTGCGGCAGAACTGTTCCGCTTTATGTTCTGTTATTATACACAGCATCACCATCTGGATAACCTGATCTGGGTGTGGAATTCTCCGCTTCCGGAAGGCTATGTCGGAGATGAATTTTGTGATATTATTTCCAGGGATCTTTACACGGAACCGCATGTGCACGGTGCCTATGAGGAACAGTATGTAGAGCTTTTGAAGGTGACGAAGCAGGATAAGGGAGCAGCTCTTGGAGAAACCGGTATTCTGCCGGATCCGGAAATTCTTATGGAGAAGAAGGTACCGTGGCTCTGGTACATGACCTGGAGCTTTGATTTTGCTCTGAATGAGAAGTTCAATTCCGATACAGCTCTTAAGAAATTATATGAAAGCAGTTATGCGATTGATCTTGAAAGATATAAAAGTAGGACTTATTGTAATAATAAAGGTTTTAAGGAGCATATGGCATGAAAAAGAAGCAGACTCTGACAGGAATTTTGATTATGATTCTTGCAATTGCACTGGATCAGCTGACGAAGCAGTGGGCGGTGGCAGCATTAAAGGGAAAGGAAAGCCTTGTGCTGATTAAGGGCGTACTGGAATTTTCCTACCTTGAAAATACGGGGGCAGCATTCGGATCCTTCCGGGGACTGCAGATTCCGTTGATTCTGGTAACGCTTGTGATCATTGTATTTGTGGTTTATAAACTGGTTACACTACCGGATAACAAAAGGTTTTATCCGATCCGGATCTGTGGCGTTTTTCTGATCAGTGGTGCGGTGGGAAATCTCATTGACCGTGTGATGAACCGCTATGTGGTGGATTTTATCTATTTTGTTCCGATTGACTTCCCGAAATTTAATGTGGCAGACTGTTATGTGACCGTTACGGTTTTTGTATTGATTTTCTTGTTTTTGTTTTATTACAAGTCTGAAGAGACGGATGTGATTATTTCTCTGAAGAAAGATTCAAGGGCAGAGGCTGAGTAACAGAATTTGTTCTGGATGAATAAAGGAGGACGAACGGATGGCAAATCCTATTTTACCTTTCTGGGAGTATATTCCGGATGGCGAACCGAGAGTATTTGGAGACCGGGTGTATCTGTACGGTTCCCATGACCGCGTGGGCTGCGGATACTTCTGTGATTATAAGCTGAAGGTGTGGTCGGCTCCGGTCAATGACCTGAACCATTGGCAGTGCCACGGAACGAGCTTTCAGACCAGGGATACGGCGAATCATGCTTCGAATACGCCGTGGACAGATCACGAATTGTATGCGCCGGACTGTGTCGAGAAGGATGGTAAGTATTATTTATATATGTATATTTTCAGCGCCAAGGGATGCGTGGGTGTAAGCGATCATCCCGAGGGACCGTTTGACCTGCTGGCTAAGTATGAGTACCGCACCGGAAACGAAGGGGATGAGGGAATCTTTAATGATGTCGGCGTCCTTGTGGATGATGACGGCAGGGTATATTGCTATTATGGCTTTGAGCATTCGCATATGAATGAGATCAATCCGGAGAATATGTATGAGATTCTTGACGGAAGCCTTAAGGAGCCGGTTATTGACGACCGGGAATGCATTCCGGAGGAAATCCGGTTTTATGAAGCCAGCTCTCCGCGGAAGATCAATGGACTTTACTATCTGATTTATTCTCCGAGAAAAGGAAGCAGACTGGTTTATGCCACTTCCGAGAGCCCGACAGGACCGTTTACCTATCGCGGCTATATTATTGATAACGGTGTGGACTATCCGGCAGGCAACAATCATGGATCGGTCTGCAACATCAACGGACAGTGGTATGTCTTTTATCACCGGATGACGAACCATTCCATCATGTCGAGACGTGCCTGCGTGGAAAGAATAGAAATTCTGCCGGATGGAACGATTCCACCGGTCGAAATGACATCCCTTGGATTTGAGGATGCCTTGAATCCATATGAGCTGACTCCGGCAGAGATTGCCTGTGTGTTAAAGGGAGAGAGCTACATTATTGAAAAGGATGCCTTTACCCGGGTAATTACCAATATTAAGGCAGATAATGTGATTGGATATAAATATTTTGACTTCGGACAGGACTATGGCACGAAAACCATGATTCTTGCCTTACAGATTAAGGGTACGGGCAGCAACTCCATCGTGCATGTCCATATCGATGCCGAAGACGGACCGGAGATCGGATCCGGGGAAGTCGGACTTTCCGATGGCGTTTATAAGATCCGCTGTGAGGCAGTGACCGGACGGCATGCCTTGTATCTGGTTACCGAGCTCCCGGTTGAAGGATGGACGAGAGCCTTTTTTGAAGAAAAAACCTTGTTTGAACTGCAGGCATTTACTTTCTTTAAGTAAAACAATGCCCGTGCTTTATAAAATGGATGAATCTGGCAATACTATATACTGGAAAGAAGGAATATGGCATAGATTTATTTTTACAGAAGAATTGTAAAATATTAATGTGATGATGCAGAGAGCAGCAGGTCAGTCCGGTGTTTCGTGGCTGACCTGTTCCTGTGTTGTAGGAAAGAAAAAAATGTGGTAAACTGTAACTGTTGTGAGTCATGTAAATTATGGGTAACTATTCAGAGCCATGCAAAATTGCTTTCTGTGAATGCCAGCATTCAGGGAAATACAGGCCATGATTTATATGGAGAATGGCTTTGAACAGTCAATAGAATGCTGTAATAACCGAGGATAGACCATGAAATTATTGAGTGCAATTGTCCCATGCTACAATGAAGAAGAAAATGTGCGGGACTTTTACGACGAGTTTATAAAGAATCAGTCCTTTTTCAAAGAAAAGGATCTGGATTTTGAACTGATTTATGTAGATGATGGTTCGAGAGACCAAACCGTTGCCGAGGTGAAGAAGCTGATTGAAGCAGACAGCCGGGTGCATCTTCTGTCCTTTTCACGCAATTTTGGAAAGGAAGCAGCAATTTATGCAGGTCTTGAAAAGTGCCGTGGTGATTATGCCGTATTCCTTGATGCCGATCTGCAGGATCCTCCATCGCTTCTTCCCGAGATGTTTTCCTATATTGATCAGGGATATGATTCGGTTGCAACGAGAAGAGTTACCAGAAAGGGCGAGCCGAAGATCCGGTCATTTTTTGCCAGATGCTTTTATAGACTGATGCACAAAATATCAAAGACGGAAATTGTGGATGGTGCCAGAGACTACCGTTTAATGACCAGACAGGT
>OQVP01000956.1_pt1 | contig 10644 bp, 7 predicted proteins | sample 1691541 | NCBI WGS metagenome assembly OQVP01 (sample SAMN03418258, study PRJEB22391) | human gut metagenome | biome: human-gut; feature: organic feature; material: feces | host: Homo sapiens | place: Tanzania | collected 2013-01 | reverse complement strand
GTATTAGTCAAAAACACGGCGGGAAACCTAAGTTCGTATTACTATCCGTTGGCATGCCGTATAAAAAACATAAAAATTGTTCTAAATTTCGGCAATAACAATACAAACAAGGGCAAAATGTCGCGTTTATTGCGTCGTAATTGCGATATTATGACGTCTTTTGTCCAAATATGGCGAGTATATCAATATATATATTTGACTTAAAAAATATAAGGGGTATAATGGGAATTATTATGAAGAAAGCCAACAGAAACAAAACGCTTAAACTTGCATTTATCGGTATCATGTGCGCGCTCACGACGGTTGTTACGTGGGTGCTTCCCATCCCCATGCCCGCAACGGAAGGGTATATCAACTTCGGCGACGCCGTTATCTTTCTGACCGCGCTTTTTGCCGGCCCCGTGCCTGCGATGGTTGTCGGCGGCATCGGCAGTATGCTTGCGGACGTCATCGGCGGATATATGCACTGGGCGGGGTTTACGCTGCTCATAAAGGGACTTGAAGGTCTGATTTGCGGACTTATCGTGAAAAAGCTCAACAAAAAAGACAAGTTCTATATCGACATTCTCGGGCTTGTCGCGGCAGGCGTATGGATGGTTGTCGGCTATTATTTCGCCGGCGCGATTTTGTACGGTTGGGCGGGCTCGCTTGAAAGTTTGCCCGGCAACTGCATTCAGGGTGGCGTGTCGGTTGTCGTCGCGTATATGCTGTACGCAATCCTTAAAAGAATGTACGCGGTGCAAGGTTTCATCGAAAGACTCAACGAGCCGATGTTCGTTAAAAAGCCCGGCGAAGCGACAGATGACAACGAACAACCCGAAAGCACTGTCGATACCGGAAATACCGATGAAAACAATGCGGAGCAACCCGACGCCAAGTCGGACAATCCGTCGGACAAATAAGAAACAAAAAATAACCGTCCTTTTTCAGGGACGGTTTTTTTAACTCGAATTTCGGACTGTGAGTTATTTATTATTTTAATTAAAGTAAAGTAAAATTTTGCATATATGTTGATTTTTACATATTAGTATGATAAAATTTACTCAGTAGCGTTAAGTCGCGAAAAATCTTTTTAGGTGGACTATTTATGAGAGATAACACGCTTATCAAATACCTCAAACTTGCTGAAAGAATCGACGCTTCCGACATTCACATCAAGTCCGGCAAATGCGCAATCGCAAGGGTTTCCGGGACGCTGAAACAAATCGACGATACGGTTCTCACAAAAGAGCAAGTTTTTTCTTTTATTCAGGACATTCTTACCGAAAAACAAATGACCGAATTCGACCTGTATTCCGACGTGGACAGTTCTTTTTCCGTCGGCGACAGAAGGTTCAGGTGCAACGTATATCGCGACTTCAACGGATTTTCGATATCCATTCGTCGCATAATCAATGAAATCGGCGATTTCCGCTCGCTGGGCATTCCCGAAGTTCTGAAAAATCTTGCGGTCAAAAAAAGCGGACTCATTCTTGTTACGGGACCTACGGGCAGCGGTAAAACGACAACGCTCGCAAGCATCGTTAATTATCTCAACCGCGTCATTACGGCGCACATCATCACAATCGAAGATTTGTTGTTGCTGATCCGCGGGGAACACGTCGATGATACGGTCAATCGAGTTGCACGCGCCCGTCGTATGCAGGCAGCGCGGAAAATTATCAGCTTTATACCCCCGCAAGCGCGGCAACCAACGTCAGATAATACAGGGCGTCGCCCTTAAAAAGGATAAATAAGGATAAATTATGGGATTTGATTCAATAAGAGAAAACAAACGCGAAAGCGCAACCTTTATGGCAGAGCATATCGAGAAAGTCATCAAAACTTTCGGAAAACGCTCGGCGGGAAGCGAAGGCGAGAAAAAAGCCGCCGAATATATGGGCGAACTTTTGAAACCTTATGCCGACGACATCAGGCTTGAACCGTTTCCCGTGTATCCCGCCGCATTCATGGGCTGGATATACATCAGCGTGTCGCTGTATCTTATCGCGCTTGCGGCGTACTTTTTCCAGCCCGTCGCGTCGCTGGTGCTTTTCGTCGTCGCGACCGCGCTTATGGTTGGCGAATTCGTAATGTACAAGCAGGTTGTCGACAAACTTTTCGTCAAGAAGACTTCGCACAATCTTTACGCCGTCAAACACCCGACGGGCGAAGTCCAACGCCGCATTATTTTCAGCGGACACGTCGACGCCGCGCACGAGTGGACTTTCAACTATCACCTTGGCGGAAAGGGTTATATCGCCCACGTCATCACGAGTTTTATCGGCGTGTTTTATTTCTTTATCGCGATTATTCTTTGCATTGCGAACAAATATTCGCAGACGCCGTTTCTCGCGGCAAACGTCGCAAATATTCTGGGATACGTTTGTCTTGCGTTCGTTCCGCTTTGGATTGCAATGTATTTTATGTGGAACGAGAAAATCGTCGTCGACGGCGCAAACGACGACCTTACGGGTTGCTTTATGAGCATTGCCGTCTTAAAGGCGTTGAAAGACCAGAACGTAAACCTTGAAAATACCGAAGTAGGCGTGCTTATCACGGGCAGTGAAGAAGCGGGACTTCGCGGCGCAAAGGCGTTCACAAAAGCGCACGCAAAGGAATTTGACGACGTCGAAACGCTGATTTTTGCAATCGACACTATCCGCGACGCAAAGTTTTTGGGCGTCAACGTCAACGACCTTAACAATACCGTGCCGTCCGATCCGCACGCAATCGACTTGTTCTTCAACGCCGGTGCGGAACTTGGAATTCCCGTGCAGAAAATCGGCGTACCGTTCGGAGCGACCGACAGCGCGGCGTTCAATCAGGGCGGTATGAAAGCCGTCGGCATCACCGCAATGAACCATAACCTTGAAGATTATTATCACACCCGCAAGGACACCTTTGACAATCTTGACGAAGAAAGTCTTGCGACGTGTTTTGAGGTGGCGGTGAAGGCATTGGAAAACTTTGATTCAGGTCTGTAACACGCAAGAAAATCGGAATACGTTACATTGTTTCTGAGCAGTTTTTGTTTAGTATAAATTATAAGAGGTGAATTATGAGTACGCAAATCGAAGTAAAAGAGCCGATTAAACTTTTGAATAAAGACGGCTCGCTGACTCAGCCCGGCTGGGCAAAACGCAATATAATCGAATACAACCGCGAAGACATCAGAGCGTCGAAATGGACGGTGAAAGAGTGGGACTTTTATCAGGTCGGTTGCAAAGATTTCATTGTGCAGCTTAACTTTTTCAATATTTCGTTGGCATCTGCCGCGACAATCGGTTACGTCAACCTGAAAACCGGCGAAGTCGTCAACGACATGATTCTGGACCTTGCGACGGCAAACAAATTCCCCGTCAACAGGAACGGAGAAGAGCCTTATACGTTTGAACGCAAAAAGGGCAAAAAGGTTTTAAGGTTCGAGGTTACAAAGGAAAAACGCCACCTTTACTGGAAGAGCCCGAAAATCGAGTGCGACTTCTGGGCGGACAACTACACGGGCGAGAGCATCGTCATTATGAATCCGTTTGAAAAGCACGCAAATCACTTCTTCTTTACCGAAAAAATCAACTGCATGCCCACGCGCGGATTTGTGAAAATCGGCAGCGAAGTCATCGACGGCAACCGCGACGATTTGTTCACGGTGCTTGATTGGGGACGCGGCGTATGGGATCATAAAAACTACTGGTTCTGGGGCAACGGCACGACGTATATCGACGGCAAGTTGTTCGGCTTTGAAATCACCTGGGGCATCGGCGCGCCCGAAAAAGGACGCGAAACCGCGCTCATGTACGACGGCAAGTGCCATAAACTTGGCGAAGTATATCTTGAATATCAGCCCGACAAACGCTGGATGGATCCGTGGAAATTCCACGAAGAAAACGGCAGGTTCGAGTTGACTATGACGCCGTTTTACGACAATCACAACGGCGTAATGCTTCCCAATGTCGGCATGCTTACTCATCAGGTGCACGGGCTTTGGAACGGCACGGTTACGCTTGACGACGGCACGGTGCTTGAAATCAAAGATATGTACGCATTCTGCGAAAAAGTTTACAATAAGTGGTAATAATTTAATATGCCGAAAGCGACAGCGTTTTTGCTGTCGCTTTTTAGGCTTAGGAAAGTATGGTTAAATGGAAGGGCGCACTGTTTATAATCGTGACGGTAATCGTCGCGCTTTTGTTATCCGTCGGCGCGGACGTGCTGTACGGATACGTCGCCACGACCAAAATCGAGCCGCCGACCGTCGCGCACGCGAACTTTGAATATAAGGCGGAAAACGAGTATCTCGGCAACAAGATATACGACGAAGACGGCGTGTTGAAATCTGCTTTTGACGTAAGGGAGGTTTTGTCGCTGTCGGCAGAAGACGACCTTAAAGTGTCGATAAACGGCGTTTCAAACGGCGATTTTGTCAATTTTGCGAACGTGGACGTGTCGGAAGTCACGATAAGCGTGAACGGAAGAAACGTGCGGCTCGTCGACGGCGTCAACGTGAGAAGCGCGGCGGATTTTTTGTATGACAAAAGCAAGTATTCTTATTTGTCGAACAATCTTGTGCTGCAAAACGATATTGACCTGAATTTGCTTCCCGAAGAATCGAGGGACGTAACTTTCAAAATGAAGCACGATATTTTCGGCAACGGCAAAAGCATAATTTCGGCAAAACGGACGGGTGAAAAAGCCAGGTACTTCGGCGTAAGCATAAGGTTTATCGGATACGGGCAGAACGTTGTCGACACGCGCTTTTCGGGAAAAGCAGTAACTCCTGGCGAAGAAGTCGTACTTGACGATTTTTTGTACTGCGGCATACCCGTCGCGATCGGCAACGGCAAAAAAAGCGACGCGAAATTTGTCGAAAAAACAAAAGCGACTTTCACGAATTGCGTGTTTGAAAATTCTTATCGCAACGTGGCGATCAGTCGCTCCGACGTCGAATTCGTGAGATGCGTTTTCAACAACGCCGCCGAAGCGAACGTGTCGCTCAAAACCACGACGGGCAACAATTCGACGCTGACGTTCAAAGATTCCGTCATCGCAAATTCCAACGTTGCCGGCATTATGAACTGGTGCGACGAAATCGTGGAAGAATCGTCATATTGCACGATAAATATCCTCAACACAAAGTTTTATTGCTGGAAATCGTCCGACAACGCGCGCGTTATGGTGGAAGACGGCAACGGCGACTTTTACAAAACCGTAAACTCGGTTTTCCAGGCGGTAATAAATAACGGTAATGCCAAGAAAAATCTTGTCGAATGCAAAGGAAAATACTACTTTTCGTCGTCGATTTTCGTGATTTGCTCAAAAAGCGGCGGGAAAAACGCGGCGAAACTCAACGGGCTTTACGAAAACCACCTGCAAAAAATCACGGTACCCGAAAACAGCATCGTTTCGGCGTTTTTGTCGGTTGCAAACGTTTACGGATACGCCGACGCTTCGTTCATTGCGCCCGACGAAAAACCGCAATATCGTCATTGACGCAAAAATTTGCGTCTTTTTTTTAACGTCGCTTTCAAAACAGCCCCTTAAAACTTGCGGAAAAATTAAAAATATTATATACTTACATTTGTTAAAATTTACGAGGTGCTTAAATTGAATAATCAAACGGTTCTCGTCCTCGATTTCGGGGGACAATATAAGGAATTGATTGCCCGTAGTATCAGGGACGCAAAAGTGTATTCTCTTGTGAAATCGGGCAGCATCGGCGCGGAAGAAGTCAGAAAAATCAACCCCATCGGCATTATTCTGACCGGCGGGCCGAACAGCGTTTACGGCGAAAGCGCGCAGGATTTCGACGCGGAAATTTTGTCGCTCGGCGTGCCTGTCCTTGGCATTTGCTACGGTATGCAACTTATGTGCCATACCTTAAAGGGCAAGGTTGTCAGTTGCAAGACAAGCGAATTCGGCGTGACGAAGGCAAACCTTGACGTGAAGGCGGAAATTTTCGACGGCGTGAGCGCGACCACCAAAGTCTTGATGAGCCACAGCGACCGCGTGGAAACCGTGCCGGAAGGGTTCAAAGTCATCGGACACACGGCAAAATGTCCGATTTGCGCCTTTGAAAATCCCGAAAAGAAATTGTACGGCGTGCAATTCCATCCCGAATTCAAGTCGCGCCCCAACCGCGTGCATCCATTGTTCAAAGGATTTATCGAAGCCGCGCTGCAAAAGAAAGGCGAATAAACGTCTTTCGTATTTATAAGGTTAATAAAACAAAAAGAAAGGACGCTGTCAGACGACAGCGTCCTTTTCGGAAGATTTTCGATTACAGTTTCATCGCGACGTCCCATGCGCGCCAGATAACCGTACGCAGGTTGCCGATTCCGTTGCAGTCGCCGACAAGTTTCACGCCGTCTTTTGCGACGGGGGTGGGAATGTAGCCGACAGACATAATCACGCTGTCGCCTGCGATTTCCGACTCCTTGCCGGTTTTAAGGTCTTTGACCTTGACGCCTTTGTCGGTGATTTCGACAAGACCGGTGTTCAGACGTACGTCGACTTTGTTAAGTGCGAAGAAGTCGCGGAGATACGAAGTGTTCGCAAGGCAGACGCCTCTCATTGCGACAAGGTCGTTTTTCATTTCGACGATGACGGGAGTCTTGCCTTTGTTGTAAAGGTCAAGGGCGATTTCGCAACCGGACAAGCCGCCGCCGATGACGATGACTTTGTTGCCGACTTCTTTGGTGCCAAGCAGATATTCGCACGCTTCGATGCCTTTTTCCGCACCGGGAACGCGAAGTTTTCTTGCCTTGCTGCCCGTTGCGACGACGACTTCGTCCGCGCCGAGCTTCGCGATGTCTTCGGGTTTGACCTCGGTGTTGAATTTTACTTCGATATTAAGGTCTTTGATTTCCTTTTCGTACCATTTGATAAGGTCGCGGTCTTTCTCCTTGAACGAAGGCGCAGCGGCAGCGATGAATACGCCGCCGAGAACATTCGACTTTTCGTAAATCGTAACCTTATGTCCGCGCAGAGTTGCGACGCGCGCGACTTCCATACCGCCGATACCGCCGCCGATAACTGCGATTTTCTTGGGATGAGCGGCTTTGACGATTTTGTATTTTTTGCTTTGCATCGTCTGCGGGTTAAGGGCGCAGCGAGCCATACCGGCGTTGTCCGCAAGGGTTTGGTCGTTGCCGACGAGTTGTCCGTCGTCGCCTTTATAGGACGCCATATTGAAGCAGGCGTTGTGGCAGCAGATGCAGGGGTGAATCGACGCGATATCGTCGTTCATAAGTTTGGTTACCCATGCGGGATCGGTAAGGAACTGACGAGCAACGCCCAAACCGTCGATTTTGCCTTCGGCGATTGCTTCCGCGCCTGCGTCGGGTTCCATACGGCCGGCGCACACGACGGGAATGTCAACGAATTTTTTGATGTGAGCGACGTCTTCGAGGTTGCAGTTTTGCGGCATATAGGGACCGGGGTGAGCCCAGTACCAGGCATCGTAGGTGCCATTGTCGCAGTTGAGCATATCGTAGCCGGCGTCTTGGAGATATTTTGCGGCTCTTTCGCTTTCTTCCATATCGCGGCCGACCTCAACGTAGTCTTCGCCGGGAAGCGCGCCTTTGCCGAATCCTTTGGTTTTGGAAACAACGGAATATCTCAAAGAAACGGGGAAGTCGTCGCCGCACGCCTTTTTGATGGCTTTGACGATTTCGACGGGGAAGCGGTATCTGTTTTCAAACGATCCGCCGTATTCGTCCGTCCTTTGGTTGGTGTATTTCATCGTGAACTGGTCAAGAAGGTAGCCTTCGTGAACGGCGTGGATTTCAACGCCGTCAACGCCCGCGTCCATGCAGAGTTTCGCGGTTTTTGCGAAAGCCTCGACCATTTTGTGGATTTCTTTTTGCGTAAGGGGGCGAGAGATGCAGGATTCTTGCCATCTGTTGGGGGTTGCGCTTGCGCTTGCGGTAAGGTAACTTACGTCAAGGGCGGGTTTCAGGACGGTTGCAAGGGCTTTGTTGTGTAATGCCTTTACCATAATGTCGTTGATTGCCAGCGACCTGCCGAAGCCTGCCGTAAGCTGTACGAACAATTTTGCGCCCGTTTTATGGAACTCGTCCATAAATTCTTTGAGCTTATTAAACTTTCCTTTGCCTTGATAAAGCCATTTCCCGAGAAGGATATCCCTGATGGGCGCGATGCCGGGAAGGATAAGACCGACGTTGTTCTTTGCGCGTTCAAGCAAGAAGTTTGCGGCTTCCTTGTCAAAGTGGTTGGGCTCCATCCAGCCGAAGATTGACGTTCCGCCCATAGAAGTCATTACAATGCGGTTTTTGATTTCGCAATTCTTGATTTTCCACGGCGTAAACAGGCTTTCGTATTTTGAATCCATAACATGCCTCCTAGCACATAATAATTTAATAGTAACAAAACAATATTACAATAATTAGCGACAAAAATCAACCGCTGCGATAAATTTTTAACGAGCGCGCAAAAAAAATCGTAATATTTTCCAAAATATCTCAATTTCACAAAAACATATTAAAACCCTGCGATAAGCGTGCGTTTTTGCAACGAAATAACCCCGTTCTGCAAAACGGCGGGAATAAGGTGTATTTCGGCATATTGCAAAACAAGGCGTTAATTGTTCAAAAAAGACACTTTAAATGTTGATTGCGACTATTTTACAAACTGCCGCTTGTGTATTAAAGTAAATCCGCAGTTATTTTTAGTTGAAATATTTCGCGCGATATGGTAAAATATCGATAAATAAAGAGGTGTCTATGAGCGAATTCGAAATCAGCTTATTATGTTCGTCCGTGATAAGTTATTATCAGGTGCAGAACGGGATATCCCCCGTCAAAAGGCTTTACGTCAGAAACGCGTCCGACTTCGACTGCGAAAATATCGAAATCAGCGTGTCGTCAAAGCCCGATTTTTTGCTGCCCGTTTCCGAAATTCAGGCGGTGTTTCCCGCCCGCGCAAATCTCAGATTCGACGGCATCGCGAAACTGTCGCCCCTTTATATGGTGGCGCAAAATAGGAAGCACGACGGCGAAATAACGGTGCAGGTATTGAAGGACGGCGTCGTCCTGGAAGAAGCGACGGAAAGGGTAACGGTGCTTGCCTTTGACGAGTGCAACGTCGATAAACCCGAAAGTATCGCGACTTTCGTCCGCCGCACGCCCGACGTCAACAGACTTCTGAACCTCGCGCACAAAAAGATTGCGGAATGGGGTTTTAAGGACGTTACCGGCACGGGCTATGCGAACGCGTCGAAAAACAAAGTGCGAAATCTCTGCGCCGCGACGTATGCGGTACTTTGCGACTGCGGATTCCTTATGGGCAAGAAAACGACGGCGGACAGCGTCATCGTGTCCGATTTTTCGGAAATACTTTCGGACAAGGTTGCAACGCCGATGGAACTTGCGCTGATTTTCGCGTCGGTGATCGAAAGCGCGGGATACAATCCCGTCGTTGCGAAATCGGACAACAGCTGGTACGTCGCGTGCTTCCTTACCGAAGAATGTATGGCGGAAGACGTGTTCGACGATATGTCTTACGTCGCGAAAAAAGCGGCGGCGGGCGTCGGTGAAGCGACGCTTATCGACATTTCGGGCATTTTCAAGGGCGAAAGTTTTGAAAAGTGCGAGAAAAACGCCGTATCGTTCCTTAAAAAATCGCCGACCGTCGATTTTGCGGTCGATATAAAACGCGCGCGTATCATGGGCATACTGCCGCAGTCTGTCCGCGTGAAAACGGAGGGCGGATACGACCTTGTCGAAAGCGACGATTATAAACAAGCCGCTCCGCCGAAAATCAAAGAATACGGCGAAAATATCGGCGGCGAAAGTCTGTTCACCCGCGAAAAACAGTGGGAACGCCGCTTGCTGGAACTCGATCTTCGCAATTCGCTTTTGAATTTCAGGGTGTCGAATACCGCCGTGAAAATTCTCACCGCGTCAATCGAAACTTTTGTCGAAAACGTCACACACGATAAACCTTATACGCTCACGGCGCACCCCAAAGACGTGCCCGACGGCGACGCAAGACTGAATCCGTCTTTCGACAACCCCGCGCCGCTGAAACCGCTGTCGGAATACCTTTTGTACGAATACAAAAACAAAAGACTTTCGACCGTGTTTTCGGAAAAAGAGCAAAACAAAACGCTGCTCAATCTTTATCGCAAGGAAAAAACCATCGAAGAAGAGTCGGGCACCGCAAGTTTGTACGTGGCGTGCGGCTTTTTGAAGTGGAGAGAGTCTGAAAACGAAAAATTCAAATACGCGCCGCTTATTCTTTATCCGGTGTCGATTGACAAAAAAGGAATATCGCTCCCGGTATTTTCGATAACTTTCGACGTTGACGGGGCGCAGATAAACAATACTCTTTTGGAATTTTTGTATCAGGAATTCCGTCTCGATATGCGGGGGCTTTCGGCGGTCGAACTGTCCGACGCGAAAAGTATACTTGCAGTCATTGCGCGCGTCAAAAAAGAAATCGCAGATAAGCCCGGATGGGAAATTATCGACAACGTTTATCTGAACGTTTTGTCGTTCACGAATTATCTCATGTGGCACGACGTGCGCTATAATATCGACTCCGTGAAATCGCGGCTCACGAACTGGGATCGCCAGGTGAGCTACAGCACCGTCAACCTCAGCGTCGAGGAGGGAGTCGAGTATTCGCCGGAGGCGATCAAGATAC
>OQVP01000952.1_pt1 | contig 10661 bp, 9 predicted proteins | sample 1691541 | NCBI WGS metagenome assembly OQVP01 (sample SAMN03418258, study PRJEB22391) | human gut metagenome | biome: human-gut; feature: organic feature; material: feces | host: Homo sapiens | place: Tanzania | collected 2013-01 | reverse complement strand
GTTCCTCGGCGGAACGGTTGACGGCGTATACGGCGCAAAAACCGAATCGGCGGTGCGCGCTTTCCAAAAGCGGAACGGGCTGACGGCGGACGGAATTGTGGGGCAGAAAACGGCGGCGGCACTGGGCTTGAATCTGCCTTCGTCAAAGGGCGGCGGTTCGGCTGCATCCTCAAACGGAAACCTTTATTTGCTTGCGCGTCTTGTTCGCGGCTTCCGCGCTTCAATGCCTCCGCATTTACCCCGAGCTGCGGCAAAAGCAGGCCGAGCATTGCGGCAATCAGTACCGCTGCCGCAATTTTTTTCAATTGTTTCATATCAAAAATCTCCTGAATTTCATTAATCGGCAGCGTTTTCGGCGTCACTGTTTCATTTGCGGTTTCACACGGAACCCCGTTCCTCGTCGGCCCTTTATCCGAAAAGACTGTGCCAAAATTCCGCAATCAGACTCCGAAAATGCACTTTCCCGTCCGTCGGACAAGCCGGCGCGCCTGCGGCGGGTTCAACCGTTTCCCTGCTTTCTTCAGCATGTTCATTCTGTGCCGCATCCGCACCGTCGGGAACGCTGCCGCCCGCTTCACTGCCTTTATCATCTATTGTTGCACCGTTCAGGTCAGCTATGCACAGCGGAGGGAACATCAGGCACCACCAGTTTTTGCCGCGTGCTTCGCCGAGCAATATGCGCAGCGCGCGATACTCTCCCGCAGGATAGACCGTTTCCCCGTATTGTTTTTCCGGAAAACCGAATTTGCCGACGGCAAGCTGCGCATCGTATTCCGCTCCGCACTTTTTCAGCGTTCTGCGCACCGTCTGCAAAATTCCGTCCCCGTGTGCCCGAAGAATGCTTTCCGCATCCGCCGCATCAAAAGCATCCGCCGCGCCTGTCTGTTCGCGTTCGTATTCAATCACCGCATCACGCACCGCAAGCTTTACCCTTTGATCCTCCGTCGAATCGCTGTTTGCAAGGATATGAAGGCGAAAAACCGCGCCGTCCCGTTCCGCCGAATAGATATTCGAACCTTCATCCGCCGCACCTGCGGCAGGCCTGTCCGAAATGCTGCGCACGGCAAGCGCAATGATCGGCAATGCCGTGGCGGCAAGCGTCACAATAATTGTGCACAACGCAATTGCCGAACAGAATCTGCCGAACACAACCGCGCTCCTTTTTCCGTTTTTTTCCTGTTTTTTCATTTGAAATTCCTCCTTGGACAAAATAATCTCCGTGATTTCAGTATTGACAAAAGCAGGTTGAATCATGCATACTGAACACATCGGTTCGTGCCGTGCGGAAAGATTCTGTTTTTTGTCGAATCCTCCCGTTTTTGCCGAACGCAGGAAAAAACCTGTTAAAAAGTTGAAAATATTTTTCCCGAAAGCATTTTCGGTGATTAAATTTGATTAAAGAAAGGCTTATTGCATGACGGAACAAAGAATAATCCTCAACGCACCCGCAAAGATTAACCTGACCCTTGAAGTGCTTAAAAAACGCACGGACGGGTATCACGATCTCCGAACCGTCATGCACAGCATCGATGTTTGCGATACGGTGACCGTTGAACTCTCGGGAGCAAACGACGGCGGCATTATTGTTGAATGCACAACTCCGCTTCCGCCCGTCAATACTGCATTCACCGCAGCACGGCTTTTTCGGGAAAAAACGGGCTGCGGCGGTGTGCGCATTCAAATAAAAAAGCGTATTCCGTCCGAAGCGGGCCTCGGCGGCGCAAGTGCGGATGCTGCGGCGGTGCTTCACGGCATGCAGCAGCTTTTCGGCAGCATAAGCAGAGACGAGCTTTATGATATTGCAAAACGCGTCGGTGCGGATGTTCCGTTCTGTCTGCACGGCGGCTGTGCCCTTTGTGAAGGCATCGGTGAAAAGCTGACCCCCGCTCCCTCTGCCGCACTCCCCCTTCTGCTTGTGCGCGGTAATCGCGGCATTTCAACCGGAGCGCTGTTCCACTCCCTCGACCTCGGCAAAAAGCCCGCACGCATATGCAATCCGAGTTCCGCCATGCTGAACGCACTTGAACAAGGTTCTCCCGCGGATATTGCCGCAGCGCTTCAAAACGATTTGCTGCCCGCCGCTGTCGGCTTTGCGCCGGAGGTTGATTGCTATATTGCAGCAATGCGGAATGCAGGCGCACTCGGTGCCTCAATGACGGGCAGCGGTTCTGTCGTGTTCGGAATATTTTCGGACATGGATTCGGCGAAACGCGCAGAAAGAGCATTTTGGGACTGCCCGGTTCATATCGTGTGTGAAACAATGAGTCGGCAGCCGTTTGAGGCGCATTAAAAACGCAAACTTGTTATGCAGGGGCTGCATCGGACATTAATCGGAATTTGAACGGAGTTAAAGCTTTTGATATGCAAAAAACAGCACCTCAAACAAGGTGCTGTTTCTTTTTGGCGCGCCCAGCAGGATTTGAACCTGCGACCTACCGGTTCGTAGCCGGGCACTCTATCCGCTGAGCTATGGGCGCATCCGTATTAAGTTCAGTGCGTTCTTCAACGTACCTGCTTATTATACTCATTTGATACGGCATTGTCAAGGGCTTCAGAGATATATTTTAGCAAATTGATTCTGCCCCGCCGATCGAACCGATATCCCGCTCATGCACCGATGAGCTTTTGGTCAAATGCAAACAAAGCTTCGTTAATTTCATAGATATTATAATTTCCGTGATTTATAAAATACTCAACAATGATATCGAACTTATTCGAGCGTGACAGGGCGAATCCCGCTTTCATGAGCATTTCGCGCACCTCCGCAATCGGGAGTTCAAGCGCAAGCGCAAACGCAACTGCTGTTGTTTTTGAGGGTTTATAAAGCCTGTCCGAACGAATTTTTGAAAATAGCTTTCTGTCCACATTCGCCTTCTTGTAACATTCGGCATCGGTCATTCCCGACTCATCGATTTTCCGAAGGAGCATTTCCGAAAAGCTTTCATCGATTTGCTTCAATGCCTCTTCAAGGGAAATTGCGGGCGCATAATCAAACATCGGCGGAAACATTGCCGACTTTTCTTCCGCCGCTTCATCGGGCGCCGACTCTGCATCAATCGACGCAAAACGCTCCGCGCCGTGCAAAGAGGCTTTGGACTTAAGTCGGGGCAGTCTTCGCCTTGTTTTTCCGCCGCGCATGAACCGCGCTTCATCCTCATATGCAAACCGTCCCGGGGCGGCACCCGTCGGCGCACATGCCGAAAGTTCCTCTGTGCCGGTTGTATCGGTCAGGAAGCTGTCATTTATGTATTTCGAAATATCTCTTCGCAGGCCATCTTCAAGCGGAAATTCCGAGCGGTTGTAAATCACAAGACATACGAGCATCTCATTTTCGGCAAGGAAATCCCGAATTGCATCAACGGCAATGCGCAGCGCGATTTGTTTCGGGCAGCCGAAAATTCCGGAAGAAATGAGCGGAAAAGCTATCGATTCACATCCGCGTTCCCTTGCTGCTTCAAGGGCATTCAAATAACATGAGCGCAGCAATGCCGGTTCGCCCTCTTTTCCGCCGAACCAGCGCGGGCCCACGGCATGAATCACATATTTGCAGGGAAGATCATATCCCGCCGTGACCTTAACTTTGCCCGTTTCGCAGCCGCCGAGCTTTCTGCATTCCGCAAGAAGGCCCTTTCCCGCCGCACGATGAATGCAGCCGTCCACCCCGCCCCCGCCGAGCAACGAGTTGTTTGCGGCATTCACTATTGCGTCAACTCTCATTTCGGTTATATCATTTTCAACAATTTGCAGCGGCATGGCAAACCTCCTTTTATGGAATTGGGTTTATTTGCTTTTCGGCCCTTACGCATTGCAACGTCTGCTTTATCTGCGCCGTTATTATACTACCATACACCGAAACACATTTCAATAACAATCCTCCGACATGCGGGAAGTTTCCTCCGATCCGCTTTAAAAGCTGCCGCATTATGCTTTAGAATGATGGGTGACGAAAAAAACATGCGCTGTTATGAAGCAGCTTTCGGCGAAAAAAACATGTGCTGCCGCGGAGCGGCTTCCGCAGCACTGCATGCCGTGCATTTTGCGGCTGCTTACGCAATAGAATTACGGAGGAAAAAACCAATGGAAACACAAAAGCCGAAAACTTACGGCTACGCCCGCGTCTCAGGCGCGGATCAGAACGAGGCGCGTCAGCTGACCGCCTTTCAGGAACTCGGCATTCCGCCCGAATGCATTTTCACGGATAAACAGTCCGGCAAGGATTTCAATCGACCGCAATACAGGCGGCTTGTGAAAAAGCTTCGCCCCGGTGACCTGCTGTATGTGCTGAGCATCGACCGACTCGGCAGGGACTACGAGGAAATCGGGCGGCAATGGCGCATTTTGACAAAGGAAAAATGTGTTGACATCTGCGTAATTGACATGCCTCTGCTCGACACGCGGCAGGGCAAGGATCTTATGGGAACGTTCATTGCGGATCTCGTGCTTCAAATTCTTTCATTCGTTGCACAAAGCGAACGTGAAAACATCAAAAAGAGACAGGCGCAGGGTATCGCCGCCGCAAAGCAGCGCGGGGTTCGGTTCGGAAGGCCGGAAAAACCCCTCCCGGATGATTTCGGAGAACTCGTGCTGCGTTGGGAAAGCAAGGATCTGTCATTTGAAGCTGTTCTTCGAATGTGCGGCATGAGTCAGGCAACGTTCTATCGGCGTCTGCGCGACTTTCGGAGCGAGTCCGAAGAACCCCGCGACGATTCGTAATGAATTCACAACGAAAAAGGAACCTTTATCAAAAAGTGTACTTTCCGACAGCGGTTCCGATATAACGATTATACAACCATAAACAAGTTAAGTCAAGCGTTTCGACACCGTTTCAGTGATTTTTTTCAGTTTCACTTCTCCCAACCTGATAAATTGACAACCGAATATTATCGAAATATTCTCTCTCAAAAAGTACACCTTTTGAAGCAGGGTTTTGATTACTCGCACCTTAAATCCGAAAGGGGGAACACATTTTGACCAAGAGAACCGTTGAGAGTGCCTGCGGCAATTGTCGTTTAAAGGGCAGTTTGCCTTTTATTGCTATGCTTTTGGGTGCGCTCATACTCGCTGCATCGTTCCTTTTGCCGTTCGGAACGGCAAGGAAGGAATATCGTGAATGGCTGTCCGCAGCGCCGGACAGGGTTTACGATGAGGAACTCAACATGACCCGCAGAGATGCAATCAATCTTTCGCTGATTGAACTTGCACGCGCATTCGGCAAAGCGGGCAATTTAGACAGCAGCTTTTCAATGGGTACCATTATCGCTGCCGCTGTATTCGCTTTACTGACGCTTCTGTTCGCCGTGCTTAAAAAGCCGATACCCGCAATCGTGTTCACAATGCTTGCGCTCGGCGCGTTTCTGCTGATTCTGAAGGATTTTGACCTTCGCGGTACATTTTCCGAAAGCAGCAACTATAAGCTCGGCTGCGCATGTTGGTTTGCGTTCATCGGAATTGCAGCCGAAATGTTCGGCTCAATACTGACGCTTGCCGAGAGGGCAAAAATGAAAAAACTTCACATAATCGACGGCAGTGCCGCAGCAAATTTTGCCGGTGCCGCCGATGAATCCGAGAAGGGAGAATAATAATGAGTGGATTTTTTAAAGGATTCTTCAAGTTTCTCGCAGTGCTTGTCATTGCTGCCGCAGTTGTTGTCTGCGTTATCGTTTTATGCGTGTCGAAGTCCCAAAAGGACTCTGAGCCTTCGGGATCATCGAACAGCGCACAAACCGAGACTGTCCGAACCGAAAAGCCGCGTACTTCCGATAAAACGGAGCAATCCGGCAAGGATGATAAGGACAGCAGCAAGCCTACGGAAAAACCGGCTGCTTCCGACGGTGTTGACCCGGATTTTAAAGCTGCAATGGACGAGTATGAAGCTTTCATCGATGAGTACGTAAAATTCATTAAGAAGTACGAAGAAGAGGGCAAACCCGCATCCATGCTTGCCGACTACACAAAGATGATGACCCAATACTCCGAATTTGCCGCGGCAATGGCTGAGTATGAAAGTGAAGAGCTTTCCGATGCCGATGCGGCATATCTCATTCAGGTTAACGCCCGTGTACAGGCAAAACTGCTGACATTGAACTGAACCCTGTCAGCGTTATCACACGCAAACGACCATGCAGCTGCGTTCCGAACCGATTCGTGCAGCAAATCACGAATGCCGGGGAACGCAGCCGCAAACATCATTAAAACATATCAATTAAACGGAGGAAATTAATCATGTTAAAGAAAATTCTCGCAATGCTGCTGGCATTTGTAATGATGCTCAGCCTTACCGCCTGCGGCGGAAACAAACCCACAGACAACGACGCCGAACCCGATGACGGAAAAAAACAGGAGCGGGTGACCGAGGAACCGGAGGAAACAGAGGAGCCGGAAGAGCCGGAAGAACCGGAAGAGACGGAGGAACCGGAAGAAACCGAAGAACCCGCCGAAGAGCCCACCGAAGAGCCCGAAGAGGTCAGCGCAGATTTTCGAGACGTTATGGATGAATACGAAAAATTCATCGACAAATATGTGAAGTTCATGAAGAAGTACGAAGAAGAGGGTCGTCCCCTTTCCATGCTTTCCGAATACACCGAGCTGATGACCCAATATACGGAATTTGCCGAAACAATGGCTGCCTATAACGGGGATAATCTGTCCGCTGCGGATTATGCATACTATATAGAAGTCATGGGCCGTGTCAGTCAGAAATTGCTTGAGTTGAACTGAGGCTCCGAAACGGACTAAACCGGCTTTTACAAGCAAACAAAAGTAACCCCGCCTTATTCCGCCCGCATGAGCCGAGCTGCTGTGCGGGCTGAAACGCAGGCGCAACCAATCAAAATTTAATTAATCAATCGGAGGAAAAATTATGTTCAAAAAAATTATCGCAGTCCTGCTTGCAGTACTTATGATAACAGGCCTTGTCGGCTGCGGAGGGGAAAAGCCCGAAGATGAAAACAAGGGCAACGATAAACCCAAAACAAGCGATACCACTGATGCGCCCGTTGAAACCGACGAACCCGAACCCACCGTTGACCCGCATGATGTCGGCGAAAAGCTTGCTGAGTTCAATCCGACGGGAACGGTTGAAGAAACGGTTCTGTTTGATAACGAAATCTCAAAAATAACTCTCAAAAGTCTTGAATATACCGACTATGAGGCAATCTTCAACCTTTCAATCGAGAACAAAACGGACGGAGAACTCGACTACAGCTGCGGCTCCGTCGGGTATTGTGTCAACTCCGTGAACGGCTACATGGTAAGTGAAGGATTCATGAATTGTCAGGTTCCCGCAAACACGACCCAGGACGAATCCTTTGATATGTCTTTCTACTCGCTTAAGCAGTACGGGATTTTTGAAATAGCGGACTTTGAAATCGGTTTTTCAATTACGGACGAGGAATACAACAAGACGTATACGGGGCCGCTCGCAGTCAAAACATCCATCGCAGACGGCTATGACTACAGCAAGCACAGCTTTGCAAACACGGCCGCAACGCAGGCTGCGCAGAACACCTATCATTACAACATCGATTATTTTGCAGCTGATGAACTGTATAATGAAGGCGGAATCCGTCTCGTCACGGAGGTATTGTACACCAATGACGAAAATGAGCAGTATTTAATGCTCGAGTTTGAAAATAACTCCGATATTGCAGCAACGATTAGCATTTCGCAGCTTACGGTCAATGGTTTGCTGATAAACGACAGCTCTTGCGCTGTTGAAACCCCCAACCCCGGCAAACGCACCATTATTAAAGTAGACACACGAGACATGCTTGCAGATCCCGCTTGCGCAAGCGCACTCAATGCTGCACGAATGAACACCGTTTCCTTCAGCGTTGAAGCCTATGATGAGAATTATAACACTATCGCCGACGGTAAAACGGTTTCAATGAAGACTTCGGATGACACAGCTTCCTTCGATTCAACAGGAACTGAAGTTTTTAACAGTGACGGGATCAGCATTACTGCAAAACCTGCAATCGACCCAATCAGTGAATATCACTCTGATATTATCGTTGCTCTGCTGTTGAATAATAACAGCGGTGAACAAATTTCGGTGGAATATATTCGCGACACTCTCAAAATAAACGGAATTGCCTGCGATAGCACTATTTATCCGAACGAAACGCCCAACGGCACAACTTCCGTTTTCTTTGTCGAAATCGATGAAAGCTTTCTTGAGGAAAACAGCTTAAGTGCTGCTTCTCAAATCAGCTCAGTTGAATTCGAACTGCAAATCAGCGATTCCGACGGCTCGGTTATCAGCGAACCGACGATTAGCATTCAGTTCTGATTCAGCACGTTTCAATCTTGCGGGAAGGAGGCTCTCTATGGCAAGACAAACGCGCAGCGACAAAACGATCGGCGCAGTACGCCGTGAAGCCGAGAAAAAAGGCAAAAAGCGGTAAAGCATTAACCGCACAGTCTCCATCGGGTTCACCCCGTCGTCCGCATCACATCGGCTTGACGATGTAATGCAAAAGCGGCTGCTGCATAAGTCCCAAAACAAAACCGGGCAACTCAAGAAGGGTTGTCCGGTTTGCTGCATTCGCGCATAATTAATTTGCATAAAACCCAACAAAAAGCGGATTAATTGTAAAAAAACGAGCTGCCTTTCCGATAAATGCAGCAGCCGATTTGCCGGAACGATTCGGCATTTCGGACGGCAGGAACAGCCGCAGTGCTCGGGACGAGGTTAAAGTGCTTGACTTAACTTGTTTTTTATTGTACAATTATTATGTTAGGATTGCTGTGGAAATATATATATCTGTGCCGGGCCTTAGTCGCTCGCAGTTTAAATCCGAAAGGGGGGAACACATTTCGGTCAAGAAAACCGTTGATTGGTCTGCAGCAGTTTAACCGATCGCATAACGATGTTTGCCAAACAATCCGATTTTGCCGCAGTAACGGTTGAATTCAAAAGCAAAGATTTGTCCGATGCCATTGAACCGAACCATGCCGGCATTATCACACCCAAACGCCCGTGAGTCCGCGATCTACGCAGTTTCATGCCGCAAATCACGGACGCAGGGAACGAACTGCAACTACTCTTGAGAAGTACCCATTGAACGGAGGAATTAACCATGCTTAAAAAAACTCTCGCAATACTGCTGGCACTTTTAATGATGCTCAGCCTTGCCGCGTGTGTCATAAACATACACGACGGCGATCCTGATGACGGCAAGAAGCAAGAGCAGACAACCAAAGATCCCGATCCCACCAAAGACCCCGAACGAACCGGCGAACCGCAGGAAACGGAAGATCCTTCCGATGCTAAATTCGATGAATTCAAGAAAACCGCGACCATCGAGGAAACCGTACTCTATAATGATAACGGTATTGTAATCACGGCAAAGGATCTCACCTACGAAGACAGCGGAGTAACTCTCAACTTGCTGCTTGAAAACAATCGTGATGAAGAGCTCAGTTTCTCATCCGTTTTTTGCACCTCGGTGAACGGATACATGCTGTACGGAGGAAATCTGAACTGTGACGTTGCCGCCGGTGAGAAAGGTGACGGAGAAATGTATATCAGCTACAATGAAATGAGACTGCACGGAATTTATGAACTTGCTGAGTTGGGGCTTCAATTCACAGTTGAAGATTACTCCGATTTTAAAGCGGAAACCGATCTCGTTATTCTCAAAACTTCCGCTTTCGACTCATACACGTTCAACCCCAACGGCTTTCAAGATGCTGTAACAAGCAATGCTGCAAAGAACGAACTCGACTACAGCGTTGATTTTTTCGGCACCGAGGAACTCTATAACTATTCCGGAATCCGCCTCGTTTCACAGACAATGATTTCCGAAGATCATGGAACGATGATGTATCTTGAATTTGTAAATGATTCAAGCGATACAGTTCTCATAAATATCAACCGCGTTGCTCTGAACGGACTTGTTATTAACAGCGGCTACCTGGCGGAGTCGGAACCGATCCGTCCGTCAACGCATCGTGCCGTTACTGTAAGTCTCAACCCCTGTCACGAAGAGGAATACCGCGGTATTCTCGGCATCACCGAAATCGGCTCCGTTTCGTTTGATCTTATCCTCGAAAATACTATTTATGATGTCATAGACAAGGAGCGTGTCAACGTAAACTTTTCCGATGCTTCCGCTTCATTCGATAAAACAGGAATCGAAGCATATAACGATTATGGGATTCGTCTTGTGTTCAAGGGGTTCGCTAAAGATCCGTACGGATTAACCGATCATATCAGTGCCTTGTTTATAGTCGAAAACACAGGGGAAGAAGGACTAATTGTTGGTTTTGAGGGTGAGTATGTCTCGATAAACGAATTACTGTCAGGTGCCTATGGCAACTCGCAAATCCTCCTGAACGGAGAATTTGCGCTTCTTGACATCGAAATCACCGATGAGCTCGATATCAGCGATTTTTCCGAGATTACAGGGTTGGAATTTGAGCTTGTCATTCAAGATGAGGACTACCGTCAAATCAGCGAACCGACAATAATCGTTCATTTCTGATTCTGCCGTTTACGCGTTTAAATAAAGGAGGTTCTCCATGGCAAGACAAACGCGCAGCGACAAAACGATCGACTCCGTACGCCGTGAAGGCGAGAAAAAAGGCGGAAAGCGGTAAAGCCTTAACCGCACAGTCTCCATCGGGTTCACCCCGTCGTCCGCATCACATCGGCTTGA
>OQVP01000949.1_pt1 | contig 10683 bp, 9 predicted proteins | sample 1691541 | NCBI WGS metagenome assembly OQVP01 (sample SAMN03418258, study PRJEB22391) | human gut metagenome | biome: human-gut; feature: organic feature; material: feces | host: Homo sapiens | place: Tanzania | collected 2013-01 | reverse complement strand
CCTATGAACGCATGAGGACACACAGGCCGGAGGGCGCAGCTTGCAAGGGCTCCGTTCAATCTCAAGGAGTTTGAGGAGTCTGTGGGAGTCAAGGCCTTGCGTGGCGAGAAGGGTTACACTCCGCTTGAGAGAATCGGCATAAGGCCTTGCCTGGATGTGTGCGGAATCTGGGGTGGATACATCGGAGAGGGTGCCAAGACGGTTCTTCCGTCCGTAGCCCACGCCAAGATCTCGATGCGTCTCGTGCCGAATCAGGAGAGTGCCAAGATCACGAGGATATTCAAGAAACATCTGGAGAGGATCGCTCCGAAATATTGCCGCATAGAGGTCAAGCCGTGCGAGGGTGGGGAAGGGTTCCTCATTCCGATCTCGTCACCGGCGTTTCAGGCGGCTTCCAAGGCTATGGAGGAGGTCTATGGCATCAAGCCGGTTCCAAGCCGAGGCGGTGGAAGCATTGCCGTGCTGGCTGACATGCAGAAGATCCTCGGAGTTGATCCGCTGCTGATGGGCTTTGGTCTTGAAAGAGACACAATCCATTCTCCGAACGAAAGTTATCTCTTAAGGCAGTTCTTCGCAGGGATGGAGTCCATCGCCAAGTTTTATGAACATTACGAATAGCTTGTCGAAGCTACATTAGAACAACAAGAATGACAACAACAGAACTATATTCCCAAATAAAGAAAAAAGGTTCGATGCTCTGCGTCGGCCTTGACACTGATTTCTCCAAGATTCCGGAGTGTGTGAAGGCGGGCAGGGCGGTTGGAGAGGCCGTGTTGGAGTTCAACAGGCGCATCATTGACGCCACCTCCCCACATTGCGTCGCTTTCAAACCGAATCTTGCTTTCTATGAGTGCCTCGGAGTGGATGGTATGGCTATCCTTGACAAGACCGTCGATTATATTCGTTCAAACCATCCGGAGCAGTTCATCATAGCGGACGCGAAGAGGGGAGACATCGGCAACACCGCCAGAATGTACGCCAAGAGCCTTTTCGAGACCTTCGACTTCGACGCCGTCACCCTTTCCCCTTATATGGGCAGCGAGACAGTCACCCCTTTCCTTGAATATCCCGGCCGCTACGCCATCGTGGTGGCTCTGTCCTCCAACCCGTCCTCCGTCGATTTCCAGACCGCCGAGAAAGGCGGCAAACCCCTCTATCAGGTCGTGATGGAAAAGATGATGGAAATCTCCTCGCCGGAGAACATGATGTTTGTGGTTGGCGCGACCAAGGCCGACAAACTGAAGGAGATCAGACAGTTCAGCCCTGACAATTTCTTCCTTGTCCCCGGTGTCGGAGCGCAAGGCGGAAGTGCCGGGGAGGTGATCGCCAACGGTGCCACTTCAAGAGGTGGCCTTCTGATTAACTCCTCCCGTGGAGTCCTCTACGCCTCTTCCGGCGAGGATTTCGCCGAGGCCGCCGCTGCCGTCGCCGCCCGCACGGCAGTTATTTGACAAATTAAGTAATCATTAAAAAATAACTTGAACAATTTGTATATCTTTATGGTCTATATTTCTTTTCTCATCAGTCATGTGCCACCGGCACACTCCTTCTTCCAAAAGAAATATATCCTCATAAATCTGGCACAAAATTTAGTTCAACTTATTTTTTTACGCTTACCAAGAAGCTGTTTTGAATTGCTTTGATTTGTTCTTTTTAGACGATAACATAATATTCATAAAATGTCTGACCACATGATTAAAGGCTTTAGGCTAGTCCTGGCGATGATGTTGCTATCCGGCATCTGCAATGCGCAGGACAGCGATGTTAAGAAAAAACTGGAGCGGGAACACTATCTGGTTTCGTACGACGCGATGAATGACAGGTTCATTGTGTATGACAATGCCTGGAATGTCGGTTTGTGCGGACCGGACGGAACTGTTATTTTCAGCCCTGGGGAGTACGAGGATGTCATTGTGATGCCGGAATATTTCTCTGTCCGCAGGGGCGGCAAGTATGGCGCTGTTGATATGGACGGGAAAGTTCTTGTCGATTTCGAGTACAAAAAAGTGAGCAGTGATGCCGTGTCCGGCGAATTGGTCGCATATGATTTTGACGGGAACAGTCATCGTCTTGGTGTTTTTGTCAAGTCACACACAACCTCACAGGTCGTGGATGGAAAGACCGTGTTCAAGACCGAGAAAAAGGAATCGGACGGTACTGTCTGGATAGACGTAAATGTCGATAATATTCACGGAATAGAACTGCCTGACGGCACGGTGATAGCTTCGGCGGAGTACGATTACATCAGATATTCAGATGGGGGTCAATGCTTTATTGTCGAGAAAAACGGGAAGGAGGGTGCTGTCGGCAAGAGCGGTTCCGTTCTTGTGAAGCCGGAATATTCAGACCTTTTCTGCAACAACGGTTACTTTTATTCCTTCGTTAAGGAGGGAGTGACACGCAACACGGGAATACGCTTGGACGGCAATGCGGATATGAAGGAGTCAACGGTGTATGCTGTTGAGTCAAAGCTTTTTAATGAATATCACAAGGCACAACTCATCGGCCCGTGGAATTGCTTCATTGTTGAGGATCGGAATAGCAGGAAGGGAATCTGTGCCCTTGACGGCCGTTTGTTGGTTCCGGTGCGTTATGATAATGTCTATCTGATGGATGACAATTGGTTCAGCGTTGACAGGAATGGAAAGAATGGAGCCTGGTCTGTTGACGGCAATGAATTGATTCCTACGGACTACGACTCCATCATTAAGCAGGGTGGGGCGTTCTATACTTCCGTGAACGGATCCTCGTTTGAGATGTATCTGGACGCTGACGGTAAGAGAGTTCGTCCGGCTTCAGACCATAGTTACGATGGTTCGATGGAAACTACCATGACATCGGTGTCAGAACAAAAATCAGAAAGGAAGTCGTTCTTCAGCAGTCTGATGGATCTTGTCTGTACAGCCGCGGGTTCGTGCTATTACGCGGCCTTGACACCTCAGATGGCGGTGAGTGATAATATGGCCGTTCCGGGGACAATATACACAAACACCACTGTTGTGTCGAGTACATCCACATCAGTGAGCGGCTATACTTTGGCCGGCAACGTGAACGCCTATGTTGTCACAACCGGCTACGGCACTTCTTCCGCAAGCCATCGCTCGGTAGGCCTCCATACCAGAAACGGCAAATACTATATTCACGTAGGTGTGCCTTATTATGCCGCGATGAGAAACTCCCAGTCAAGCTATTTTGGCTTCCCGGTCTCCCAATACGCCTATTCGGTCACCACTTCAAACGCGACGTATTTCTTCAACCTCTGATAGATGAGTCCACTTGAAAAAGTCGTTTTTGAAAAAAAACATGTGCCTCGCAGATCCTTCTATAAGGGGTAAAAAGAGGCAAATGGCACTTTTTCAAGTGGGCTCATAGATGGATTACGAAGATTAATTATATTCGCCGAAAATTGGTGGAAAATATAAACCGAGGGGTAAAGCGGAAGCCTTTCAGGCGAGTCTTGGTTCACAGACGAAGATACCCTAATACCTGTGATAGTGAGTTTTGACTTTCACTTTTTTGCCATTGCAAAAGCGCGTGTGGGCTTTTACTTTGACAATTCGATGATACTCCACTTTAATGGATATCTCGAGTTGAGCGTGTGATGTTCTTTTCTTGTACATATATGTTATCTGAGAGTGTAAAAGAACTAACGGCTTCCCCTCAAAGTACACCCCTCGGTTTTATTTCTCAGATTTTTTTATGTACTTAGCAAAAGTAGAAAGTTTTTTCTGATTTTCAAATATTGCTACGCCCACCTCTGGAAAGAGCGGGAGGCATATTCAAAGACACTTGCGACCACTGTTTATCTCACTCCCGAATCCTGCCATAAAGGAATCGGTAACCTTTTGATGTGTAGGTTGATCGATGAATGCCGCTCCCGAGGCTACCATGCCCTCATCGCCTGCATCACCGCCGACAACTACCCCAGTCTCCGCATGCACGAATCTCTCGGCTTCCGTCAAGTCTCAAGATTCCATGAGGTCGGCCTCAAATTCGGCCGCAGGTTGGACATCATTGACCTCGAACTCGTTTTGTAGTTTCTATGACAAGTTCGTTTTGCGGTCTTCTCGGATTATTGTACGTTGGCTTTCGTAAAATCCTTGAGCAGAATCCATTTGCCATTTTTATTACTGCCATCACGACCTATATAGCCATTATTGCGTAGCAGGGTTATTTCTCGTTTTAAGGTTGCGAGTGAAAGGTTAGCTTTTTCCGCCAATTCATAGCGGTTCAGTGATGGAGATCGTTTGATAACTGTAAGTATTGCTTGTTGGCGTTCCGTTAGATCCTCATTTATCGGCTCATTTATCGGCTCATTTATCGGCTCGCTCAAGATATGCAGGATTAATTTCACTTGCATAAGTTCAGGCTGTTCAATCAGCTCTGGTTTGAGCCAATGCCTTTCATTCCAAGCATTTAGAATTAGAGGAAAGCCGGAACCAAGGTTCTCGCCATATCCAATTGTGCGGAACATATTTTGTATGCGCTGATTGCGTGCTTTGGACTCACCACCTTTGTAAATCTGTTCTATAGGTAATTTAAGAAGCCCTGGATTAGTAAGAACAAGACAATCATCGTATTTTTCAACCTTTAGTGTACCGTTCAACATGAAGTCAGAATGGATTATCATATTTGTCACAGCTTCACGCACGGCCTTTGCTTGTAGTGTATCGTCTTTCCTGAGCACACCTTCCATATTGAATGGACGTGGCAAATCGCTTGTCAATTTTGGTATAACTGTGCGAATGAAATTAAACAGGTTGTTCTCCCATGTCCCGTCATACGTCAGTCGATCGCTATATCGTTGATCGCCTATCAGATTTGACTTGTCAATATAGTCCATGCGAAGGTTGTCGAAACGCTCCCTGATAGAGAGCCCCTTCCCGAACATCAGCAGCCCTGCTAAAGTCAACCCTTCTTTTCCTGTTCTTCTGTCCTTTATATAACCACCGAAGTTTTCCAAGAACCGTTTGTGGTCGTATGTGTTCCATTGGTGTTCGGGATGTAATGTTTGAAACATCTGTCTGAAACGCTCAAGTGTCGGAATGTCGATGTCATCCATAGTGTAATATTCCAACAACAGACCATCGTTGCCAGCCTCATAAGCATCACGAAGCATCATCTTCAATTCTTGTTCTGTGCAATGATAGTCACCTTCGTGGTTGCGTTTGAAGGTTCCTCTTGATAGATTATTGTTTATGTAAACAGGACGAATGGTGTAATCCGCGCGAGGCACATTGATGACAACAACATTCTTGCCGTCAACTTCTATGGTTTGTAGATCTTCGTCGTGTAATAGGTTCACATTCACTTTCTCTTTGCTATTGACTGTATTCCACAAGTCTTTGCGGAGCTTGTCCGCATCTTCAACTCCGACTATCTCAAATCGTTTGGCGGAATCTTTCTCTTTTGGGTGTTCCTCTATGCCCAACAATATGATGCCGCCATAAGTGTTGGCGAAAGCGGAATATGTTTCCCAAAGCGAACCAGGTATACCTTTCGTGGCTTTCTTGCATTCCAATGTTACACGTTCACCTTCAGAAAGGAGTTTGTATATGTCGCGACTGTTTTTCATTATAAATATTATATTTTGTGGCCATTATTTTGAGCCGTTCGTGTGTGAGCGACAAGAACTCAATCAATCAACCGGAGTTATAGAACTTTCGGTCGTTAAATATAATATTGAAATTCTTCAACTACAAATATTCTTACCACTTAGTCACGAATTTCAGAAATATTTTTGTTGGCTTGAACTTTATAATTATTTGTGCGATTTCAAAAAATATTCTTATTTTAGCAACGTTTTAGATCTATGCGCCTGAAACGAATCAGTAAAATAATGTGAGTAAGAATAACGTTGGATCGTTTTTAAGTGAGGTTAAAAAAGGAAATACTTTATTAGACACTGCTTTCAATGTGATTATTAGTTTAGAAATGGTAATTATTGATCTTTTAGTAATTTAGGCATGGCTACATATATCCTTTCGATTCTGATCGCAGTACTGGGACTCATAATATTGTATTGCTATCTGCATGTGCTCTTGAATAACAATAAGAAGGAACCAAGGGGGCGGCCTCTGTTGGTAGGAGGTGTTTCCGTTTTCGCTTTAGGTTGTGCCGTTTATATGTTTATTCTATTCAAGATAAGCGGCATAGAGAATTTGTTGACAGTCTTGGCGATGTCCATCCTTTTTTCGGCGGAGATGTTCGTCGGCGGATGCAAGATGTTCGACAATGGGTTTCAGGATTATTTGTTTGCCGGAGGAGATCTGTATGACGGTTGCGCCTCGACAATATGCCTGTTCTTGCTGACTCTGACTTATGTTGCGGCCTTGATTACTACGGGTTTTGTGGTTTACAATTATTTCTTCCGCCAGATCAAAAGCAAATTATGGCTTAAGTTTCACAAGCCTTCTCCCGGTCAGACCGTTCACATATTCTTCGGTCTGAGTGACAACGCCAAGGTGCTGATTGAGGATACCGTATGTTCTTGCCCGCAGGACATAGCCATTGTGGTTGAGTATCCCGTAGAGTGCCGTGATGGAGATTCTGTGCCGGTTATGGAAAGATTGCGCCACGTCTTTTCTTATGGTCAATGTGGTGACATGGCTTCAAATGACGCGGTTGTCTATTTGAAGTCCACTCGGTCTCTCAAGGATGCGGATGTTGATGTGTGTAGTTCCATCGGGCTGAAAAACCTGAATAAATGGCTTACACCTTCAAGCGTCATTTATCTCCTTTCTGATGATGAGGAAGATAATCTGAGAAGCCTCGGTGTTTTGAAAAAAGGCAAAGTCACTTGCGGAAAGATCTACTGTCATGCCAGACGGGAGGGAATCAATGCCATAATCGAGGAGACGTATCGCCACAAATCACAACCTGGCAATGAGATTGTCCCAGAGGTCATATTCATTGACTCCTCCTTTCTGGCGGTACGAAGCATATTAAGGCCGAGGAACGGTGATTTCAGTAATTTGCCGGTTAATGTCGTAGACGTTGCCATGGAGGGCAAGGACAAATTAGGATATGTTTCTGTATCTGGCTTTAAGTCGATGATTCTTGGTTTCGGTGAGACCGGGCAGGATGCCTTGGCGTTTTTGTATGAATATGGAGCGTTTGTGGGTAAAGATAAAAAGAAGGTGCCATTTGTGTGTCATGTCTTTGACAATCAGATGGATAAATTCATGAAAGGTATTCGGTCTCATATCCCGGAATGTCGGAGGCGAATGGGGTGTATTATCACAATGTCGAAATCGGAACAAATGACTTTTGGACTGAGTTTGGTGAATATTTGGTTGACACGAACTATATGGTTGTCTGTCTTGGTGATGATAGGCGTAATCTGGAGTTGGCCGGCGATATTGTAAATCATCTTGGCGACAAGGATGTCTCAAAGAATTTCAGGATATTGGTGAAGCAGTCCGGAAGGGATATGGTTCTTATGGAGACTCTCGATGCGATTAGTGAGAGTGCCTCAAAATGTATGGTCTCATTCGGGCAGTTGGAGAAGATCTGGCGTCAGGATGTCATCTCTGATAAGATGCTGGATAAGCAGGCGGAATGTTTCTTTAATGAATATTCACAAGCGACATCAAGTGGTAATGGCAACTCGGTCATTAATGTTTGGAAGCAAAGGGAAGATGCGATAAAATCTTCGTTCACCGATAAATCTGATCGTTTGAAAATGATAAGACAACGGAGCCAGGACTATGCGAATTGTCTTCATTCCCACACGAAGATTGCCTTGATGCCAGATAGTATGCTGGCAAAGGCCCTTGAGATATCAGGGAATATTCCCAAAGGATCATATATTGATACCTTTTATAAAGAAGGCAGCGAGAGTGAACGCCAAGTCCTTGAATATTTGGCGATAGGGGAGCATATCCGTTGGGAGGCTTCCCACGTGGCGATGGGGTATAGGTCTGGGAAAGAGACCAGTGAACTAAAGAAAACCCACATGTATATATCAGACTATTCCGACCTTGACGCTTCAACTCAGTTCTACGATTGGCTGGTGATCAAGGTTACTCTGCTGTTATATTCAAAGGGTGTTTGGAATGACGTGGAAAAAGAGGACGCATGCAATTCCGAAAAGGATAGTATATACGTTCCACATCCTTTGGACACATCGGACGTAACCCTCCCGAAAGAACTGAACGCTCTTGCGGAGGCCCTTGCAAAGAACGTTCACGAAGTCTGGGCTCAAACCCGCATCTCCCAAGGCTGGACTTACGGTGAGACCCGTGATGACAAGAAGAAGCACCACCCCTGCCTGATCCCATATGAGGATCTCCCAGAATCAGAAAAGGTTTATGACCGCAACTCTGCGATGGAGACCCTCCGGGTGATCAAGAAGTTAGGGCATGATATCTCGAAAGAATAACTTCGCTAAGAATGATATGAGAAAGTCAGAATCACTCAACCCCGATTGTTTACGAAAACAGAACAGGGCAAATATTGACGCTTTGTTGAAAGATAGATATAGGCAGTCTGTTCAGATGTTTTCAGAGAAACTTGAGTCAGAACGAAGAATGGAAGTGACTGAAAAAGAGATGATAGCAGATGGCCGTTTATTTGTTGTCGGTGATGTTAAGTTTGGAATGATTGCTGTTAAGGGAGGCTCTTTTATGATGGGTGCGACAGTAGAGCAGGAAGACGAAGCTTTTGAAGATGAATATCCTTGTCATAAGGTGTTATTGTCTGATTATAGAATTTCTGAAACAGTCGTAACTCAATCTCTTTGGAAGGCTGTCATGGGTGTGAATTCTGAAAACCGTTTTAAAGGAGATTCCTATCCTGTGGACGATGCCCAATATCAGGATTTGGACTTGTTTTTTAGTAAACTAAATAAAATGACAGGGCAACATTTTAGGCTTCCAACGGAAGCCGAGTGGGAATATGCGGCAAGAGGTGGTGTCGCATCGCGTGGTTGCAAATATTCTGGCAGTAATAGTATAGATAAAGTTGGATGGTGTTATGAGACTGATAATTTTTCTCATGATACTCATCCTGTATGTAAGAAACTTGCCAATGAGTTAGGGATCTTTGATATGAGTGGCAATGTTTCTGAGTTATGTTCTGACTTGTATGGAGAATATTCTGGTGATGACCAAATAAACCCAAACAACGGTTTGCTAAATCAAAATTATGGAGTGGCGATCGCTCATAAGAATGATTTGCCGAGGGTGTTGCGTGGAGGAGAGGTGTGCTCGTCGGCTACTTTTTGCCGTGTTTCTAGTAGAGGATCAACTAACGGACTGGGCTTTTTAGACAATATTGGCTTTCGTGTGGTTTTGGATTTTGGTAAATAATTGGTAATTACGACACTATGAATAACAATAAGAAATACTTGGCGTTTATCAGTTATAAGCGCGAAGATGAAAAATGGGCGGGTTGGCTTCAGGATGTCATAGAGAGGTATAGGCTGCCAGTGTCCCTGAAAAGGAAAAGACCGGAATTGCCGGCTCGTTGCAGACCGTTGTTCAGGGACAGTACGGATCTGTGCGGTGGAGTTTTAGCCGATGTAATAAAAAGAGGCTTGGACAACTCAAAATATTTGATTGTGATTTGCTCGCCGCGTGCTGCATCTTCTCAATGGGTTTGTAAGGAAGTACAAGAATTCATTGATTCTGGTAGGGCTGACAATATAATCCCTTTTATAATAGAGGGTTGTCCAAATTCATCAGATCCTTTGAAAGAATGTTTTCCGGAGTCTTTAAGAACTCTTTGTGGTACACGGAGTGAAGTACTTGGGATTAACGTGAATGAGAATGGACGCGAAGCGGCAGCCGTAAAGGTGATTGCCCGGATGCTTGGGGTTGATTTTGACTCACTTTGGCAGCGCCATAGAAAAATTGAGGAGCAGGAACGTCAAAGGGTCAAAGAAGAGAATAACCGACTGTTGGCTATACAAAGCAAGTGCATAGCGATGTCATCGAATCAATTGTTATTGGAGGGTAATTCGGCCATGGCTCAGTATTTATGTTTGCAAGCGTTGCCTCGTAAACTGAATAATGCTGATCGTCCTTATGTTTTAGAGGCCGATTGCGCATTAAGAAAAGCTTACCACAATAAATCATATGCTGTTTTCTATGATATCGATGCTCATTCAGTAAGTTTTAGTAAAGGTGGTGAGTATTTAATAACAAGTGGTGCGGGAATGCAGAATAAGCCTCTTCATGTTATTAATTTGAGAACATTTGAACATTTTGTCTTAAGGAGTCTTTCTGGTAGGAATGCAAAAATAACGTCAGATGGTTACGTGTATTTTGAAACTACTGACGGGAAGATTGAAGGACGTTATTTGCTGAATCTTGCAGATGGCCAACCTGAATCTCCAAGTAAATGGAGAGCGCATGGTAAAGAAGGAAGACGTCATTATCTGTCATTCAAATCAATATCGAAAGTGAAATATATGAATGAAGAAAGCGAAGATGAAGTTGAGGTAGGTCCATTTGATTGGTATATAAAGAAAGGAACTGCAGGAAAGTATTTATACAATATTAAAAATAACATAACAATCGTTTATGATGGAGGAGAACTCAGTTCTGGTATAAAGAGCAAAGACGGCAGGTATTCTGTGTCTGTAGGAGAATATGGTGCGATTGAACTATGGGATTCTAAGTTAACAATAGTTCGTTAATTTTTCCAGTGCCTAAGCGGCCCTGGCAGTAAATAAAACCA
>OQVP01000946.1_pt1 | contig 10722 bp, 10 predicted proteins | sample 1691541 | NCBI WGS metagenome assembly OQVP01 (sample SAMN03418258, study PRJEB22391) | human gut metagenome | biome: human-gut; feature: organic feature; material: feces | host: Homo sapiens | place: Tanzania | collected 2013-01 | reverse complement strand
ACGGACGGTGCAAAGGCGCAAAACATGCCGTTTTGTGCAGTTGGTGGGGGAAACAAGATCAATGAGCTTAAAAAGTGTTTCAATGCAGCCAACACCCACTAACAAAAAACCTGAGCGTGAATCATCACACTCAGGCTTTCTGATCATTGCCCCTTAAACCCATTGAATCCGTATTTCTGCATGATTGCCGGATAATCTTTATAGGCATAATTCAAATCTGTACTACCGGATACGCCGTTGACCGTTCCGGTATGACTGTACTGCCACATCCCATATGCACGAGAAAAAGCAGGCTTTTCGGTTTTTGTATGCGCCACCCAGATATCATGCTCCGATTGACAGGATACCGGCACATTGTTGGTCAAAAATGACGCATAACTATACAGCGTACAGTAATACCCTGCATTTTCCACTGTACTGCAAAACATATCAATGATCGCTGCAACAGTGCTCTTGCTCAAGGACTGCTGGGTGCTGTCCTCAATATCAAAAACCAGCGGGAAATCAAACTGATATCCCTTTACAGTTTTCAAAAACAATTCCGCCTCCGCTTTAGCCCCTGCTGCATCTGTCGCATAACTGTACCAATATGCACCACAATATAGCCCGGCTTTTTTTGCTCCTGCAACATTCGTTGCAAAGGTGGGATCCACCTGGGAAGCCTCCCTGCCGTAGCCGGCACGAATGATCGCAAAATGGTAACCATCCGCCTTAACCTTTGCCCAATCCACTGTGCCCTGCCACTTGGAAACATCAATGCCGTCATAAATCTGTCCCTTAGGGCCTGTGGAGGTTGTTGTAGTAGTGGTAGTTGTCGTTGTTTCCAAAGGAGTCGTTGTTGTAGTCACCGGCGGCAGGATCGCTTCCTCCCGCACTGTAACAGTGCCCTGTGTGATCACATAAGGCACCTTCTGGTTCCCGGATTCTTCAATGGACTGCACAACCATCTCCAGCGGATACACACCAACGGGTGTATTCTCCGGGATCTCCACATATACCGTAAACAATTCACCGTTATCCGTATACCGTACCGCTGAAGTGGAGTATATCGCTGCCACATTGCCGCCGGATACAGCACGAAGCGTCAGATCCTGATCCGGCTGGGTCAGCTTCAGAGTACCGTCCTCACCGGTCTGCATGGTTAAATAGTCCCCTTGGGTCAGGCTAAAGCTCACAATAAAATTCTGAAAACCAGGATTGCCGGATACGGATACAGTCACCGGCACCACATCGCCGCCATAGCCCACCGCCTTGGACACAAACAAATGTGCATACTCCGACTGGGACTCAAGCAGCTGCCGTTTCCGCAGCACATTATCAAAAGCGTTAATTACGCCGTTGCCGTCAATATCATATGTATCATCTGCTACAGGATCCTGCGTAGATTTGCAGATTGCCTGATTGATCTGCGCACAGCTTGGCAGGCGGATCGTTTCGGTCAGATCCCCCTCACTGTTGTTGATATCATTTGTGCTGACATTCAAATCATCAGAGATTTGCTCGGTAACAGCATCCGTCCCCACGGATACTTCCGGCGCAGCACTGTCCCCTGTCTGCACAGTCTGATCTGCCGCATAAACCGTTGACTGTAAAGCCATCAGAGCCGATACAGCCCATGCAGCAATCAGCTTTGTAACTGGTGTTTTCATAACATACTCCCTCTTTGCTAACGCTGTTCAATGTAACTACATGTAGTATAACATAAAATGCGCAATTTGTGAAGTGCATTGGGCAAATTTTTTGTGCATTTCTACATATTGCATGATTTACAACCGAAAATTTAGCCGAGATTACGAAGAGCAAAATGGTTTTTTAAAAAAAACAGATTTTTTTGAAAAAAGGGGTTGACATTTTCAAAAAGATGCGGTATAATAATAAAGCACTCGGGAGAGAGTAAAAAAGAAAATGCTGTTTTAGCTCAGTTGGTAGAGCACTTCCTTGGTAAGGAAGAGGTCGCTGGTTCAAATCCAGTAAACAGCTCCAGAACACAGCACGCAGTTCCATTGGAATTGCGTGCTTTTTGGTTATACGGACTCGCTACACATCGACAGTAACTATTTGGTAAAAAGAATTTTTATACAGCATGACCCATTCTATCCCTGAAATTCGTTTATTATGGTGAAAGAACTTTGCGAAAGGAATCATACACAATGCTTGCTTATTTCAAAATGAAACGGATTTGCCGGGAATATGCGCAACAAAATCTTCGGGACGCTGAAGTCTGGTTCGCTAAATACGATGCGGGAAAACCTCATGCTTTCTCCCGGGAATTTCAGATCAAGCTGAATACTGCCATTTACGGCGAGGCCTTTACAGATGCAGAAATCAACGACTACCTGCATCCGGTATGCAGACCGGCTCCGAAGACTGACGGTCGGAAGATCCGGTTCAAACGGCTTGGCATGCGCTATGCAGTTGCAATCATTACCGCTGCCGTATTGACCACCAGTGCCCTGGTAGGACTGGGTGGTGTCATTGCCGATCCGCAGAGCTGCAATGATGTACAGTTCTCTTCTGTCAAGTCCGGCTGCTTTGACAATATGGTGGCAGGGTTTCTTTATCCTTCAGAGTACTATAACTCCAGCAAATTTAACGGGCACGTTATGGAGGGCCATCCGGATCATGTTTCCCCGTTCCAGTTCACCTCTGTTCCCGAAGGGTTTGAACTGAAATCCATGCACGCATACTCCACAGACTCTGCCAAAGGTGAAATCGAGCTGAACGGTAACTGGAATCAGGTAAATCGGATTGATTACACTTTCACAAATGAAACTATGGGTAGGTTACACATTACCGTACAGACTGCCCACACCTCCCGGTTTTACTTCAATGAACGGCCAAAGCCGGAAGAAGGCATAAGTCGTGTCATCAACTACCGGGGACAGGATGCGTTCCTTCTGACTGAACAAAAATTGAGGAGCAAGAATTGTGCCTTGATCTGGTGCGATGGGCTTAATGATTACAAGATTTTCTACAATGATCATTTCTCAGACGTACAGATGAATGATCAAGATATACAAGAATTTGTATTTTCAGTAGCTAATTCTATACAGCTTTTACAAAAATAATTTTTATTTTGGCAAACTTCACCTGTTTTAATATTCCATTTCGTTTATATAGATGGAGAGTGCAAAAAGCGCTCTACTATTTTACGAAATGGGGTATTTCATTATGAAAACCAACAAGATCCTCGCAACCATCCTGGCGGCAGCATCCCTGCTGTCCGCACTTCCCTGCGGCGCTGTCAGCGCTGCAAACACGCCACCCATGCCTCTCTCCCCTGACTCTCTGGTAAGCTCAACAAGCATCACGGACGATGACTACTACTGCGATCCTTACGTCACCATTAAAAAGGAGTCTTCTACCAAGTGCAGCTACACAGGGGGCGCTTGGTTTGAGCCCGTCACCACCAAGATGAAAGGCATCCTGATCCTGGAGGAATACCGGGATGGGCACTGGAAGGAAGTGAAGCGCAAGGAGGTCACCACCACCAGCGACCCGCTGAGAATCACTGACAGCTACAGCAGCATGGTATCCGGCAGAAAGTACAGATCCCGGCTGTATCTGTATGCGTACTGCGGTGTTGTCTGGGAGTTTGCTTCCCCGGTCAGCAATGTGATCCAGTAATCCAAAACAAAAAGGCGTGCACGGGAACATGCACGCCTTTATTTTTAATGCAGGTTGGAGGGGTCAGCGTTGAAGATCTGATTGCTCTCGGTGTAGTAGTCATTATCCTCCAGCGAGGTGAAATCCGCATCGTCAATATCCGGCAGCCGAGCGCCGCATACGCCGCAATACTGATTCTTGTCACTGTTTTCCGTTTCACACTTGGGACAAAGCTTAAAGCCACGCAGGGTGTTCAGCTCAAAACGCATCTTCTTGATGCGACGACGGCGTGTGTCAATATCTTCACACAGAGCACGGAAAACCTGAGGATCTTCTTCCGGATTCTTGTAGTATTTTTTTCCGATATCGGCAAAAATTTCAATAATCCGTTCTTCCTCATACAGAATCTTTCTCCGAAGATTGTTTACCTCGGAATAATTCTGCATCTTTCCGGTAACGCCTTTACCAGCATCTGTAACCTTGTCTAAAAAACTCATTACCCATTCACTCCTAAACGTACAGAGATACGCATTCCTATAGTCACATTATACACCCTGTCGGCTAACTTTGTCAAGTATTTTTGTTTAAATTCTGCAATCCTGAACCCATCAGCCGCAAACATCCGCAGAAGACAGTAGTTGTACGCCCTTTGCCTGCAACAGCTCAGCCGCTTTCTGGTTGTCATCTGCCCGAAGGATTACAAAGGCAGTGTCTGCAACCCGGCTCACATAGGCGTACATATACTCTACCGTGATGCCGCCCTCCCGGAGCATATCCATGACAGTAGCCAGCCCTCCGGGCTGATCCGCAACCCCGATGCCGATCACATGGGACACCTTGAGCATGCAATTGGCATCCTTCAGCACCTCAAACGCCTTGTCCGTATCGGTGACAATGAGACGAACGATACCAAAATCCTTGGTATCTGCAACGGACAGAGCCCGGATGTCAATATGATGATCCCGCAGCAATCCGGTGACTGTGGACAGTCTCCCCTTTTTGTTTTCAATAAAGACAGATAGTTGTTTAATCAGCATAGTTCTTCCCCTTTCGTCCTTTAATCGTGCAGCTTCCGGGTATCCACCACACGCACCGCTTTGCCCTCAACTCTGGGAATGGTTTTCGGCTCTACCAGGGTGATCTTTGCGGAAATGCCCAGGGTGGACTCCACTGCCTGCTTAATGTTCCGGGACTGCTCCTCCAGGCTTCTGACCGTATCAGAGAACATCTCCGGTGTAATCTCTACCTGGATCTCCAGGGTATCCGTGTTGTTCACTCTGCCCACGATCAACTGGTAGTAGGGCGCAGTATTGCCCAGCTGCAGCAATACGCTTTCAATCTGGGACGGGAACACATTGACACCCCGGATGATCAGCATATCATCGGATCTGCCCGCAGGCTTCTTCATCTTGATCAGGGTTCTGCCGCAGCTGCACTTTTCACGAACCAGTACACCGATATCCCGTGTCCGATACCGAAGCAGCGGGAAGCCCTGCTTATTGATGCAGGTAAAGACGATTTCGCCCTGTGTGCCGATCGGCAGCACCTCTCCCGTATCCGGATCGATGGTTTCTGCAATGAAGTTGTCCTCATTGATATGCATGCCGGACTGTTCCTGGCACTCAAAGGCAACGCCGGGCCCGATGATCTCGGTCAGACCGTAAATGTCCATTGCCTTCAGTCCCAGCTTTGCCTCGATCTCCTTACGCATTTCCTCTGTCCAGGGTTCTGCACCGAAAATACCAACCTTCAGAGCCAGTTCGCTCTTGTCAATGCCCATTTCTGCCATAGTCTCTGCCAAGAACAGCGCATAGGAGGGGGTGCAGCAGATAAAGGTGGGCTTGAAGTCCCGGAGAATGTTGATCTGACGCTTGGTATTGCCCACAGAAACCGGCACAACAGTCATGCCAGCCTTTTCGGCACCGCCATGCACGCCCAGTCCGCCGGTGAACAAGCCATAGCCGTAGGAAACGTGGATAATATCCTCCTTGGTAGCCCCTGCTGCGGTCAGTGCTCTTGCGCAGCATTCCGCCCAGGTATCCAGATCCTTCCGGGTATAGCCCACTACGATCTGCTTGCCAGTGGTGCCGCTGGAGGCATGCAGACGCACGATCTCGCTCATGGGCACTGCGAACATACCGTAGGGATAGGTATCCCGCAGATCCTGTTTATAAGTAAAGGGCAGCTTGTGCAGATCATCCACACTGCGGATATCCGCCGGAGAAACCCCCGCTTCATCCATACGCTTCCGGTACAGGGGTACCCGTTCGTACACTCTTCTGACTGTCTGGGACAGGCGGAAGGACTGGAGTGCCCGCATTTCATCCAGCGTTGCGCATTCCATACTTTCATTCCAATACATTGAAAACTCCCCTTTTATTTTGATTGACTGTTCCTGTTTTTGATGCAGGCGAACCAGTAGAACGGAAAGACAAGGATATTTGCCATCCAAAGCAGGAGAATCCAGACATACCCTGTTCTGCTGTCAGACAGCCTTTCTGCATCCATCGACATGGTGATGACATAGAACCAGAACAGGACTACCGCCAGAAGCGCCGCTGCAGCCAGGGGAATCCCATACAGAGGCATCATGGCATCTTTATGCAGCAGAACGCATGTCATGAACACAGTCACCTGAAAGAGGATGCCCGGCAGGAAACTGCCGATTCCATACCATGTACTTTCCGCTATGTTCTTCATGCCACTACGTCTCTGCCAAGTGCAAATGCCTTTTTGTTCAGCTCCAGGAATTTCGCCGGAACACACTGCGCCAGTGCCTGCTGCCATACTTCCTCCGGGAAGGGCAGCTTCCGGGATACCACGCCCATCAGCACCACGTTGGATGCCTTTGCATTGCCCAAGGATTCCGCCAGCGCCAGAGCGTCCACTGCGGTCACATCAATGCCCAGGGCTTCCAGATGTTCCAGAATGTTTTCCGGATAGGTGGCTGCACCGGTGACAACCGGCATGGGATCCAGTTGCTGCTTGGATACCACCAGGCAGCCGTCCTTTTTCAGATGGGATACCCAGCGTGCAGCCTCCAGCAGTTCAAAGGAAATGATAGCATCCGCCTCACCCTTTTCCACGATGGGAGAATACACCTGATCCCCGTATTTTACATAGGTCACAACAGAGCCGCCCCGCTGGGACATGCCGTGTACTTCGCTGACCTTTACGTCATAGCCCTGTGCCAGCAGCACATTGCCCAGGATCCGGGAAGCCAGCAGGCTGCCCTGACCGCCTACGCCTACGATCATGACTGATTTTGTTTCCATGTTCCTTCTGCTCCTTTCCCTTATTCCACAATGGCACCGAACTTGCACTGCTCCATGCAGATGCCGCAGCCTACGCACTGGGTATGGTCGATGACAGCCTTGCCCTCACGCATGGAAATCGCCGGACATCCCAGCTTCAGACACATCTTGCAGGACTTGCACTTATCCGCTTCCACATGCAGCGCCGGCTTGTGCTTTACATATTTCAGCAGTGCACAGGGACGACGGGAAATAATCACGGAAGGCGCAGCCACTGCCAGCTCTTCCTTGATGGCAGTTTCGGTTTCCGCCAGATGATAGGGATCCACCACCCGGACACGCTGAATGCCAATGGCTTTGCAGAGATCCTCCAGGCATACTGCCGCCGCCGGATCCCCCTTCAGGTTCTTGCCGGTGGTGGGATTTTGCTGATGACCGGTCATACCGGTGATGGAGTTGTCCAGAATGATAACGGTAGAATTGGTAGCGTTGTATGCGATGTTCACAAGGCCGGTCATGCCGCTGTGCATAAAGGTGGAGTCGCCGATGACTGCCACTGCACGCTGCTCGCTTTCAGCGCCTCTTGCCTTGTTGAAGCCGTGAAGCCCGGAGATGGATGCGCCCATACAGATGGTGCTGTCCATTGCACACAGGGGCGCAGCCGCACCCAGGGTGTAGCAGCCGATGTCCCCGGAAACGATGCACTTGAGCTTGGACAAAGCATAGAATACGCCTCTGTGCGGACAGCCAGGGCACATAACCGGAGGACGTACCGGCAGCTGCTCCGGATATGTAGTATATTCCTTCACCTCACCCAGCATCTTTTCCGCAATGATGGACTGGGACAGCTCTCCGATGTAGCCAAACAGCTCCTTGCCAACCACCTGGATGTCCAGCTTGCGGCAGTGGGTCTCAATGATATCATCCAGCTCCTCGATCACATAGATCTTGTCACACTTCGCTGCAAAATCCAGGATCAGCTTCTTGGGCAGAGGGTTCACCATACCCAGCTTCAGATAGGAAACCGTATCCCCCAGGGCTTCTCTTGCATACTGATAGGCAATGCCGCTGGTGATAACGCCGATCTTGGAAGCATGCATTTCTACCCGGTTCAGAGGGGAGGTTTCCGCATAAGCAGTCAGCTTTTCCGTGCGCTCCTCCACGACTACATGACGGCCCTTTGCAAAAGCAGGCATCATGACATATTTCTGGGGGGTCTTTTCGTAGGGCTTCAGTCCCCCGTCAATCCGGTCACACAGTTCTACAGAGCTCTGAGAATGTGCCACACGGGTGGACATGCGGACGATCACCGGCGCATCAAACTGCTCGGAGATCTCATACGCCAGCTTTACATATTCCTTGCATTCGCCGGAATCGGAGGGCTCTAGCATGGGCACCTTGGAAGCAATGGCGTGATGCCGGCTGTCCTGCTCATTCTGGGAGGAGTGCATGCCCGGATCGTCCGCCACGGCAATCACCATGCCCCCGTTGACGCCGGTGTAGGATGCTGTATACAGGGGATCCGCTGCCACATTCAGACCTACGTGCTTCATACCGCAGAAGCTTCTGGCACCGGCAATGGATGCACCCAGGGCAACCTCCATGGCGACCTTTTCATTGGGCGCCCATTCTGCATACACCTCGTCATACTTTGCGACTTCTTCTGTAATTTCCGTAGACGGCGTGCCGGGATAGCTTGATACGACCCGGCATCCGCTTTCGTAAAGCCCTCTGGCGAAGGCTTCATTTCCAAGCATCAGCTTCTTCATTCTTTTTATCCTTTCTGATTGTGATAATAATGTTCCAGGATCCACTCCGGCACAGCATCCTCCAGGTTGCTGCCAATAACGCCGGTAGCAACTGCCTTTACCTCATCCCTGGCATTTGCCACAGCATAGCATTCGTCACATCCGGCAAACAGGGACAGGTCATTGAGATTGTCCCCAAAGCCGATGATATGCGCAAATCCGTAAGCATGCCGGAGATAATCCACTGCCTGGCGCTTGGAGGCACCTGCCCCGCAAAGCTCCAGATACCAGGAGTCCCGGTCATACACATCCTTATAAAAGGCATACTGCAAACCGGGCAGGTGCGCAACCGCATCCCGAATCTTCTGGATCCGATCCTTTTGATCCACCATGGTGATATAGATCGTCCGATCAGACACCGCCTGGGTCAGACTGTCCACCTGGGTAAAGGGGCGGTCAAAGCGCTGGGGTCTTGCTGCCCGATACGCTTCCATCACCGGATCATCCAAACGGTGATGGAAACAGCCCAGCTCCTGTCCTTCAATCGTATAGAGAAATGCCGGAACCTGCATCTGTTCCAGAATCTCCGTCACCTGAAGGGCGGTCTGCACTCCGATGGTTTCATAATGCTGATACTGCCGGGCATGCATGTCATAGATGCACACCCCGTTCATCAGCACCACCGGCATGGGCATCTGTACCCGGGACAGAATGCTGCGGACGGATACGATGGAGCGGGCAGTCGCACAGGAGAAAAGCACACCCTCCGCCGACAGTTGCTGCAGCAGTTGGGTAGAGCGCTCTGACAGGCAGGCATCCGGTGTAAGCAGGGTACCGTCCAGATCAGATATGTATAAGGTCTTCATGGAGCAGTTCCTTCCTGTTTACTTCTCGTTTCCCTGCAGATCCGCAAAAAATTTCTTCAGACCCCGGTAATAGTCCGTTGCATCCTCGCCGCCGAACTGCCGCTGCAGGGTATTGTGAAACTCTGCGGTGGATTCGCTATCAGTCATGCACTGGATGATATCCTTCACCCGATTGGTCTGGATCTCCGGATCGATCTCCAGCAAAAGCTTCCGGATCGTTTTCACAGTGGGCACAGTCTGCTTTGTCTGTACCATGATCTGCTTGGGCTGCTTTTTCTGGGATTTCTTTTTGCCGGATTTACCCTCAACCGGAGCAGGCTGCTGAAGCATGACCGGCTGCGAAACGGTCATCTTCTTCACCGGAACCGATGTTTTATCCGCCAGAGCATCCCGGATGGATGGCTTGATCTGTACCTTTACCCCCAGCATCTTCTTACAGAACTGCTGCGTCGCCACATAGCCCATATCCCGGCTGATGATATAAAAATCATCCGCACTCTGCTTGGCGATCAGATAGCCCAGATAGGTAACCAGTTGAAAATCCAGCGCATTCCTGCCGGACTGGTTCAGATTCACCTTTTCCGTCCGAACTGGAGATTGCATGATCTCATCCAGAATCTCAAAATTCAGGGTATTGGCAGACTGGCTGTAGAACAGAACCACCCGATCCTCTGCATCAAGCCGGGAGATTCCTGCCAGTCCGAAGGAATTTACATTCTCATAATCGATCAGAAAAATACGCATGTTTTTACGCCTCCTTTCCTCGGGCAATGCCCGTGATTGCTATCGTCAGCGGATTGCACGCACCCCGGTCAGCCGGATCTCCGGCGTCAGATAGCCGGGCTTGGGCTGATGGGTATCGGAGTAATCCGTAGACAGATACTTCTTGTTGTCGTCTGCAAACACAGTGGCTATGACCGCTTCCTCCCCCAGCAAATCCCCTGCCTTCAGAGCGCCCAGGAAGTTTGCGCCGGAGGAGATCCCTACGCCGATGCCCAGCTCCCGTGCCAGCATCTGTGCCATAAGGATGGAATCCACATCATCCACCGCAACCACAGCGTCCGTTTCCTCCAGCTTGAGGATAGGTGGCACAAACTCGTCGGAAATGCCCTGGATCCGGTGCTTGCCGGTTTTGTATCCCGTAGACAGGGTTGGTGAATTCTCCGGCTCCAGCGGATACAGCTTGCAGGCAGGATTGGTTTCCCGCAAACACCGCCCGATGCCCATCACCGTGCCGCCGGTGCCTAC
>OQVP01000945.1_pt1 | contig 10726 bp, 9 predicted proteins | sample 1691541 | NCBI WGS metagenome assembly OQVP01 (sample SAMN03418258, study PRJEB22391) | human gut metagenome | biome: human-gut; feature: organic feature; material: feces | host: Homo sapiens | place: Tanzania | collected 2013-01 | reverse complement strand
TGCAGGCTCGGCAGCCATCTAGCGACTTGGAAGAGAAATCGGCTATCTCTTTGGACGACACCGACGAGATACTACCCGTTACGTCACTGCGCTTCTGTGTGCCATAGCCAATCACAACCACATCTTCCAACACCTCCACATCCTCTTGTAATGTGATATTGTAAACCGATTGATTAGCAGTGATTTTGAGCGTTTGCGACTTATAGCCCACATACGACACCACCACTTGTTTGCCGGCGGCAACGTCAAGCGTATAGTGTCCGTCAAGGTCGGTAATCGTACCGTTGCTCGTACCTGCTTCGGCTATACTGGCACCAATGACAGGCTCACACTTCGAGTCCGTCACCACACCTTCTATCGGCATTGCCTGCAACGCCACCGCCGCAGCCAGACCTGCCATACACAAAAATACTCTACGAAAGATGTGCTTCATACGTGTATCTGTTTAAGGTTTGATTTTCCTATGCCGCAAGCGGCAAGAGAAATTAAAGAAATAAAGAAAATGTACTATCCTAAGCGGAATCACCTACTAATCACCTACTCACGGTAGCATAAAGATAAGGAGAATAATACTATCAGGAGCAGTATCTGTAAGTCCCCCTCTTTGAGGGGGTGCGGGGGAGTCGGGTATTTCGTCTAAAAAAAGAGACTGCCCGATGCGTTTGCCGGACAGCCTCTTGTATACGTTTTATTTTACAATAGCACCGAGAGCGTTGTATTTCACCCCATTGTGCAAAATGTAGAGTTGACCGTTCTCAATGAACTTACCTGCTTTTTCTCCCTCAGCGGTTGCATCTTCAATGGCCGTTGCGAGTACACACGGAGCGGCATAGCCCTGCTCCGAGAAACCAAACATCGGCTCATCAAAGTCATCACCAAAGAAATCAGCGCCGGTCTTGGTGCCTGTATATTTGGCAAAAGCAAAGAGGCAATCAGAACCGGGAGCCTGTGTAGGGGCAATCTCTTGACCTTCCCACATCCACCAACCGGCACCGGGTTCATCTGCAGTAAACTCAAAACCAAAGATTTGAGCATAGATATAGAGAATACTATCAGTCTTGGTTACATCTGCCTTCAAGATACTGTCATTTCCGAAGATCTGTGCGTAATTGACAGTCATACCATAGATAGTACCATCGATCTGTTTCAGACGGTTGGTGTTACCGTTTACATCACCTTTGCTGGTCCACTTGTTGATAGCGATACCACGAGTAGCCCCCTTTGCAGCAGGAGTACCCTTTACAAAATCTTCGAGCCAAGTTCCCTTGATATCCACAGCAAATGTAAAGGTCTCATCCGCCTCCATATCATTAGCAGCGGCAAATGCACCTTTGGAACAATCGTACTTAACGATGTAACGACCATCTTCACCAACAGGGTTGTTGAGTTCGTGAGCGGCTGCGCCGAGACTAATCAAAGCGGCAGCAAGAACAAAAGTAAACTTTTTCATGTTTATAAAAATTTAGTTGTTAAATAAAAAGTTGTGTCTCCACCATCGGAGTATGTATCTCCCGAAGAGTGCTTCCTCCGATGTTTTGACGCTGCAAAGTTACTGCTCACATCCAATATAGCGAAACAATATAATAAAAATATAGACAAAATTGCAGTAATATCGTTTTTTTATTATACATAGTATAATAACAGTATTATTCATGAATAAATAATATAGAATATTTATGGTGTATATATAGCCCTGTTTTCACCTAAAATACACCTTTATCAATGCCACATTTTTGCGATATTGAAAAAAAGATGTAACTTTGCATATCGTTTTCCGAAACACCTGATATAGTCCACACAATGAGACACTTTATTCCATCTATTCTATCTATATTGTCGCTTTTATTGGTTGTCGGCAGTACATCAACATGGGCATTCACCCAAGAAGATATTGCTTTTTTGGAGACAGAGTTGGCGAAAAAAGAGCAATACAATGCCATTAAACAGCATCGGATTGATTCTATCAGGAGCGCCGATACCAACACATACGCACAATTGCTGGCACTCACACTCGAGTATCAGTCTTATTCTTATGACACAGCGACCATCTATGTAGAGAAACTATTGGACGAAGCCACACACCTCAACTCATACGAGAAGATGGTGCAAGCCCGTGTGCGGCATGCGTTTGTATTCCTCAGTTCGGGTCTGTTCAAAGAGAGCGCAGATGTATTAGAGGCTTTGGCAGACGATGTCTCGACCTGCCCGGATGAGATACAGGCGGACTATTACATCACCTACTCACGCCTGCTATACGATATGGCAGACTATACCCACGGACAGTTAGCCAACGGCTACCGCACACAGGGTTATCAGATGAGTGAGCAGGCTCTGTCGCTCATTGACCTACAGGACACAACACGCTACTGGTCAACCGCCGCACAATTCGCGATGAAACAAGGCGATGAAGCACTATCCATAGAGCGTTTTGAGCGGGCATTGGCATGCACTACCATCTCCGAACACGACCGCGCCATAGCCTACTCTTCGATGGGGTCGCTGTATGACATATTGGGGGACAAAAAACGCTCGGAGCATTATTGGATACTGGCAGCCATAGCCGACCTACGCAGTTGCACCAAAGAAACTATTGCAATGAGCGTGGTGGCACAATTGTTCTACCAGCAAGGCGACATTGACCATGCCGCCCGTTACATACAAGAGGCTATGGCCGATGCCAACTTTTATAATGCACGCCACCGACAACTGAGTATCGGTAAGATTATTCCTATCATAGAGCAGCAACAGTTAGATACACTGCAAGAGCAAAGCCATCGTATCCGCCGCCTCAATATATGTTTATACCTATTATTGGGCGTTTTGTTCCTCGCCATAGTGCTGCTCTACAACCGCCACCGCGCCTTGCGCCGCACGGAGGAGGTCATCCAGCAATCCAACCGGCAACTGACTGAAGCAAACCGCATCAAAGAGGAGTGTATCGCCACTTTCCTTTGCAACGAAAGTACGGTCTATAGCAAATTGGAGAAGTATCAGCGTTATGTAAAACGCAAGACGCAAGAACGCAGGTTTGACGAACTGCAATCGATACCGCAATATGTAGATATACGCACGTTGCGCAACGAATTCTACAAACGTTTCGACACTATGTTTCTACACATATTTCCTGATTTTGTAGAGAAATTCAATGGTCTGTTGCGTCCCGATTGCAGGGTAGAACTGCGTCAAGGCGAACTGCTGAATGCAGAACTGCGTATCTTTGCCCTCATACGCCTCGGTATCACGGACAATCAACAAATAGCGAACCTGCTCGACTACTCCATCAACACAATCTACACCTACAAAACCCGTATTAAGAATGCATCGGCACTGCCGCCCGAAGAGTTCAACAGCAGACTGATGGAAATCTAAATCTAATTTGTAATTAGAGGGTGGCGGCGAAGGACTCCGCAGTAGCGAGTTGGTCAATTTTGCCTACATCCATCATCTGATAGCCGGCAGGGATATATCCGTACAGCGGTTGCGTGGCGCACAGATTAAGATACAAGTCTATCAGCGAGAACTTACAGCCCTTTTGCGCGATAGTGGTTTCCATATTCCCAAATATAGCGGGCGAAAGTATCTGCATGCCCGAGAAGGCCAGGCGTTGAAATGTCCCGGCATCAGCCAATTCTGCAGGTCTCAACTCACCGGTAGTGATATTTGTCCAGCCATGCAGCCGTAAACCGGTATCAAACAGCAGATAACGCTGTGTTTGCCGCCGACTGACCACCAATAATCCCAACATATCGGATCGATAGGATTTTTCCAAGTCTTCTATACGGATATTGCTCAATATATCCACATTGCACGCCAAGACAGGGGCGTTGCTTCCGTCACAGAGCAGGTCTTTCGCCTTGTATAGTCCACCGCCTGTTTCCAACAATTGCCCGCGCTCATCGCTGACGGCAATTTGGCAACCGAAATTCTCATTTGCGTGCAGGTAATCAATGATTTGGTCCGCAAAATGGTGTACATTCACCACAATCTCCCGGATTCCCGCATTGTGCAGTTTCTCGATCTGCCACTGCAGTAACGTCTTGCCCGCTATGGGCAACAGGGCTTTGGGCATTGTATCGGTCAGCGGTTTGAGACGTGTACCCAATCCCGCAGCAAAAATCATGGCCTTCATAATAAGTATGAATGATGAATTAAGAATTATGAACTAAGAGAGCATTTCTTCGATATGCTGTTCGCGGTGGACAAGATGTACCTGTATGCCGTATTTATCATGGAGATGGTGTGCCGTAGCCTCCGCCGAATAGACCGAGCGGTGCTGCCCGCCCGTACAACCGAAACAGATCTGCAAGCGGGTGAATCCCCGCTCAATAAACCGCTCCACGTGGTGATCGACCAAAGCATAGACATTATCCAAAAACGCCACTATCTCGCCATCCTGCTCCAAGAAGTCGATTACGGGTTTATCTCTTCCCGTCAGCATTTTATACTGCTCATACTTGCCCGGGTTGTGCGTAGAGCGGCAGTCGAACACATATCCGCCGCCATTGCCCGACTCATCAACAGGAATACCTTTCCTAAAAGAAAACGAATAGACGGTAACCAGCAAGGCAGGTGCTGCCTGAGGTGCCGCTTTGGCCGGCAAAACCGCCAATGGAAGTGTCTGTAAACGCTGACTGACCTCATATATATAGGGATACTCCTCCTGCAAAGCGGTGTGCTGTTCAAAAAGACGTTGCAGATTGCATAGTGCATACGGGATAGACTCGATAAAGTGTGCTTTGTGCTCAAACAATCCTCTATATCCGTATGCTCCCAACACCTGCAAGGTACGGAAAAGCACATAATACGGCAATGTGCGGGAGAAAGCCGTTCTGTCGAACGTCCGCCCCTGTTGCAGGCAGATATGCGATTGTTCATCGAGGTAGGCTTCTATCAGCCGGTTTCGCACCTCGTCGGAGAAATGCGCCTTAGCCTGCCAAAGAAATGATGCCACATCATACTGCACAGGTCCTTTACGTCCCCCCTGAAAATCAATGAAATAAGGTTTGTATCCATCGGCTGCCGGCACCACCATCACATTGCGACTTTGGCAGTCGCGGTACATAAAACCCTGTATTTGATTTTGGAGAAGGGTAAGTGTCAATCGCTCAAAATCGTCTTCCAAGCGGGATTCCGAGAACTCTATACGAGTACCTTTGAGGAAACAGTATTTCCAATAGTTCAAATCCCAACAAATACTGCGGCGGTCGAACTCCGAGACGGGGTAACAGACACTCCAGTCCAACCCCACAGCCCCTTCGGTTTGGATATGCGCCAAGGCGCGAAGGGTCTTTTCCAAGACATCCATTTCCGGAGCCGAAAATTCGCCGGTAGTCCGCCCATGGGCGATATAATCAAAAAGAAGCGTGTCGCCCAGATCACTCTGAGTATAACTCATCTCGTCCCTGCTCACGTCCAACACTTCGGGAACAGGCAGCCCCAGTTGCCGAAAATGGCGTGCCATAACAATAAAAGCATGGTTTTCCTCCCGCGATGTGCCATCCACACGGATAACAGATGTGCCATCCGCTTTCACTTCACGGGAATATCTCCTATTACTCCCCGAACCGGAGATAGGTTGTAGGTTGCTGCTCGTAGCCATAGATAATCAATTTGCCACAAAGATAGCACAAAAAACGGAGATATACAAATACCTAACCAATTATTATCAGGAGAAAAGCCGTTACCTCAAAAAAACAGGCAAAGCGATACCCCACTGTAATACAAGCCCAAAAACGCCCAATCACACACAAACTACACAGGTCCGACAACACCAGGACAAGACTATGCTCATAAAAGCACAAAAAAGGGATTGTCCGACTAACACTTATCAGACAATCCCACGAAAAGCGGATAGAGCATAACAGTCGGTAGTGCGTACTACGTACAAAGCAGGACTTCGCACCACCGATTGCCAAATATCAGGAGTAACCACCTACTTTATTCCTATCGCCGCCATTCAAAAGCATAATAGAGGCGGAGACCGAAAAAAAGAGGGTGGACAGAAGAACAGAGAGACAGAAGCGCATTGGAGACTTGCACTTCGGGTACAGGTTGTACCGGATTGGCGACAGGAGAAACTGCGATGACGACATTGTCAGAGGGATGGAAATTGTTCCACACCGAGCAGGTGAAGAAGGCTTGCAGACCCAGCCAGCCTTTCGGGAGAGCAAAGTCGTAACCTATCTCGGTGCAGACTCCCAGCCCCACCGTAGGCAAACCTGCAGCATAGCCATCGGTCTGCCGGTCGGCTGACAGTTGACCGGTAATGAGTTCGTCGATAACATGCACATTATAAGCCGGATAGAACGCATCTATCTTGGGAGAAGACAAATGTTGGCGGGTATGCTGCCAAAGCACCGTTTGGAGAGACAAACCGACATTGAAAGTAAAACCCTTGGCACGCAAAGCCATCATCAAGGGAACCTCCGCCAATACCATTTGCTGTCGGGCATATAGTTGTGCGGAGGTGGTATAGTCCATTTGGTTGCCAAGATAGTCGGTATTGGTAAACTGCTGAGAGAACCCACCGCCAACGGCGCTTGTACCATAGCCAAGCAGCAGCCCTGTACGTATGCCCAAGTCCGCTTTGAGGACAGGGGCATACCATATATAGCCGAGGTCCAATGCCCCTACTCCACCCAGTTGGTTATTCAGATTCTGCGCAGATTGTTGTAGGACGGTCATTTCGCCGCCGCGCAGTCCGAGCGTGAGCAGGTGGATATTCTCCGCGCTGAGCGGCAACGCCAGAGCAGCAAACAAGAAAAGGGATAATCGTATCTTTTTCATATTATTTCTTGACTATATAACGGAGTGTCTCGTTGAGCGAAGGACTCTCAACACGCACCTGATAGCAGCCCGCCACATAAGCGGCTTGAAGCAGGTAGGTATCGGCACCGACGGAAGTGTATGTTGCCAGCAACTGCCCCGTGGTGCTATAGACGCGGATTGTGGTTTGCTCGGCAGGGTCGAGACCGACAATCCGCAGCGTTTCGCCCGCAAGGGCTTGGTTGGGATTGAGGGCTACTTGGTGGCGTTGCCCCGAATGTGCATAATGGGCTATGGTAGAGCGCATAAGCCCGTCGCATAGCATACCCCGTGCATCAGACACATCGGCTACGGCGTAGTAATCGCCCGTGCCTTGCAGGTTCTGCGCGAGGGTAAGATAGTAGCCTGTTGCCACAGGGACATCGTCTTGCGGAAAGGCATTGTGCATATCATCGGGGGTCCCCACAACGCGATACCACGTAACGGCGGCGGGCGAGATATAATAGCCCATATCGTTGATTGCCTGCACGTTGAGCATCAGGAGCCAGTCGTAGAGCGCGACCAAAGGCCAGTTGGCATACTCCTCACAGTTGGCAGCAAAGAATGCAACGTAGGTAGCATCTTCGTTCACCTGAATCTGCCGCACGGCATCGGTATTATGGTCGTTCCACTCCACAAAATGGTAGTCGTCGTAGGATTGTGCCGACAGAGTAAACCAACTTCCACACTCCACACGCATCGTGTGCGGTGTACTCTCCGCACGGAGAGCACACACGCCGACGACGCATAGGATGAGAGAAAGGAGTCGTTTCATAATCATTACGGCATTGCAGTAATGCTGACAGAACCTTGCGTATCGTTGTCAGACTGAACGATAATAGTATATTGCACCTTGCGGAATGTAGCCACATAGGTAGCGTTGCCGGTAACGGTTACCTCGCGGGTGGCATGGGTATCGCCATCGTTCCACTGAACAAACTCGTAGCAAGCGTCTGCCGTAGCGGTAATAGTAACTTCCTTGCCATATTGGTAAGTGCCATCACCAGTAGTGGTACCATGTTCGCCAGAGGTGGTGAGAGTGTACGAATTGAGTGTGCCGTTGTATTGAGCGGTATAGGTAGCCTCGCCGGTAACGGTAGAGATGGTCTTGTCCCACCCCGAGAAAGTGTAGGAATGTTCGGCGTCAGCAGGGCGGGTAGGCGTGCCCGCATACGAAGGCAGGGTGCCGTACTCCCAGTCTTTGGCTTCGAGGACAGAACCGTCCCAGTTGCGGAAAGTGCAGTCAGTTGCGGAACGTGATGGTGTACTTGTTGGTGGTTTGGTCGACCTGCGCCACGTAGGTAGCGTCTGCCGTAGCAGTATATTCTATGTTCGGACTCCACCCCGAGAAGGTGTAGGTGTATTGTGCCGTAGCGGGTTTGGTGGGGACAGTACCCTTGTAACTGACTGCATCACCGTGGTTAACGGTTTCCTTTTGCAATTCGGTGCCATCATAGTTTTGGAAGATGATGGTGTATTGGTTGATAGCAAAGAATGCAGTGTAGGTAGCATCCTCGGTGGGAGTGATAGTGCGGGGGTTGTCGGTATTGAGGTCGTTCCAACGCACGAAATGATAGCCCGTAGCGGGGGTGGCGGTGATAGTGGCGGAGTTGCCGCAATCTACTACTAATTGGTCGGCTTGGGCAATGGCTGAGATACATAGTGCCATAGCCAAAAGAGAAAAGAGTTTTTTCATTGTTGTATTTATTTGTTATTGTTTCCGTTAATTTGGGAGGTCTCCATGAAAGACCTATTTTGCTCCATTAACAGCCATAAAAGAGCCATTAAAAACACGGTCGAGTGTTTCTTTGTCTCCGTTAATTGCCGTTAATTTTTCGTTAATTTATTCTGCGGTGATAGATACTGAACCTTGCTCAGCATTATCTACGGTGGTAACGGTTAGCGGAGATGCTACTTATATGGCGGTATTTCCGTCTGACCATTGTAGGAAAGTGCCGCAAGTGGCATCCGGGGTGGCATGAAGTGTCAAGATAGAACCTTCCGCGAATGTGCGCACCAACGAACTTGAGCACTCGTTTGCATGAATACTGACTTGGTGGGCATACGCAGAAGGCACACCTCCTATATCAGGAATAGTCTCAAACTCCGCCATATAAGTAGCATCTCCGCTAACCGTTAATAGACGCGGATTATCGGTATTGCCATCTGACCATTGCGTAAAACGATAGCCATACGATGGCGTGGCGACCAACGTCAGAGAAACGCCTTGGGGTATCTGCGTGGTATATGGTGTCCCGCAAGTTTCACTTTGTGTAGTGATAGTGCAAAGAACAGGAACTGCCCCTATGGGTTCAAACTCGGCTGTATAGGTAGCATCCCCACTAACCGTGAGCAGACGCGGATTATCTGTACTGCCATCTGACCATTGAGAAAAACGATAGCCATAAGACGGCGTAGCAACCAATGTCAGAGGTGCTCCATCTGGGATAATATGCTCTGTAGATGTGCCACAAGCAGAAGACTTCACGATAATAGTACGATCTATTGCATATAGTGTGAGCCACCCGATTGCCAACAACACCAGTGTATTGAAAAACCGTTTCATATTATTCTATGTCGGTTGTACAATCTTGGTTCACATATATGGTATAAGCCGATTGGGAGAACTGCGCCACATAGGTTGCATTGCCATTGACCGTAATAGTACGCGGATTATCGGTATTACCATCGCTCCAACCAGTGAAAGTATAGCCGTCTTTTGGCATCGCTTTGAGAGTGATATTCGCCGTAGCGGGATATTCACCGGAACCAGATACAACACCCTGTGCAGACGGACAAGTGGCACGTATCTTATACATTGTAGTTCCTTCCAACTGCCAACGCAATATGGGATAGCCATCGTTGATATTCGTGTAGTCGGGATAAAAATAATCTGCTTCACCATTCAACAAGGAAACAAAAGACGGGGATTTCATTTGATCTTTGGTTTTAGCGATGGCATTATAAGGATTTTCTATTTTCACATCTGAGTTGTAGAATATATCAACAGAAGGATAACCCGCAACACACTTTTCTTCTGCTTTTGATAAAATACAATAGCAATTTGTACTATTATAATCTCCTATTCCTTCCCCTATAGAATAGCAATATGTATTCGTTCCTGAAGATATTCCGAACATATTTAGATATGTATACCAAGTTACATTTTTTTGAATCCATTTTACATAAGATTGATTCACAATCAATTTTTCTACAGGGTAGGTATAGCATAAACCTGTTACATATAAAGAACCTATGGGCCGATAACTACTACCTTGATTTTCTGCACCGGTGACACATATATCAGCAGTATTAAACGAGTTAGAAATATAGCCACTATTTGCCTGCCCCACTAATCCTGCGACACACAATACGTTAGCTCTTTGTTTATATGCACTCAATGTTCCAATATTAGAGCAATGATTTACTTTAATAGTATCTGCCTTGGCAACCAATCCTCCTATGTACCCATCATAAGGACGCAGATTATACAAATAACTCTCAGTGCTACGGTATATCTTATATGTCTCCATTATTGCTGCACTATTACTACAATTTTCTAAAGTGATGCAACCTTGTTCTGCGACATTGACTAACCCTGCACCTCCTTGAGTAATTTTAGAAGTGGATTTATTGTGGCAATTGACAAGGAACACATTGCCATTCGCATTATTTATCATAGGATATGTGGAAGTACCGGCAATAGTCAAATTTTGAATAGTTGCAGATTTTATATAACCAAATAGACAACCCGACACATTAATAACCTGTTTTTGTCCTCCATTATATATTCCCCAAAAACATCTGGAAGAACTACTACCTACCTGACACCCTTTATTATTGAGGTCTATATCATTCGTTTGCATGAAATAGGTTTTCTCATAAGTTTGTCCATTTTGGACTTGCTCTGCCAAGTAGGCTA
>OQVP01000944.1_pt1 | contig 10726 bp, 8 predicted proteins | sample 1691541 | NCBI WGS metagenome assembly OQVP01 (sample SAMN03418258, study PRJEB22391) | human gut metagenome | biome: human-gut; feature: organic feature; material: feces | host: Homo sapiens | place: Tanzania | collected 2013-01 | reverse complement strand
ATTAACAATACACAAAAATTGAGTTTAATACACCGAAAAACCTATATACATTTCAAAAGGCTCGCACTCGGCGAGCCTTTTGCTTGTATGTTGTCGGTCATCAGCAAAACCGAGATATTACAATTATGTATTTATTATTATTATTTTTTTGCTGGGGATGAGGCTGTTTTGCCGGTTACTTTACCTGTACCGTTGAATTTAACAGCTGCATCAACTCCACCCTTTGCATCTGTAAGAAGAACTGTATCTGTACCAGTATATGCAGTACCATCAACATTTACAACGTTTTTACCGTCGTTACCTAAGAAAGCAACCTTCTGAGTGGCGTTATCATAGTAAGCACTGTAATTTACACCGTTAATCTGATAAGTAGCTGTTATAGCAGAATCAATAGCCTTAGCATCTGAAATGTTTTTTAATGTAAGTGAGCCTGAACTTGCTTTAAACTGATCAGCTGCAGCAGCACCAGCTTTATTTACAAATACTGTATCGTCTTTTGCTGAAATAGCAGCGTCAGCCTCTTTAATAGCAACCTCAATTGTCTGAGCATTTGACTTAGCTGAGCTTCTCTGTGAAGATGTGATTGTTGATGATACAACCGGAATAGCGATTGCTGCGAGAATTGCGAGAATAGCAATAACTACTACGAGCTCTACGAGTGTAAAGCCCTTTTTGCTGTTCTTCTTAACTTCTTCGATTTTTGCAGTCTTTACTGCCTGAATTTCGTTCATTGTTTTTTACCTCTCTTTTTAATAATAATTTGTGAGCCGTTTTGTGGAAACCGCAACGACGGTTGCTGATAGGATTTTGCGTTACCGTTCCCGTTAAACAAGTTTATTATATAACATTTTTGCAAGTCTTGCAATATATTTTTACCAAAAAAAGTTAAAAAACGCATTTTTATAACATTGCACAAACTTTACTGCGTTAAATTGTTAAAAGTGCCGTTAATTTTTTCTGTTTGAAAGATTTAGCGTTGTAATATTTCCGTCTATTATACACCCTTTTGCTTGGTCGTAAAGAGCAATAGCATCATCGGGTAATTTTGTACCGTCAATGGTTTTGTCGTTTGCATCAAATTTGCCGTCATTATTTGAATCAACTGCAAAATACACCTTGCTTTTACAGATAACAGGATAATACAGTGTGCCAAAAAGATGTTCGGGCTGAATAATCTGCTCAAGGTTATTAGCGGCTACAACTTCAGAAATTTGTATAGTATTTGTGCTTGCATGGATATATCTTGTGTTATCTGCACCTGCAACAGCCGCATCGGCCTCTTTAAAGGCATATTCTATGGTATTTGCGTTGGTTTTTGCCCTGCTTACTATAGATGACGTAGTAGTAGATGCAACTATTGGTATAGCTATAGCTGCGAGAACAGCTATTATGGCAATTACCACTACGAGTTCTACCAATGTAAAGCCTTTTTTGCTTTTGATTTTTTTTGCAAGACCTAACGATTTAAATCGCACGCTTATGCGTGAATTTGGTGTTCTTTTTTCTTTCATTTTTCTCCCTCATTCAAAATATAATATTTTGCAAAATATTATTACAACAAATATTGTACACTGAAAGTAAAAATAATGCAAGTGCATTTTTATAGTTTTTATGCCGTTTTTTTTATTAATTTGTTGAAAATTATAACGCCTTTGATTTGTTAAAAAAAAGTACCGATTGTAAAACTTTTTTAATATTATTGTTGATATATTGCTTAAAAGACAGTTTAATTTAATTGTGTATTAAACACGGATTTTCGTAAAAATTCTCTATACTATTTATATAGGGATTTTTTTAACGGTTAAATAACGGTTAAATTTTCGTTTTATCATTTACAAAACCGAACATATGTGGTATGATGTTAAATGTTAAATTATGTATTTTTATCGGAGGATTTTACTATGGACGCTTATAAAAAGGAATTTATTGAATTTATGGTTGATTGCCAGGTGCTTAAATTTGGCGATTTCGTAACAAAAAGCGGCAGAAAGACACCTTTCTTTGTAAACACAGGCTTTTACAGAACAGGCGCACAGCTTAGAAAGCTCGGCGGCTACTATGCAGAGGCTATCAAAGAGAAATTCGGTCTTGATTTTGATGTTCTCTTCGGACCTGCATACAAGGGTATTCCGCTTTCTGTTGCCGCTGCTATTGCAATCAGCGAAAAGTACGATACAGATATTCGCTACTGCTCAAACCGTAAAGAGGTTAAGGACCACGGAGATAAGGGTATTTTACTCGGCAGTCCTATAAATGACGGCGACAAGGTAGTTATTATTGAAGATGTTACTACAGCCGGTACTTCTATCGAGGAAACTCTCCCGATTATTAAGGCGCAGGGCAATGTTGACCCTATCGGTCTTGTTGTATCCGTTGACAGAATGGAGAGAGGCAAGGGCACAAAGAGTGCGCTTTCTGAAATTGAAGAGAAATACGGCTTGAAAACAACCGCAATCGTGACCATGGCAGAGGTTGTTGAGCACCTTTACAATAAGGAATACAAGGGCAAAGTTATTATTGACGACAAGCTCAAGGCTGCAATTGACGCGTACTATGAGCAGTACGGTGTAAAAGAATAATTACTTCACAGAAATTTAATCAGAGGTGAATGGCGTGGCAAATGAGCATACAGGACACCGTGACCGTGTTCGCAAAAAGTTTCTTGAAAACGGATTTGACGGCTTTGAACCGCACGAGGTGCTTGAAATGTGCCTTTTCTATGCCATTCCCCGAAAAGATACAAATGCGCTTGCACACCGTTTGCTCGACAGGTATTTAACCGTTGCGGGTGTGTGCGACGCACCTGTTGACGAGCTTATGCGTGAATTTTCACTTTCGCAGTCTTGTGCGGTTTTTCTGAAAATGCTCCCCGAGTTTTCGAGAGTGTATAAAGAATCAAAAACGGAAAATCATAATGTCATCGAGCTTGAACATCTCGGAGAAATGTTTATAAATAAGTTTATAGGCAGAACCAACGAGGCAGTTGCGCTTATGCTCGGAGATGCAAAGGGCAGAATGATTTTCTTTGACATTATTGCCAAAGGTTCGCTAAGTTCGTCGGATGTTCCGCTTAGGAAAATCGTTGACCTTGCGCTAAGGCACAACGCAAAGACCGCTTTTTTAGGACACAATCATCCGAGCGGCTCGGCTTTGCCCTCGCAAAGCGATCTGACTTCTACAAAAATTATAAGACGAACTCTTGACAGCATAGGAGTAAGTCTTGTTGACCATTATATTGTGACGGAGTTTGACTATGTTTCCCTGCGTGAAAGTGAAATGTCGGGAAGTATTTTTTTATTGTAATAAGGTTTGATTTTATGGAATTTAAACTGAAATCTAAATATAAGCCTACGGGTGACCAACCTGCTGCGATTGATGAGCTTGTAAACAGCATTGAATCGGGCAACAGAGAGCAGACTTTGCTCGGCGTAACGGGTTCGGGTAAAACATTTACTATGGCTAATATAATAGAAAGAACGCAAAGGCCTACCCTGGTGCTTGCGCACAACAAAACTCTTGCGGCACAGCTTTGCAGCGAGTTTAAGGAGTTTTTCCCCGACAATGCGGTAGAATACTTTGTGTCTTATTACGATTACTATCAGCCGGAGGCATACATTGCCAACACGGATACTTATATAGAAAAGGACAGCGCTGTAAATGATGAAATAGACAAACTCAGGCACAGCGCTACTCTTGCGCTTTCTGAAAGACGAGATGTAATTATAGTTGCTTCGGTTTCCTGTATTTACAGCTTGGGCGACCCTATTGATTACCGAAATATGGTAATATCTTTGCGCCCCGGTATGGAAAAAAGCCGAGATGACCTTGTGAAAAAACTCGTTGAACTGCAATATGAGCGCAACGATGTTAATTTTATAAGAAATAAGTTCAGAGTAAGGGGAGATGTGGTCGAAATTTTTCCTGCCGCATCTAACGATTCTATAATAAGAGTAGAATTTTTCGGCGATGAAATTGACCGTATATCCGAGATTAACCCACTTACGGGAGAACTAAAGGCGGTTTTGCGTCATGCGGCAATTTATCCTGCGTCACACTACATTGTTTCTAAGGATAAAATGGCAACCGCACTCAAAGAAATTGACCGTGAACTTGAAGAAAGACTTGCGTATTTTCGTGAGAACGGAAAATTGCTTGAGGCACAGAGAATTGAACAGCGCACACGCTATGATATGGAGATGCTGCAGGAAATCGGATTTTGTACGGGCATTGAGAACTATTCGAGAATTTTGTCGGGCAGAAAACCCGGTTCTTCGCCGTTTACTTTGCTTGACTATTTTCCCGAGGATTTTCTGTTGTTTGTTGATGAGTCGCATGTCACTTTGCCGCAGGTAAGAGGAATGTACGCAGGCGACCATGCACGAAAGAAAAATCTTATTGATTACGGTTTCCGCCTGCCGTCTGCATTTGACAACAGACCGCTTAATTTTGACGAATTTTACGACAGGATAAATCAGGTGGTATTTGTCAGCGCAACTCCGGGCGACCTTGAACTTGAAAAATCGCAGACAATAGCAGAGCAGATTATCAGACCTACAGGACTTCTTGACCCGGAAATTTCGGTAAGACCTACCGAGGGACAGCTTGATGATTTGGTTTCTGAAATTAATATAAGGGTGAGCAAAAAGCAGAGAGTGCTTATTACCACTCTTACCAAGAAAATGGCGGAGGATTTGACAGCATACCTTGAAACAATGGGTATCAAGGTGCGCTATATGCACCACGATATAGACACCGTAGAGCGTATGGAAATTGTCAGAGATTTGCGCCTCGGCGAATTTGATGTGCTTGTCGGAATCAACCTTTTGCGAGAGGGCCTTGATATTCCGGAGGTGTCGCTGGTTGCCGTGCTTGACGCCGACAAAGAGGGATTTTTGCGCAGTGAGCGTTCACTTATCCAGATTTGCGGCCGTGCCGCACGAAACAGCGAGGGCACTGTAATAATGTATGCCGACAGTGTAACCGATTCTATGCGCAAGGCGATTACCGAAACCGAACGCAGAAGAAAAATTCAGCAGGCATACAATAAGGAGCATGACATTACGCCGACTACTATTGTTAAAAAGGTTAGCGAAATTCTTGAAATTTCTACACATACAGATGATGAATTTAAATCGGCTAAAAAGCTGAACAAGGCTCAAAAGCAACAGCTTATCGAGAGCCTTACTAAGGAAATGAAAGCTGCCGCAAAGCTGCTTGAGTTTGAACACGCCGCATATCTGCGTGACAAAATCAAAAAGCTGCGTGGCGATAAATGAGGATTGATTAAATGGCTAAAACCAAAGCAGTTGAATACGGTGATTCAAGTATTTCTGCACTTAAAGGCGCAGACAGAGTACGAAAAAGACCTGCGGTTATTTTTGGCTCTGACGGTATTGACGGCTGTCAACATTCAGTTTTTGAAATTCTTTCTAACTCTATTGACGAGGCAAGAGAGGGCTACGGCAAAAAAATTACCGTAACAAGGTTTTCCGACGGTTCTATCGAGGTAGAAGACCACGGCAGAGGTATTCCCGTTGACTTTAACGAAAAAGAAAATGAGTTTAACTGGAAGCTTGTATTCTGCGAAATGTACGCAGGCGGTAAATATAACAACAACGAGGGCGAGAGCTATGAGTTTTCGCTCGGTATGAACGGTCTCGGACTTTGCTCAACACAGTACAGCTCAGAATATATGGATGTTGATATTCGCCGTGGCGGTACCCGCTATACCCTGCATTTTGAAAAGGGCGAGAATGTCGGCGGCTTAAAAAAAGAACCGTACAATAAAAAGGATACAGGTACAAAAATCCGTTGGAAACCCGACCTTGAGGTATTTACCGATATAGACATTCAGCCTGAATATTTCCTTGACATAATGAAAAGACAGGCTATTGTCAATGCGGGCGTTGAATTTGTGTTCAGAAATCAGAACGGTAAGAGCTTTGACACCACAACTTATTGCTATGTAAACGGTATTGAGGATCATGTTGCGGAGGTCATCGGCGAAAACGGTTTTACTTCGGTTCAGCATTGGACAACCGAGGTAAAAACAAGGGATCGTGACGATAAGCCGGAATATAAATGTAAAATTGATGTTGCGGTTGCTTTTTCAAATCAGACAAGACTTACCGAGTATTACCACAACTCAAGCTGGCTTGAGCATGGCGGTGCTCCTGATAAAGCGGTGAGAACTGCTTTTCTTTATCAGATAGACAATTACTTAAAGACCAACAATAAATATAATAAATCCGAGAGCAAAATAAAATTTGACGATATTGAGGACTGCCTTGTGTGTGTAATTTCTTCGTTTTCGAGCGTATCGTCGTATGAAAACCAGACTAAAAAGTCAGTTACCAACAAGGGTATTCAGGACGCAATGACTGCTTTCTTAAAGCAGAGCCTTGAAGTTTATTTTATCGAAAATCCGCTTGAGGCAGACAAAATCGCACAGCAGGTGCTTGTAAACAAGCGCAGTAGAGAGAATGCCGAAAAAACAAGACTTAACATAAAGAAAAAGCTTTCGGGCAGTCTTGATATGACAAACCGTGTAGCTAAGTTTGTTGACTGCCGCAGCAAAAATGCCGAAGAAAGAGAACTTTTTATAGTAGAGGGTGACTCTGCTCTCGGTGCTTGTAAGCAGGCAAGAAACCCTGATTTTCAGGCGATTATGCCAATCAGAGGTAAAATACTTAACTGTCTTAAGGCTGATTATGACAAAATTTTTAAGAGCGAAATAATTACGGATTTGCTTAGAGTGCTCGGCTGCGGTGTTGAGGTAAAGTCAAAGGCCAATAAAAACTTGAGCGAATTTGACCTTAACGCACTGCGTTGGAATAAAGTTATTCTCTGTACCGATGCCGATGTTGACGGATTTCAGATCAGAACATTGCTTTTGACAATGCTGTACAGACTTACTCCTACGCTAATAAACGAGGGAAAAGTCTTTATTGCGGAATCACCGCTTTATGAAATTACAGCTAAAAATGATGTGTATTTTGCGTATGACGAGGCGGAAAAAGATAAGTTCATTGCTCAAATCGGCAAAGAGAAATTCACAATTCAGCGTTCAAAAGGTCTTGGTGAAAACGAGCCTGATATGATGAACCTTACAACTATGAATCCTGCTACTCGCAGACTTATAAAGGTTATGCCGACAGACGCTGAAAAAACAGCGGAAATTTTTGATATTCTGCTCGGTGACAATCTTCAGGGCAGAAAAGATTACATTGTGGCTCACGGTAATGAGTACATTGACAATCTTGATGTAAGCTGACGGGAGGTGCGAATTTATGGCAAAAAGAAGAAGAACACAGCCTGCCGCAACGGGAAAAACACACGGTGTTATCAACGGTGCGGGTGAAGTTGTAGAACAGAACATTGACTCTACAATCAGAGAAAACTATATGCCTTACGCAATGAGCGTTATTCTTTCCCGAGCTATCCCCGAAATTGACGGCTTTAAGCCCTCACACCGAAAACTGCTTTATACAATGTATAAAATGGGACTTTTAAGCGGTGCAAGAACAAAATCAGCCAATATTGTCGGTGCAACTATGAAACTTAATCCGCACGGCGATTCGGCGATTTATGACACTATGGTGCGACTTTCGAGAGGCTACGAAGCGCTTTTACATCCTTATGTGGATTCAAAGGGTAACTTCGGTAAATTTTACAGCCGTGATATGGCATGGGCGGCATCAAGATATACAGAGGCAAAACTTGACAAAATCTGTAACGAGCTTTTTCGTGATATAGATAAGGATACAGTGGATTTTGTAGACAACTATGACAATACAATGAAAGAGCCGTCACTTTTGCCGGTTGCTTTTCCGTCTGTACTTGTAAATACAAACACAGGTATTGCGGTAGGTATGGCATCAAATATCTGTTCTTTCAATTTAAAAGAAATTTGCGAAACCACGGCGGCGCTTATTCGTGACCCGAACCACGATGTTATGCAGACATTGCCTGCACCTGATTTTATCGGCAGCTGTCAGATTATTTATGACGAAAACGCCTTAAGACAGGTTACTCCTGAATTGCTCAGCGAGTATAAAGTAATAGTAAACTGCACCCCATGCGGGATGGCTCCATATTTCGATGAGTGCCCAAACCTGCCTTATGACAGCATCGACGACTCGTTCCTTCTATATGATTTAATCTATAATCCGGAAGAGACATTGTTTCTCCGAAAAGGAAAAGAGAAGGATGCTACGGTCAAAAACGGACTCGAAATGCTCCTGCTTCAGGCTGAAGAAGGATGGAATATATGGAATTCATAATCATGGCATTCCATAATGTCTGTGGCCTAAACTGCTATATAATACGTAGTTCGATGTAATAAAGATGAATTATGGTCTATAGACTGGTGAAGGCGCACTAAGATTTGAAAAGAAATAACAACAATCTCCAAATATCATACAATTAAAAATGAATAACAGATACATGATGCGAGGCGTGAGTGCCGCTAAGGAAGATGTGCACAACGCAATCAAGAACATTGACAAGGGAATCTTCCCACAGGCTTTCTGCAAGATTATACCTGACGTGCTCGGCGGTGATCCTGAGTACTGTAATATCATGCATGCTGACGGTGCAGGAACTAAGTCAAGTCTTGCATATATGTATTGGAAAGAGACTGGCGACATCTCTGTATGGAAAGGTATTGCACAGGATGCTATCGTAATGAATACAGACGACCTTCTTTGTGTCGGAGCGGTGGATAATATTCTTGTTAGTTCTACAATCGGACGTAATAAGATGCTTATTCCTGGAGAAGTGATTTCAGCAGTTATTAACGGTACTGATGAACTTTTGGAGGAACTTCGCGAGATGGGGGTCGGTATTTATCCAACAGGTGGCGAGACTGCTGATGTCGGTGATCTCGTTCGTACCATTATCGTTGATTCTACTGTCACTTGTCGCATGAAGAGAAGTGACGTTATCGATAATGCAAATATACGTCCTGGAGATGTGATTGTCGGACTTTCTTCTACTGGTCAGGCAACCTATGAGAAGAAATACAATGGAGGTATGGGCAGTAATGGATTGACTTCTGCTCGTCATGATGTATTCTCTAAGTATCTCGCTGAGAAATATCCTGAGAGCTTCGATAAGGCTGTGCCTGATGAATTGGTCTATAGCGGTACTAAGAAACTTACTGAAATGATTGATGAAGTAGGACTTGATGCCGGACAGTTAGTCCTTTCTCCAACAAGAACTTACGCTCCTGTAATCAAGAAATTGCTTGATGCTCTTCGTCCAGAGATTCATGGTATGGTGCATTGTACTGGTGGCGCTCAGACTAAGGTGCTGCATTTCGTAAATGACAACTGCCGTGTAATCAAGGATAATATGTTCCCTGTTCCTCCTCTCTTCAAGATGATACACGATGAGAGCGGCACTGACTGGAAAGAAATGTATCAGGTGTTCAATATGGGACATCGTATGGAAATATATGTTCGTCCTGAAGTTGCTGAGCAGGTTATCGCCATCAGCAAATCATTCGATATTGATGCACAGATAATCGGACGTATCGAGGAAGGTAAAAAGTTACTCACCATCAGGTCTGAATACGGCGAGTTCAATTATTAACTTCACTTTCGCATTAGTTGAACCCAAAATGGTAAATCAGCATTAGTGCCAAATAGCAAATTTCTAAAGCGAAGTAATTATTAGAACCCACTTTAATAGTAAATGGATAAAAACAACATACTACAGAAACTTGACGGATTAGAAAGCCGTTATGAAGAGGTAAGTACTCTCATTACTGACCCTTCAGTCATTGCTGACCAGCAGAGATACGTGAAGCTGACAAAGGAATACAAGGATCTTGAAGATATTGTCAAGCTTCGCCAAAAATACATAAACTGTCTCGGACAAATCTCAGAGGCTAAGGATATTATGATGAATGAGACGGATCCTGACATGAAGGAGATGGCTCGCGAGGAACTCAACGAGAATGAGGCTCTGCAGCCTAAGCTCGAAGAAGAAATCAAAATAGCTCTTATTCCTAAGGATCCGGAAGACGCAAAGAATGTACAAATGGAAATTCGTGCCGGAACTGGTGGCGATGAAGCTTGCCTTTTCGCAGGAGATCTCTTCCAGATGTACAAGCGTTACTGCGAGGCAAAAGGATGGAATCTCTCTGTTACTGATGTCAGCGAAGGTGCTGTCGGCGGATTCAAGGAAATCGATTTCGCTGTCAGTGGTGTCGACGTTTACGGAGTACTGAAATATGAATCTGGTGTTCATCGCGTACAACGCGTTCCTGTTACTGAATCTAACGGACGTATGCAGACCAGTGCTGCAACGGTAGCAGTTCTTCCAGAGGCGGATCCTTTCGAGGTAACTATCAACGAGGGTGAAATCAAATGGGACACTTTCCGCTCTTCTGGTGCAGGTGGTCAGAACGTAAATAAGGTGGAATCTGGTGTACGTGCTCGATATATGTGGAAGAATCCTAATACTGGCGAGACAGAGGAAATCCTCATCGAGTGTACTGAAACGCGTGACCAGCCTAAGAATAAGGAACGCGCGCTTGCACGCTTGCGTACATATATATATGACCGTGAGCATCAGAAATATGTCGATGATATCGCTAATCGCAGAAAGAGCCTCGTTTCTACTGGTGACCGTTCTGCAAAAATTCGTACATATAATTTCCCTCAGGGACGTGTGACAGACCATCGTATCGGTTATACTACTCATGATTTGAGCGGTTTCC
>OQVP01000942.1_pt1 | contig 10730 bp, 7 predicted proteins | sample 1691541 | NCBI WGS metagenome assembly OQVP01 (sample SAMN03418258, study PRJEB22391) | human gut metagenome | biome: human-gut; feature: organic feature; material: feces | host: Homo sapiens | place: Tanzania | collected 2013-01 | reverse complement strand
TCGGATTGAAACCCGGCAATCTGCCTATCGACGTGATGCTCATCATCGTATCGGTGATTACAGCAGCGGCGGCATTGCAGGCAGCAGGAGGACTGGATTACCTGGTAGGTCTTGCCGCCAAGTTCCTGCGCAAGCATCCTAACCATATCACCTATTTCGGTCCGCTTACCACCTGGCTCTTCTGCATCGTGGCTGGAACCGCACATACATGCTACTCTCTGCTCCCTATTATTTCAGAGATTGCCACTAACTCGAAAATCCGTCCGGAGCGACCATTGGGTGTATCAACCGTTTCTGCATCGCTCGGCATCACCTGTAGTCCGGTTTCTGCGGCAACAGCGGCAGTTATCAGTACCGATTTGCTGGGTGGTGCAGGCATCGAGCTGAAGCATATCCTACTGGTGGGCATCCCTGCTTCGCTGATAGGAATCCTCATTGCAGCCTTCGTTCAAAACAGAATAGGCAAGGAACTGCACGAGGACGAAATCTACCTGCAGCGTGTAAAGGAAGGGATTATCAATCCTGAAGAAGATAGCAAGCTTATCGACGAGATGATCAAGAATCCTAATCCTCGTTCCAAGTATGCAGTATTGGCATTCCTATTCGGCGTTCTGATGGTGGTTATCTACGGCAGTATTCCAAGCATCCGTCCAAGCTTCATGCTTGACGGTGAGCTACATAGAGTTACCATGCCGGAGATTATCGAGATTATCATGATGTCGGTGGCAGCCCTGATTCTGCTGGTGGGAAAAGCCAAGGTTGGCGACGCCGTGAAGGGCAATGTTTTCGCAGCCGGCATGAATGCCATGGTAGCCATCTTCGGTATTGCATGGATGGGTGACACCTTCTTCAACGGCAACCTGGAATTCTTCAAGGACCAGATTGCAACAGTGGTGAACCAGTATCCGTTCCTCTTCGCCATCGCCCTCTTCATCATGAGCATCATGCTCTTCTCGCAGGCGGCGACCGTAAGAACCCTTTATCCTCTGGGCATCGGACTGGGCATTTCGCCTCTGGCACTCGTGGCCATGTTCCCTGCCGTAAACGGATATTTCTTCCTGCCAAACTACCCTACAGCCGTGGCTGCCATCAACTTCGACCGCACAGGTAGTACCCATATCGGACGATTCGTCATCAACCATTCATTTCAGTTGGCTGGCTTCATCACAACCATCGTCTCTATCGGAGTAGGATATATCATCATCCAGTTCCTATAAGCCCAAAAGTAAATATGCTAAAAACGGACTCTATCGTACAAAATACGTACGATAGAGGCCCACATGTTGAACCTTTTAAAAACAACAAACATGAAGAAACTTCAATCAAAAAGCATTTTGCTTTCAGCTTTCACAATAGCTTCCCTGCTGCCTAACAGCGCTTTAGCTCAAGGCACCAACGATGGGTTGGGAGGTAATGATGGCGATATAGAATCGCTCTACACCAAGGTTACCCATATGGAAAAGAAACAGAAGGCACTGAACTTCTACGTGAATTTTGCCGAAAGTTTCCAGGCTGAACACAGTTCCAAAACCGATGAATGGACTTCGAGATTCTACAACAAGAATCTGAGAATCGAGATGACGGGCTGGTTGACCGACAACCTTTACTATCGCTTCCGCCATCGTCTGAACAAGACCGATGCCCCAATGAGTGAAGACAACTTTGCCAAAGCCACAGATTATATGATGGTGGGCTGGAAGTTCAACGATACCTGGAGCATCCAGGGAGGAAAGAAATGCCAGGCTCTGGGTTCCTTCGAGTTTGATGAGAACCCGATGTTCATCTACCAATTCTCTGATATGGAGGATAATGTAGATAGTTCCAAGGGTGCTCTCAACCTGCTCTACAATGCCAGCAAGACCCAGCAGTTCTCTGCCGAGGTGAGCAATACCTATAACGGAAAACTGGATGATGAGTTTGGAGAAAACGCCAAGACAACAACGGGAAGAGTGGTTGGCAGCGGATCAGCAGGAGGCAGAAAACTAGACACGGAAGTATTGGAGAAATCCAATAGTCCACTGACTTACAGCATCGGATGGAACGGAAAGTTCTTCGATAACAAATTACAGACCCGCTGGTCTTACTCCTTCAGAACCCAGGCAAAGGGCAAATACAGCCGATTCTTCCGTTTCGGACAGAAACTGAACCTGAGCAAACTGCAATGGTATGTGGATTACAACAATACCTATGACGATCTCGACAGAATGAAGATTGCATCAAAAGAAGTGGTAGGAGAAATAGCGCACGGCATCAGCCCTGATACCGGAACCGGCGATAACATAGATATCACCAACGTTTACCTGAGCAAGGTGCGCTACCAAGGCATCGTTACCAAGATGAACTGGCAGTTTGCCAAAGACTGGAACCTGATGCTGAAAGGCATGTGGGAAACGGCAAGTACCACCAAGAACGAGGATTTCAAGAACTACCGCACGGCATACGGCTACGTGGGAAGCCTGGAGTACTACCCTGCCCGCAAGCAGAAGCAGGATCTCCGCATCTTCCTTGCCTACGTAGGACGCAAATACGACTACAGCAAGAAATGCGGCCTGAAGGATTACAACACCGACCGCATAGAACTGGGTATGATGTATAGACTGAAAGCATATTAAATACAAAAAGAAGAAGTTAGTTCGTTTTTTACAAATTAAGGTTCACTTTTTATAAACGGAATATACAAAAATCTTCGTACCTTTGCATCGGATAAAGGAAACAACTCCTTCTTCCGAAACAGCTAGGAGCAATAGCAAATAGCAAAGAATAAGAACAAGAAATAACATAATAACTAGAGAATCAATAACAATAGTATAAACAACAAAAACTGATAATATTATGGCTGAAGAGAAAAAATTTAGAGTAGAGTCAGACCTTTTAGGTGAACTCAAGGTTCCTGCTGAAGCACTTTACGGTGTACAGACACAGCGCGGTATTAACAACTACCACATCTCCCGCAAGACGATGTGCAGCTATCCAGACTTCATCATCGCTATCGCATACGTGAAGTTGGCAGCTATCGAGACCAACCATACCCTCGGCGTTATCAACGACGAGATTTCAGGTGCCATCTCTCAGGCTTGCCGCGAAATCATCGACGGCAAATGGCATGAGAACTTCCCTATCGACATGGTACAGGGTGGTGCAGGTACATCTGTCAACATGAACGCCAACGAGGTAATCGCCAACCGTGCACTCGAAATTATGGGACACGAAAAGGCTGACTACCAGTACTGTTCTCCTAACGACCACTGCAACTGCGGTCAGAGTACCAACGATGTATATCCTACTTCTATCCGCCTGGCTCTCATCCGTATGAACACCCATTTGATAGGTGCCCTTACAGGTTTGATCAGCGCATTCCGCTATAAGGCAGATGAGTATGCCGACGTTATCAAGATGGGCCGCACCCAGTTGCAGGATGCAGTTCCTATGTCTTTCGGACAGGAATTCAATGCATACGCCAACAACCTGGAGGAGGAAATCCTCAACCTGGAGCGCAACGTGAAGCTCCTGCACGAAATCAACATGGGTGGTACAGCCATCGGTACAGGCTTGAATGCCGTTCCCGGCTTCGCCAAGCTCTGCGCAGCTAACCTCAGCAAGCTGACAGGTGAGAACTTCGAGACAGCTACCGACCTGGTAGAGGCAACCCCAGATACCGGTGCTTACGTAAGCTATTCTTCTGCTCTGAAGCGTCTGGCTATCAAGTTGTCTAAGATCTGTAACGACCTCCGCCTGATGGCATCTGGTCCTCGTTGCGGCTTGAACGAAATCAACCTTCCTCCTAAGGCACCAGGTTCTTCTATCATGCCAGGCAAGGTGAACCCTGTGATCCCAGAGGTAACCAACCAGGTTTGCTTCAAGGTAATCGGTAACGATGCTACTGTAAGTTTTGCTGCAGAGGCAGGCCAGTTGGAGTTGAACGTGATGGAGCCTATCATCACAGAGAGTCTCTTCGAGAGCTTGACATGGATGAAGAATGCCATCGAGACCTTGACATCTGAGTGTATCCTCGGCATCACCGTGAACAAGGAGCGTTGCTACGAGATGGTAAAGAACAGTATCGGTATCGTAACCGCACTTAATCCCATCATCGGATATAAGAAGAGTTCCAAGGTGGCCAAGGAAGCTCATGCTACAGGACGCTCTGTATATGACATTGTCATCGAGCAAGGAATCATGAGCAAGGAAGAACTCGACAAGGCACTCGACCCTAAGGAGATGCTGCAGTCGCACAAGTTTACGCTGAAATAAATTTTTCCATAACCAGTCAGCTTATTAGCTGAAATTATAAGTAACCTGTAAGCGTATTCCCAATTTGGAATATAGCTTACAGGTTCTTTTTATATCATTTCAAAAAATCATTCCTGGTTGCGATAAGCCAGCGGCGACATTCCCGAGCGGAGCTTAAAGAAATTACTCATAGCACTCTGGTCACTAAAATGCAGATAATCAGCTATCTCTCCCATCGTCATATCCGATTGTTTCAGAAGATTACATATCTCCTTATACAATAAGGATGTGATGTGGTCATTCACCGTGGTTCCGGAAATCTCCTTGATCATTCTCGAAAGATAAGGAGAAGATACATTCAGCTTATCGGCATAGAATCGAATCTGCCGCTCGGTGCGGAAATGGCGATACAGGAGATGGAGGAATATCTCATATACCTCTTTCTTATGTCGCAAATCGCGAGTAACGGATACATTCTCGTAGGGAAGCTCTGATACCAGGAGCTTCAATACATTCACCATCGACTGTATCATCTCCACCTTATAGATATGCTGATGGCGTACGATGTCGCGAATCATGTGGAAGATATCAAGAGCTGCCTTCTGCTTGTCGGCAGACAACTGATACACCACATCGGCAGAGATTTCCTCATCCACCAGGATAGCTTCCGCCTCGAAATCTGCCGACATGTCAGAAAAGGCAATGACATGCTTGGGCGAGATAACTAGCAATTCGCTAGGTATCAACATTCTCTCTGGTACATCGGTTTCAGCTCCCTGCTGCAGAACCTTCATATTGATGTTTCCTCTGGTCACCAACACCAGTTTGGTAAACAGAGTGCGCTCTAGAGCCATCTCTTTCAATTCATCCTCGCATAAATCATCTATATAAATATGTGCGGCATAAGCCCCAAAAATGCTTTCAAGATGGTGTTGGGCGGCAAACTCCTTTAAATTATAAACTTGCTGCTTCATAAAGATCCATAATTTTTAGTTGGGGACAAATTTACAATTTTATTTTGGAAAATGCAAGAAACGTATGGATAAAAAATGTGAAGAACTTAAACAGCCAAATGTTATCAACGATGTTTATCCAACAACACAACCACTGAAAATCAAGCTATTAAGATAGTTTTCCACAGTTATCAACAGATACTTGGATAACTTTATGAACCCCGAAGTGGAAAAGTGTGGAAAAGTTTGGCGCACAAAAAAGACACTAACTTAAAAGTTAGTGTCTTTAAAGTAGCGGGAGGGGGCCACGATCCCTCGACCTCCGGATTATGAATCCGACGCTCTAACCAGCTGAGCTATCCCGCCATCCTTACAAGTCATTTCTGAATTGCGGGTGCAAAGGTACAACAATTATTTGATTCCACCAAATTTTTTCGGAGAAATTTTCAAAAAAACTTTTATTTTTTTGTTTTAGCCCCTTTTTCACCCCCTTTACACCTATTATATATATAAAAAAAGCGAAAAAGAAAGGTTTTCTGATTTTTTTGTGTTAACTTTGCACGCTGAAACTGTCAAGCCCCAGAACAAGTAGGATGGGAAGACAGTAAACTTGATAAAAAGAAATGTTTAGAATTAAGAAATTAGACATATTTATAGCCAAGCAATTTGGACTCCTTTTCATGGGAACCTTCTTCATCTGCCAGTTTGTGCTGATGATGCAGTTCCTGTGGCGATATATCGATGACCTCATCGGTAAGGGAATCTCTATGGACGTGATGGCGCAGTTCTTCTGGTACATGGGCTTGATGCTCGTGCCGCAAGCCCTGCCGCTCGCCATCCTGCTTTCCTCGCTGATGACGTTCGGTAACCTGGGTGAAAGTTCTGAGCTCACAGCCATCAAGGCTGCCGGCATCTCTCTGATGCAGGCTTTCCGTTCGCTCATCATCATCACCGTCATCATCATGTGCGGCTCGTTCTATTTCCAGAACAACGTAGGTCCGAGTGCCAACCAGAAACTGGGACAGCTCCTGCTCTCCATGAAGCAGAAGAGTCCGGAACTGGAAATCCCAGAGGGAATCTTCTATGACGGCATTCCAAACTGCAACCTCTATGTGCAGAAGAAGGACCTGAAGACGGGTAAGCTCTACGGCATCATGATCTATCGCATGACCGACAGTTATGAAGATGCAGCCATCATCCTCGCCGACTCGGGCATGCTGCAGAGTACCGCCGAGAAAAAGCACCTCATTTTGACGCTCAACAGCGGAGAATGGTTCGAAAACATGCAGAGCAGCGAATTCGGCAACAGCGCAGCCGTACCATACAGAAGAGAGACCTTCATCACCAAGAAGATTGTGCTCGACTTTGACGGAGGCTTCAATCTTGCAGATGCAGCCTCGCTATCCAATAATGCCAAGGCAAAGAGCCTCTCCAAGATCTTCCACGATATCGATTCCATCAACGGACAGTATGATTCCGTGGGCAGGAACTATCTCAGCGAAGCCAACGTCCGCTTCTACAGACTTGCCACGGTGAGCCAGAAAGACTCGGCAAGACTTGCCAAGAAAGGACAGACGGAGAATTTCGACACCTTATATAATAGGCTCTCCAACGACAAGAAGCTGATGGCACTCAACGATGCCAAGATGACGGTGCAGCAGGAGACGAGCGACCTCGACTTCAAGGCGATGATGACCCACGACGCCGACTATATCGTAAGACTTCACGAGATAGAAGCCATCCAGAAGTTCACGCTGGCACTGGCATGCCTGATCTTCTTCTTCATCGGTGCGCCTTTGGGAGCCATCATCCGAAAGGGAGGTCTGGGATTCCCGGTAGTCATATCCGTATTGGTGTTCATCATCTTCTACATCCTCGACAATACGGGCTACCGAATGTCACGACAGGGTTCGTGGGCCATCTGGTTCGGTAAGGGACTGGCACCAGCCGTACTTGCCCCAATCGCCGTCTTCGTGACCTACAAGGCAACCAACGACTCTACGGTATTCAACATGGAGCTATACAAGAACTTCTTCATGAAGCTGCTGGGTCTGCGAATCAAGCGCCACATCTTCGGCAAAGAGGTAATCATCGAAGACCCGAAATACAGGGAAGATGCCGCATCGCTGGAGAAGCTGAACGGCGACATCGCTATATATAATAAGGTACACGAGCTGAAGAAGCTTCCTAACTTCATCAATGTGTTCTTCAAGTATCAGCCTGACCACGAGATAGAACGCATCAGCGAAGAACTGGAGAAGGTGATAGAGGACCTGAGCAACACCAAGAACAGGGTGATTCTGCACAATCTCAACCTCTACCCTATTCTCGCGACCAAGGCCCACACCCGACCATTCGAGCAGAAGTGGCTCAACATCGTTGCAGCCATCATCGTTCCGGTGGGCATCGTGCTGTACCTCAGAATGTGGCGTTTCAGACTCCGTCTCTATCGTGACCTGAATGTCATCAGACAGAGTAACGCCAACATCATCAGTCAGATAAACAAAATGTAACTAACAAAATAAAGTATCACAAATGGCAGACATCAAACTAAATAGCATCGAAGATGCAGTAAAGGATTTCCAGGAAGGAAAGTTTGTTATCGTAGTAGACGACGAAGACCGCGAGAACGAAGGCGACCTCATCATCGCCGCAGAGAAGATTGATGCAGAGAAGGTAAACTTCATGCTGAAGAACGCAAGAGGCGTGCTCTGCGCACCGATTACACTGAGCCGCTGCGACGAACTCGACTTGCCTCACCAGGTTTCAGACAACACCTCCATGCTCGGCACTCCGTTCACCGTAACCGTAGACAAGCTGGAGGGCTGCTCTACAGGCGTATCGGCACACGACCGTGCAGAGACCATCAAGGCACTTGCCGACCCTAACTCAACCCCACAGACATTCGGTCGTCCTGGCCACATCAACCCACTCTATGCACAGGACAACGGTGTATTGAGAAGAAGCGGCCACACCGAGGCAGCCATCGACCTCTGCAAGATGGCAGGACTCTATCCAGCCGGCGCACTCATGGAAATCATGAACGAAGACGGCACCATGGCACGCCTGCCGGAGCTGATGAAAATGGCGAAGGAGTGGAACCTGAAGGTAATCTCCATCAAAGACATGATAGAATACCGCCTCAAGAAGGAATCGCTCATCGAAGTGGGCGAAGAGGTGGATATGCCAACCGACTACGGACACTTCCGACTCATCCCATTCCGCCAGTCAAGCAACGGATTGGAGCACATGGCACTCATCAAGGGCGAATGGAAGGAAGACGAGCCAATCCTGGTTCGTGTACACTCATCATGCGCCACAGGCGACATCCTGGGCAGCAAGCGCTGCGATTGCGGACAGCAGTTGCACAAGTCAATGGAAGAGATTGAGAAAGCAGGCAAGGGAGTCATCATCTACATGCAGCAGGAAGGCAGAGGTATCGGACTGATGAACAAGATTGCCGCCTACAAGCTGCAGGAAGAAGGATACGACACCGTTGATGCCAACGTGCACCTCGGCTTCAAGCCAGATGAGCGCGACTATGGCTGCGGTGCACAGATGCTCCGCCACCTCGGCGTACATAAGATGCGCCTGCTCACCAACAACCCGGTGAAGCGTGTAGGACTGGAAGCATACGGACTCGAAATCGTAGAGAATGTAGCCATCGAAGTTGAACCTAACAAGTACAACGAGCGCTACCTCAAGACCAAAAGAGACCGCATGGGGCATACTTTGCACCTCGGATAATGTAATTTTTGTTATTATTTCGGGTCAAAACCCGAAATAATGAGCAAAATTCTTCCGAAAAAGAAATAATTTGTTTAATTTTGCACACGAATATTTAATATAAACAAAGAATTATGGCACAATTATCTGATCGTCTTAACAGATTGGCACCATCAGCAACGCTGGCGATGTCACAGAAGAGTAGTGAAATGAAAGCTCAGGGTATCGATGTAATTAACATGAGTGTAGGTGAACCAGACTTCAACACGCCTGACAATATCAAGGAGGCTGCGAAGAAGGCTATTGATGAGAACTTCTCACGTTACTCACCAGTTCCTGGTTACCCAGACTTGCGAAAGGCAATTGTAGCCAAACTGAAAAAGGAGAACGGCCTCGACTACACTATGAACGAGGTAATCGTCGGCACAGGTGGCAAGCAGTGCGTATGCAATGCCGTATTGGCACTCGTGAACCCAGGCGACGAAGTTATCATCCCAGCTCCATATTGGGTAAGCTACCCACAGATGGTGAAATTGGCTGGTGGTACACCAGTCATCGTGAACGCAGGTTTCGACCAGGACTTCAAGATGACAGCCGAGCAGCTTGAGAACGCCATCACAGAGAAGACCAAGATGCTCATCCTCTGTTCTCCTAGCAACCCAACAGGTAGCGTATATTCAAAGGAGGAATTGGCTGCATTGGCAGACGTCCTCAAGAAGCATCCAGAAGTATTCGTGTTGGCAGACGAAATCTACGAGCACATCAACTATATCGGCAAGCACCACAGCATTGCCCAGGAGCCAGGAATGAAGGAGCAGGTAATCATCGCCAATGGTGTATCTAAGGCATACGCCATGACAGGATGGAGAATCGGTTTCCTCGCAGGTCCGGAGTGGATCATCAAGGGCTGCAACAAACTGCAGGGTCAGTACACCAGCGGTACCTGTTCAGTAAGCCAGAAGGCAGCCGAGGCAGCCTACACACTCGACCAGGGTGCCGTGGAGGAGATGCGTGTAGCCTTCGAGCGTCGCCGCAACCTGATTGTGAAGCTGGCTAAGGAAGTACCAGGACTTGAGGTCAACATGCCACAGGGAGCCTTCTATCTCTTCCCTAAGTGCAACAGCTACTTCGGCAAGAGCAACGGTGAGAAGACTATCAACAACTCAACCGACTTCGCAATGTATCTGCTGGAGGAAGCTCACGTAGCAACAGTAGGCGGTGATGCCTTCGGCGATCCAGACTGTTTCCGCATGAGCTATGCCACAAGCGACGAAAATATTCGCGAGGCAATGCGCCGAATTAAGGAAACTCTTGGGAAATTGAAATAAAAATATGTTAAAAGCGATATATTCATACGATTATTTCCCATTATTTGCTAACTTTGCCATGTGCTAATAGCAAACCGTAAATTAATGCCAATAATCGTATGAATATTCGTGTTGCTCAGCGTGCCAGAATGGGTATGCCGAATACGGTATTGTCGAATGGTGTCTCGAATGGCATCGTTCGCATATGAAAATGGAAATATAAACAAACCCAAACAACGGATAAATTTTTTTTAACCATTAATAACTTATTAAATTCTACAAAAAATTATGGCAACTACACAAGCTAAAGCGAATCCTAAGAAGAAATCTTCAGGATTCCAGGGAGTTAGAGACGCAATTTGGATTATCGTTGCATGTTTCATCCTCGCAGTATGTTTCTTCAAGTTCGTGCTCGGTAACCCCGACAACTTCGTTGGTGGAGACCCCGCAAATGCAGTTAAGGACGGAAGCCTTCTCGGTCGGATCATACCTACTACAGTACCGAAAAGAGCGG
>OQVP01000941.1_pt1 | contig 10746 bp, 9 predicted proteins | sample 1691541 | NCBI WGS metagenome assembly OQVP01 (sample SAMN03418258, study PRJEB22391) | human gut metagenome | biome: human-gut; feature: organic feature; material: feces | host: Homo sapiens | place: Tanzania | collected 2013-01 | reverse complement strand
ATTAACAGTGAAAAACAGCCATCTGTCAAAGCAGGTGGCTGTTTTTGCGATATTGTGTATTCGTTTCACTTGTATTCTTTTTCGCTTTTTGAATTACTGTTCCGAAACCGGAACAAAGTATGCAAAAAGTATAATGCAGTTAAAATTTTACAGTTGTAAAACAGCAGTGGTTTTGTTATAATAAATCTAACCTGAAATGTGCGATAAACTCTTGTTAGTTTTGAACCTACATTTACTTTAAACGGGATTCCTATATTGCTGTGTGGCTGTCAAGCCTCCACTCGAAAGAGGATTGCAGGGGAAGGCAAAAGCATAGTTGCGGTGACCCACCTAACGACAGTTAGGAGTCAAAAGGCAGGAGCCGGCATTTTGGGGATACACAGGATACGAAAGAGCAGCATGAATGTGCTGCTCTTTTCTTGCTTATATTAGAGGATGTAGAGGATGCGAGGAATATTTACGTGCCGGAGAGCAAAAAGCATTAAAAGGCACGTAAGAAAAGAGAGGGATTTACGTGCCGGAGAGCAAAAAGCATTAAAAGGCACGTAAGAAAAGAGGAGGGTTTACGTGCCGGAGAACAAAAGACATTGAAAGGCACGTAAGAAAAGAGGAGGGTTTACGTGCCGGAGAGCAAAAAGCATTGAAAGGCACGTAAGAAAGGGAGAAAGTCTACGTGCCAAAAGGCAAACAGTGTTAAAAAACACGTAAGGGAAGGGGAAGTGTGGTTAAATGGGGAAAACGGAGCGTATACATAAGAAAACCGTTCTGATTATTATAGGTATTCTGCTGCTTTTGGGGATAAGCTGTATGAATAGCTGCAGCACGGCAAAACAGCAAAATTCGAAAAACGGAGTGTACCCTGCAGAAGGGGCGAAAGACGAGGAGGCGGAAAATTCCGTCAGCGGTGGAAATGCTCTGGTGCAAAAGGCGCCGGTAGTCTATACCGGAGAAGAAACTATCCGTGTGCTGATACAAAACAGTGACTATCAGGGGATTTTTCACAAAGAGGTAAAGCTTTCCTGTGATACGGAATGGGAGCTGCATTATGGGCTGGACGGGGAACTTGCGGAAAAGCATGCGGGGGGAGAAGAACTTTTGCTGGATGAAAACAGTGCATGGTTTACGGAATGTGCGCGTATTGTGCTTAGCCCGGCAGAGGACGGTGGAAAGATAAGTCTGCTTTCCGTAAACCGCAGCCAGGGCACACCAGCCTACCGGGGGAGTATGGAAATCCGAAAGACCGGACAGGGCTTTGTGGTAATCAATGAACTTCCCGTAGAGGAATATCTCTATGGCGTGGTGCCAAGTGAAATGCCGGTATCGTATCCGATGGAAGCCCTGAAAGCACAGGCAATCTGTGCGAGAACCTATGTCTATGCCCATCTGGAGAGTCCGGGATATGGAGAGTACGGTGCCCATGTGGACGACAGCACCGGTTATCAGGTTTATAACAATACCGCAGAAAAAGAGGAAGCCATACAGGCGGTGCAGGAAACAAAGGGAGAAGTGGTACGGCTAAACGGGGAATTGGTGGATACCTATTATTACTCTACTTCCTGCGGCTTTGGAGCGGATGAACGTGTCTGGAACCCGGGCGAGGAAAAAAAGGTGAGCTACCTGACGGCGACCTCCATCAGTGAAACCGCCATGCAGCAGGACCAGAATAGTGCGGAAATCCCGGGAACAGGAAAGCAGGAAGGAGATAATGCAGGACTTCCGGGAACAGGATATTTCACGGCGCAGGATATGTGCCGGGGTGATTACTTTCATGAATTTTTACATAATCCGCCGGAAACGGATTTTGAACGGCCGGAGCCCTGGTACCGGTGGAGCATCACGGTGGAAAGCATAGATGCGCAAAGCCTGCAGAAAGTCTTAAAGGAGAGGCAGGAAGCGGAGCCGGACCGGATACTTGTGGAGAAAAGCAGCAACGCGGGAAATGCGGGCGGCAACGCAGAAGCTGCCGGGGAATGGGAAGACATCGGCAGGATAACGGACATCTGTATCGGGAAAAGAGGGGACGGCGGCATTGCGGAAAGTCTTGTGATTAAAGGGGAAAAGAAGACGGTGACGGTTCTGTCCCAGTACAACATCCGTGCGGTTCTGTGCGCGGGTGGTGTGACGGCGGTAAGGCAGGATGGCAGCAAGGTGGAATTAAAAATGCTGTTGCCCAGCGCATTTTTTGAGATTGAGTCTGTAAAAGAAGGCGAAAATATGATAGGATATAAGCTATACGGCGGCGGTTACGGTCACGGAGCGGGAATGTCCCAGAATGCGGCGAGACATATGGCGGAAAAAGGGTATACCACAGCCGATATTTTATTATTTTTTTACAGGGACTGTAAGATAGAAAATGTAAGAACGGAAACATAGAAAAGGTGTATGAATAAATATGTGGAAGAAACTTTTACTCATTGCGGATGATTTCCGAATAAAAATGAACCGGAAAAATATCAGTGCCTATGCGTCCAGTGTGGCCTTCTTTATTTTTTTGTCGCTGATTCCCATGCTGATGCTGCTTTGTACGGCGATTCCCTATACTCCGTTAACCAAAAGCAATCTGATCAGCTTTCTGGGAGATATGATACCGGAGGTTTTAAGACCTCTTTTAGTGCAGGTCATTTCCGATGTGTATGAGTCCTCGGCAGGTGTTCTTTCCGTAGCGGCAATCGCAACCTGGTGGTCGGCAGGCAAGGGAGTGCTGGCTCTGACAAGAGGCTTAAATGAAATCAATGAAGTAGACGAAAAACGTAATTACGTCCTGCTCCGGGTGATGAGCAGCTTTTACACGCTGATTATGCTGGCGACGGTTATTCTGTCCCTGCTTATCAACGTCTTCGGCAAGGTTCTGGTAAATTATATAGTCAGCCAGTTCCCACGGACGATGGATTTGTTTGAGTTTCTTCTGCATCTGCGTTTTGCTGCGGTGTGGGCGGTCATGACAATTTTCTTTACCATGATTTATACCTTTGTACCCAATAAAAAAATGAAGCTGCGCATGCAGCTGCCGGGTGCGGCGTTTTCGGCCGTTGTATGGGGTGTTTTTTCCTGGGGCTTTTCCCTGTATGTGGGAAACGGGCATGCTTTTGATACCTATGGAAGTCTGTCCATGATAATCATTCTGATGATTTGGCTGTATTTCGGCATTTATATTATTTTGATAGGAGCGCAGATTAACCGTTATTTCGGCCCTGCATATCAGTTCCTTTATCGAAAAAAAGAGGAACGAAGGCAGAGCGGCAAGGCGGAGAGAACAGGAGAGTAGGGTGCAGAATAACAGACAATCGCTAATCTGGAATTTCATTTGTGTACTGCTTTTTTTAATGGTAGGTGTGGTGCGGCTTTTAAGACCCATAAATCCGGATTGTTCGGATAATGCCGTTGTTTTTGTGTTGTTTGTATTTTCGCTTGCCATCTGGACGGACAGAACCCGTCAGAGAATTGCAGTCGGTTCTGTCGGCAGGTATATTACGGCGGTTTCCCTTCTGATTCTTCTGCTTATGATCTTACGGACGGTTAAATTTATATTTCTCTCCGATGGGCATCTGCTGGCAAGGCTTTCCTGGTATGCCTACTATATTTCCATGAGCTTTCTTCCGTTGTTTCTTCTGTTTGCCGTGCTTTATACAGGGCGTCCTTACGGATATACCATAAGCCGGAAATGGTTTCTCTTATATATTCCGGCAACCCTGCTTTCCGTGTTATTTCTTACCAATGATTTGCACCAGAAGGCATTCCTGTTTCCCGGCGGCATCCGTCTCTGGGACGATGTGCCTTACCGGTACGGGCCGGTGTATCTGGCGGAATGTATCTGGGTTGCTGTAGTTCTTATCACCATTCTGACGGTTACGTTTAAGAGATGTGTAATAGCCGAGTATCGCAGGAAAATCTGGATGCCGGTTCTTCCTCTTGTGCTGGGCATGGCGTATACCGTCTGCTATCTCTTTTTCCCGGGAGCTTTATTTCAGAGATTGTATAAGTTTGCGGAAATGATTGCTTTTATTTTCCCTGCCTTTCTGGAGGGGCTGATACAGGCGCATCTGTTTCCGTCCAATGACTGCTATGAAAACCTGTGGAAGGTATCTGACCTGAAATTCGGTATCATGGATAAAAACGGAAGAATTGTATACCAGTCGGAAAAGGGACTGCCGGTTACACTGAATGAAGTAGTGCTTTCGGAAAAGCAGGAGGTTTTTACGGAAAATGAAAATCTGGTACTGAGAAGCAGCCGGATAGCCGGAGGCTACAGCTTCTGGTTTAAGGATATAACGGAAATCAATCAGATAAACAGTGAGCTTATGGGACTGGGAGACGTTATTGCGGAAGAAAATGCCATTTTAGAGGCGGAAAACGAGCTTTCCGAAAAGAGAAGCCGGATTGCGGAGCAGGCAAGGCTGTACAATGGTATTTCGGAGGATGTTGCGCCGCAGCTGGAAGCTCTTTCCGGAATTTTGTCCTCTCCGCCGGAGGACGAGCCGGCGTTTCAGAAACGGATGAAAGAAGCTGCCATTTTGCAGGTTTATATAAAAAGACGTTCCAATCTGCTGCTTTTATCTTCTGAAAAAGCTTTTCTCTCCGCAATGGAGCTCTGGGTATCCGTGAAGGAATCGTTAAGCTACATTGCGCTGGCGGACAGGGCTGCTTACGGGGAGTATGAAGGAGATTGCGGTATAGAAACGGAAGCAGAAAAAATACTTTTCCTGTACCGTGCTTTTGAGGAAATCACAGAAGCGGCAATGCCGGGGCTCAGTGCGGTTTTCTTAAGACTTGGTTTTTACCGGGATGATTTTGTGATGCGGATAGAGCTTGCCACCCCCTCGGCACTTCTTCCCGGGGATTACGAACCGGAAAAACGCAGGCAGCTTAATGCAGAGTTTTCCATGGAAACAGAAAACAACAATCTGGGGCAGACGGAGAATGCTTATGTGTATGTACGAATGCCGGTGGGAGGTGCCTGAAGTATGGAATATGGTATGTTATCCGGAAAAATACAGACCTTTGCAGGTATAGTACAAATGCTTCTCGTAACGGCTTCGGCATGGATGTTTGTGAGGGCCTGTTCGTTGCGTCTTTCTAAAAAAATACTTGCCTTTACCTTTCTGTTTCTTTCGGTACAGATTCTTTTTTTACAGGCAGTCAGCGATGTTACGGTGGTAATGACAACAGAAAAAAAAGGGACCCTTCTTGCCCGTGTGGCAGGTCATGGACCGGCGGGCTTAGTGCTTTCCGTACTTGCGGTTTCAGTTCTGACCGGTATTTTCCAGTGGGCGTTTCTATATAAAAAGAGCAGGGATATGATTACTACAAGATCCATAAAAGAAAGTATTGACCTTTTGCCGGACGGTGTCTGCTTCAGTACAGACAGAGGGATGCCCATTCTGATGAACAGCAGGATGCGGCAGCTTTGTACGGAATTTACGGGAGAAGGACTCATGGATACGGAAAAATTCTGGAGGGATTTACGGAACGGAAACGTAAGGAAGGGTATCCGGCCTCTTAAACAGAGGGAGGCGGCATTTATTGACACAAACGGCCAGGTATGGGATTTCAGAAGAAGCCGGCTTTCCTATGGAGGGGAGAAGGTTACGGAAATCTCGGCAGTAAACATTACTACGCAGTATCATCTGCATAAGGAGCTTGTGGCAAGATACGAAAGACTGAATGATGTAAACAGCCGTCTGCATCATTTCAGTGAAGAGGTGGAGAAGGTTACCAGAGAAAAGGAGATACTGGCAGCCAAAATAAAGCTGCATGATGAAATCGGACGGTCTCTTCTGATTCTGCGCTCGTACCTGACGGAAACACCGGAAAAAAGCATTCAGACAGAAACACCGGAAAAAAGCGCCCAGACGGAAAAAAGGGACCGGAGCCGGCTGCTGCCTCTCTGGCAGTATATAGTGACCTCCATGCAGGAGGGTACTATTCTGAAGGAAAGGGAGGACAGCCTTCTTTTGCTGAAAAAAGAAGCTGCGGATTTCAATGTGGATATTTTCTTAGAGGGACTTCTTCCCGCCAATCCTTCCGTGAGAAACGTTATTTTTGCGGCAGTCAGGGAATGTGCGGGGAATACCGCCAAGCATGCACGGGGTGACAGACTTTTTATTACCATTCATGATACGGAAGAGAATACGGAAGTTTTTATTACGAATAACGGAAATGCGCCCGGCGGCAGCATCCATGAAACGGGCGGTTTGAAAAATCTCAGAAAAATGGTGGAAGAGCGAGGGGGAAGCATGCAGATAAAAAGCAGCCCGGTATTTGTTCTGCACCTATGCTTCCCCGAGCGGGGCGGAAACACGGAAAAGTCAGAGAGTGAGGGCACGGGAACCTATGAAATACAAAGTAATGATTGCGGATGACCAGTTTGTGGCAAGACAGCTTTTTGAATTATATGTAAAGTCCAGCGACAATTATGAAGTTGCCGTATCCGTAGATACAGCGGCGATGGTTGAAAATCTGCTGGAAACGGTAACGGTGGATTTGATCATCATGGATGTACTGATGAATGATGGCTCCAACGGGCTAGTTGCTGCGGAAAAAATAAAGAAGCTGTATCCGGAGATTAAAATTATAGTCGTAACATCCATGGCGGAAGTGTCCTGGATGGAACGTGCAAGGAAGGCAGGTATCGAGGGCTTCTGGTACAAGGAGGCATCGGGGGAGGATATTCTGTCTGTTATGGATGCGGTTATGGCAGGAGAAGCGGTATACCCGGATATACAGCCAAGGGTCCGGCTCGGTATGGCAGACAGCACGGATTTCACGGACAGGGAGCTGGAGGTTCTGCGGATAATGACAAAAGGACTGTCGAATGCAGCCATTGCCCAGACATTGTGCATATCTGAAAATACCGTAAAATCCCATATCCAGCATATGCTTGAAAAAACAGGCTACGGAAACAGAACCGAGCTTGCCATTGAGGCGAGAGTGTCCGGTATTGTAATAGCAATGGAGGAATAAACGGTCCGTTTTATAAAAAATCATACTTTCGGGTGATGTGCAACAAGGAGTTACTTTATATAATGTTATTGGATGCGTATTAAAAAATGGGGGAAAGGATGGACAACTATATGAATGTAATTTTACAGAGATTGCCGGTAAATCTGCAGGAGCTTAGGGAAATGCCGGAAATGGAGCTTACGGCGCCGGAAAACACATGTGCCATGTTTCTGGTAAGTCTATATCTTTATCTGAAGGATAAAAAGGCAGGAACGGAGGCTGTGAATCTGTTAAGGGGCCCTCGTCCCATGACTACCTACGATGAACAGTTTTTAAGGGACAGACTCAGGGATAAGGCATATCTGCCGCTGGCTTATTTTGAAGGTGCTTCCCCGGAGAACAATTATACACCGGAGATACCTTATGTTCTGGAGGTACTGGAAGATATGCGGCCGCAGGATGTGGAGCCGGGCTATGTGCGCCTGTATTTAAAGACGGAAGGAGCAGACTCTCCGCGTCCTGTTAAACTGAGACAAAAAGGAGAGAAATGGTACTTATGGGAATACTCCAGTATTTTGTCAGGCATCCGTATTCCGAAAGAGCAGGATCCCTGGGCATAAAATACAGCTAAAAAACAACTTACACCCTCGAAACCGGACGGTATCGGGGGTGTTTTTTTGTACTGTAAATTTGTAATTTTTTGTCTTGACAAACTGTACTACTATATGTATTATTGTATTAAGCACTTAGTACAGTAGTACAGGGCGAAACGTATCGATACGAAAAAAAAGGAGTGAGCGGATGGCTTGGGATTTTGACTCAGACAGACCGATTTACACACAGATTTTGGAGGAAATGAAACGCAGGATTACCATGGGCGTTTATAAGCCGGGAAGCAAGATTCCGGCAGTGAGGGAGCTTGCCATGGAGGCATGTGTAAACCCCAATACGATGCAGAAAGCATTGTCCGAATTGGAAAACATCGGACTTGTGGAAAGCAGACGTACTTCCGGACGGTTTGTGACCGAAAGTGTGGAAGACATCGGAAAGGAAAAAGAGGAGATAGCAAGAGAACAAGTTAAAATCTTTCTGATCAAAATGGAAAAATTGGGCTTTGACAGAAAAGAAATGATATCCATGATTGAAAATATGGAGAAAGAAGAGGAGTAAACAATGCAGGAGAATGTATTTGTTTGTGAGAAAGTTTCAAAACGGTATGGCAGCTTCCAGGCGTTAAAACAGGTGAGTTTCTCTGTGGGAAAAGGAAAAATCGTAGGATTGCTCGGACCCAACGGCAGTGGAAAATCCACCCTGATTAAGCTGGCAAACGGACTTTTGGTGCCGACGGAAGGAACCATTAAAATTGACGGAGAGCCGGTAGGGCGCAGGACCAAAAGCATGGTTTCCTACCTGCCGGAACGCACTTACTTAAACACCTGGATGCGGGTGGAAGAGATAGTGGAGTATTTTGCGGATTTCTACGAGGATTTTTCCAAAGAGAAAGCCTATACCATGCTTGGCGAGCTGCATATTGACAGAAACCAGAGATTGTCCCAGTTGTCCAAAGGAAACAGGGAAAAGGTACAGCTTATTTTAGTGATGAGCCGGAGTGCAAAGCTCTATATGCTGGATGAGCCCATCGGCGGCGTGGACCCTGCTGCCAGAGATTATATTTTAAGAACCATCATCGGCAACTACAACCCGGAAGCCACGGTTATCATTTCCACCCATTTAATCAGTGATGTGGAAAATATTCTGGATGAAGTGGTATTTATTAAGGAAGGACAGCTCCTTATGCAGAAGGATGTGGAAAGCATCCGTATGGAAAGCGGCAAGTCGATAGATGCATTGTTCAGGGAGGTATTCAAATGTTAGGAAAACTTTTGAAACATGATTTTAAGGCGTTATTCAGAAATTATAGTCTTCTTTTTGCAGTTTTACTGCTTGTTACGCTTCTTTATAAAGTTTGTCTGCTTCTGCCGAAAAACATCGTTCTTAACTTTACGAACGGACTGATGGGAGTCTTATATGTGATTGTCATTCTGGGATGCCTGTTTGGCGCTGCTGTGATTAACATCGTGCGGTTTTACAAAAATCTGGTCACGGATGAGGGATATCTTACCTTTACCCTGCCGGTAAGCAGCAGGCAGATTGTGGCAAGCAAGTTAATCAGTACGCTGGTGATGGATGTCCTTATGGCGGTTGCCGTTCTGTTGTCCACATTGGTGCTCCGGAGTAATCTGCCGGTTCTTGCAGAAATGTATCAGTCCATAGAAGAAGCCTTGCATCAGATTGCCAATAGCGCAGAGTGGCGGACTCTGGCTGTCAGTGTCGTTGGCTATAGTACACTTGCCTGTATCTATACACAGATGGGAGCATTTACGGCAGTTGCGATAGGACAGACCAACCGGACACATAAAATTGCAGCCGGTGTGGGTGCCTATGCACTGATATATTTTATAACCCAGTGCGTAATGGGAGTGGTAGCATTACTTTGGGCACTGCAATTTCACCTGTATAACACCAACATAGTTATCACAAATTTTGAAGTGACACCGATAGAGCTACTGCATGCCGCAAGCGGGTTGTTCTTTATCGTAGGTGCTGTGGTGGTTGTCTTAGGCGTAGCATGCTTCTTTTTAACGGATTATCTTTTCACAAAGAAGCTGAATCTGGAATAAAAAGTCCTTGACTTTTCTTATTTTGCTTATTACAATGAGGTTTAGTGAAAAGCTGTGAAAGCGTAAAGTAGCAATGCATTTTCTGGCAGAGAGAGAGGATCACCGGCTGCAAGTCCTCTTCAGTTCTTATGCTTTGTGAATTTCCCGCCGGAGCTGCCTGCCGAACCCCTTAAATATGACGGAAAGTAGGACAGGACGTGACACGCGTTAAGTGAAATGAGTGCCCGGGCAACCGGGAAATTGGGTGGTACCACGGATTTGATTCGTCCCTTGCAGATGCAGGGGACGTTTTTTTATGTCTTTATTCAGGAAAACAGGACGGACGATGACCTTCCCTGCAAACGAAATTTTTATAAAAAGAGAGGATTTCACCATGAAAGAAAAATTGGAACAAATCAAAGCGCAGGCATTGGCGCAGATTGAAGCCAGCGATGCTCTGGACAAGTTAAACGAAGTACGTGTCAATGTACTCGGTAAAAAGGGTGAGCTGACAGCCGTTTTAAAATCCATGAAGGATGTTTCTCCCGAAGAACGTCCCAAGGTCGGCCAGATGGTAAACGAAACCAGAGAGGAAATCGAAAAGGTTTTGGAGGAAGCTAAGGCAAGAATGGAAAAAGCGGTCAGAGAAGCCAAGTTAAAAGCAGAAGTTATCGATGTAACCCTGCCTGCCAAGAAAGCCCTGATCGGACACAGACATCCCAACACCATCGCCCTTGAAGAAGTAGAGCGAATCTTCATCGGTATGGGTTATGATGTGGTGGAAGGTCCCGAAATCGAAAAAGACTATTACAACTTTGAAGCCCTGAACATTCCCGCAGACCATCCCGCAAAGGATGAACAGGATACCTTCTATATTTCCGGTGAGTTCTTACTTCGTACCCAGACCTCCGGCACCCAGGTACATGAAATGGAAAAAGGCAAGCTGCCCATCCGTATGCTGGCGCCCGGACGTGTATTCCGTGCCGATGAAGTGGATGCCACCCATTCTCCTTCCTTCCATCAGATTGAGGGTATGGTAGTGGACAAAGATATTACCTTTGCGGATTTAAAGGGAACCCTGTTACAGTTTGCCAAAGAACTGTTCGGCGAAGACACCCGCGTGAAATTCCGTCCTCATCACTTCCCC
>OQVP01000940.1_pt1 | contig 10749 bp, 8 predicted proteins | sample 1691541 | NCBI WGS metagenome assembly OQVP01 (sample SAMN03418258, study PRJEB22391) | human gut metagenome | biome: human-gut; feature: organic feature; material: feces | host: Homo sapiens | place: Tanzania | collected 2013-01 | reverse complement strand
GAAGGGACATCTCGTCAGGGAGATAGATGCTCTTGGCGGTGAGATGGGAAAAAACATAGACAAGACCTTTATCCAGTCAAAGATGCTAAATAAATCTAAGGGACCGGCTGTTCATTCTCTCCGCGCGCAGGCAGATAAAGCGGAATATAGTATGGAAATGAGAAAAACTCTTCAGAATACTGACCATCTGACCATCAGACAGGGGGAGGTTTCTGAGATTGTTACCGATGAGGAAAATAATATAGTCGGTGCAAAAACCACTTCGGGAGCTTTATACCATTGTAAAGCGATCGTGCTGTGTACAGGTACATATCTAAGAGCCAGATGCTTAACCGGCGAGATGATCACACATACAGGTCCGAACGGACTTCTGGCAGCAAACCATCTGACACAGTCGCTCATAGATCATGGAATTGAGATGCGCAGATTCAAAACCGGAACTCCAGCGCGTGTAGATAAGAGAAGTCTTGATTTTTCCAAGATGGAGGAGCAGTTCGGTGACGAGAGGGTAGTGCCGTTTTCATTTACAACTGATCCTGAAAGTGTGCAGATTGATCAGGTTTCATGCTGGCTTACATATACTAATAGTAAGACTCATGAGATTATCAGAAACAATCTAGACCGTTCGCCGATTTATGCAGGCATCATAGAGGGAACAGGTCCTAGGTATTGTCCTTCAATAGAGGATAAGGTGGTTAAGTTTGCTGAAAAGGAAAGACATCAGATATTTATTGAGCCGGAGGGACTTAATACAAACGAGATGTATGTCGGAGGTATGTCTTCGTCTATGCCTGAGGATGTGCAGTATGAGATGTACCGCACTCTTCCGGGACTTGAAAATGTGAAGATAGTAAGAGACGCTTATGCCATAGAGTACGACTGTATCAATGCAAACCAGCTATATGCATCGCTCGAGTTTAAGAAAATACATGGTTTGTTCAGTGGTGGACAGTTCAACGGAAGTTCAGGTTATGAGGATTTACCATGTTTGAGTTGGGGAAAGTGGGCGTTTTTATTGCCATAGCCGGAATTTTATACCTTTTTCTTTTTTCCAAGTACCTCTTGCCAGATGATAGGGCAGACAGGATACGGGAGGAAGATGATGAGCAGCAATTGGGCAATTTGCACAAGGTAGAAGCTGTTTTGGGTGCTCGTTTCCCTGGTATCAACAAGACTTTGGGAGAGTTGTTCTGGGCAGCTTCGGAATACTTTTACCGTAAAGCCCGGAAAATCCGGAAGGAAAGCAGGGATCTGGATGAGGATTACGACAGAATAGACGATACCCTGAACGTTTCCATGCTCCTTGCCAATGTAATGGCAATTATGAATTTCATATGCGCAGGTATCGGTTTCTATTGTCTGCATTGTGCGGAGGATATGGTTTCCTTTGTTATAACCATTTCATTCTTTCTGCTCTATGTATACGGTTCTTTTCATATGCAGCATGTAATTGTCAATATGACCAAGGAAATGAACCCGGAAAAGAAAGGCAGTCTGTATGATAAGAAATTCAAGAAGCAGTGGTACGACAGCTGCGATGAAGCGGAACGCCGTCAGATAGGAATTGCATCTTATCATACCGTTCAGGTAACGGGGATCGCCTGCATGATATTCATGCTTGTCTTCCTGATGTTAGGCATGGTAATCGAGATTGGTCTTCTGCCTATGCTGGTGCCGGCATTTATCTGGATGATTCAGGTGATTACCTATCATGTTTCCTGTAAAAAGGCACAGAAGATGATGAAAGACTGACAACAACCGGAAGGCACAGGCCTGTGCGGACAAAAGCGCACGGTTCATATATGCAAGTAACGCACGGCTGTATACAGCCTAAGTGCGTGGAAAAGAGGGAATATGGAAGAAATATTGAAGGTGCAGGGCTTGAAAAAGACATTTAAGCTGTCTGCCAAACAACAGAAAATCGAAAAGACGAAAGAAAAAGTAAAGGTGGCGGTCAATGACCTTTCCTTTACCGCATACAGAGGAGAAGTGTTCGGACTGTTAGGACCCAACGGCGCCGGAAAGACCACTACACTGCGTATGCTGGCAACCTTAATCCGACCGGACGGCGGGGATGCCGTACTGGACGGCGCCAGCATTGTAAAGGAGCCGGAAGAAGTGCGCAGCAAGATTGGATTTTTAACCAGCGAGCTGAAGCTGGAGGATTTCTTTACTCCCAATTATCTGTTTGATTTCTTCGCGGATTTACACGGCATGGATGCGGAGAGCAGAAAGCAGAGAAAAGAGCTTTTGTTCAAGCGCTTCGGCATTGATGAATTTGCTGAGGTAAAGGTAGGCAATCTGTCCACCGGTATGAAGCAGAAGGCATCCCTTGCCATCTCTCTGGTGCACGACCCCGATATCATTATTTTCGATGAGCCCACAAACGGTCTGGATGTTTTGACCGCCAAGGTGGTGACGGACTTTTTGCTGGACTTAAAGGCACAGGGCAAGACCATTATCGTGTCCACCCATATTTTCAGCCTGATTGAAAAAATCTGCGACAGAGTGGGTATTATCATCAACGGTCACATGGAAGCATGCGATACCCTAAATGCCATCTGTCAGGGAATGAGCTTAGAGGACAGATTTTTCGAGATTTATAAAGAGAAAGCAGGTGATATCGCATGAGAAAAGATATGCTGACCATTATTAAAAAGGAATTTGCCCGCTTTTTCGGGGATAAAAATTTATTCTTTACCACCGTTATTATGCCGGGTCTTGTGATTTACATTATGTATACCATTATGGGGCAGGGCATGATGAAGCAGTTCATGGCGGATGAGACATATGTGGCGGATGCTTATGTGGTAAACCTGCCGGACGAACTGAAGAACTCCTTTGAGGAGCTTTCCGCTGACTGGAAGGATACGGCGGAAGCGGATACGGATGCCGTAAAACAGAAAATCCAGGATAAAGAAGCGGATGTACTGGTGATATTCCCGGAGAACTTTTCCGGGGAAATCGCAGCCTATGATGTAAAAAGCGGTGTGGCTGCACCCAATGTGGAGATTTACTACAATTCCACAAAAACGGACTCCGAACAGATAAAGAGCACGGTAAACGACCTCTTAGACAGCTATGAAGCATCCATGACAAACAAGTTTGATATAAATGCCGGGGATGGTGTGTATGACTGCGCCACCAAGGAAGACGTGGTAGGTCAGATATTCTCCATGATGCTGCCCATGCTGTTAATGATTTTCCTGTTCAGCGGCTGTATGGCGGTAGCACCCGAGTCCATTGCCGGGGAAAAGGAAAGAGGCACCATCGCCACCCTGCTGGTTACTCCGATGAAGAGGAGCTCTCTTGCATTGGGCAAAATCATCAGCTTAAGCGCCATTGCACTGCTGTCCGGTCTGTCCAGCTTCCTGGGCACCATGCTTTCCCTGCCGAATCTGATGGGAATGGACGCGGGCTCCGGCATGGATGCCAGCGTATACAGTGTGGCAGATTACGGTCTGCTGCTGGGGCTGATTTTAACAACCGTCCTGCTTTTAGTAGCGGTAATTTCCATTATTTCCGCCATGTCGAGGAGCGTAAAGGCAGCGGGCACTGCCATTTCTCCGCTTATGATTGTCGTAATGGGTGTCAGCCTCATTCCCATGTTCAGCGGCGGCGGAGAGAGCAGCATTGCCTATTCCTTTATTCCGATATTTAACAGCGTGAGAAGCATGTACGACATTTTCTCCTTCCAGTGCAGTACCGTGAATGTGGTTCTCACCATGGTATGCAACCTGATTTATGCGGGTATTCTTACCTTTGTCCTGACCAGGATGTTTAATGATGAAAAAATAATGTTTTCCAAATAAATCCGGGAAAAAGAGACAGAATAAAACCGACAATCTTTTTTGACAGATTTTGTAATGTGTGCTATTCTTAAAAGAAAGCGTTGACGAAGAGAGTACCCTTGGAACGGTCTTACAGAGAAGTCTCCCTGACATGTTTTTTATGCAGGCTGGAAGGAGACAGACACGGACTTTGGAGAACATGGCTTCCGAGCAGTGCACTGAGCCGGCGGCTTGCGGGATGACCCAAAGGCAGGACGGTTAGGCTGCAACAGGTCCGCCTGTTATAGCGGAGAGTGCTAACAGGCACTTGCAGAGGTCTTTCCTGTGAAGGAAGGATAAAGAGAAGTGGTACCACGGGTCAAGTTCCCGTCTTCTTGTACGAATCACGTATGGGAAGGCGGGTTTTTATATTAGAAAATGTCCCGTATTACGCGGCAGCAGGCGCCTTGCCATGCGAAAGCATAAAGAAGTATGCATGAAAGTTTTAGGGAGAAAGGAAGTAAAAAATGAGCAAAGAAAAGTATTACATCACAACAGCCATTGCCTACACATCGGGCAAGCCTCACATCGGAAACAACTACGAAATCGTGCTGGCAGACAGTATTGCCAGATATAAAAGAGCCGAGGGCTATGACGTCTATTTCCAGACCGGTACCGACGAGCACGGTCAGAAAATCGAATTGAAGGCCAACGAAGCCGGCGTAACACCCAAGGAATTTGTAGATAAGGTAGCCGGACAGATTAAGGATATGTGCGACCTTTTGAACATTTCCTACGACCACTTTATCCGTACCACCGACGATTACCATGAAAAACAGGTACAGAAGATTTTTAAGAAATTGTACGACCAGGGCGATATTTACAAAGGCTCCTATGAAGGTCTTTACTGTACCCCCTGCGAATCCTTCTGGACAGAGTCCCAGCTTGTGGACGGCAAGTGTCCGGACTGCGGCAGAGAAGTAAAGCCCGCCAAGGAAGAAGCATATTTCTTTAAGATGAGCAAATATGCAGACCGCCTGATTGAGCATATCAACACACATCCGGAATTTATCCAGCCGGTTTCCCGCAAGAACGAAATGATGAACAACTTCCTTCTGCCGGGTCTGCAGGATTTATGTGTCTCCCGTACCTCCTTCAAGTGGGGAATTCCGGTAGATTTCGACCCGAAGCATGTGGTTTATGTATGGCTGGATGCACTGACCAACTATATCACCGGTATCGGTTATGATGCGGACGGAAACAGCACCGAGCAGTACAAGAAGTACTGGCCGGCGGATTTACACCTTATCGGCAAGGACATTATTCGTTTCCATACGATTTACTGGCCCATTTTCCTGATGGCGCTGGGAGAACCCCTGCCCAAGCAGGTATTCGGACATCCCTGGTTACTCATGAGCGGCGGCAAGATGAGCAAGTCCAAGGGCAATATTATTTATGCGGATGACCTGGTAGATTTCTTCGGCGTGGATGCGGTCCGTTACTATATGATTCACGAAATGCCTTATGAAAATGACGGTAACGCAACCTGGGAGCTTATTGCGGAGCGTACCAATACCGACCTTGCCAACACACTCGGCAACTTAGTAAATCGTACCATTTCCATGAGCAACAAATACTTTGACGGCGTGGTTGCCGACAAGGGCGCTGTGGATGAAGCGCTGGATGCTGACTTAAAGGCGGTGGTAACCGGCACCTACGACAAGGTAAAAGAGAAGATGAGCACCCTGCGTGTGGCAGATGCCATTACCGAGATTTTCGGTATCTTCAAGCGCTGCAACAAATACATTGACGAAACAGAACCCTGGGTACTGGCAAAGGACGAAGCAAAGAGCGACCGTCTTTCCACCGTGCTTTACAACTTAGTGGAAAGCATTACCATCGGCGCATCCCTTCTGCAGCCCTATATGCCCGAAACCGCTGAAAAGATTGTGAAGCAGCTGAATACTTCCGTAAGAGAGTTCAGCGACCTTACGAAGTTCGGTCTGTATGAGAGCGGCAACAAGGTAACGGCAGAGCCGGAAATTCTGTTTGCCCGTCTGGATATGAAGGAAGTGGCAAAGAAGGAAGAAGAACTGGCACAGGCCATGATGGCTGCCAAAGCAAAGGAAGAAGAGGAAGAAAAAGGCATTGATATCGAAGCAAAGCCGGAAATTTCCTATGAGGATTTTGCCGCTATGCAGTTCCAGGTAGGTGAAATCATTGCCTGCGAAGCAGTGCCCAAATCCAAGAAGCTTCTTTGCTCCCAGGTTAAAATCGGCAGCACGGTAAAGCAGATTGTGTCCGGCATCAAGGCTTATTATTCACCGGAAGAAATGGTGGGCAAAAAGGTTATGGTTCTTGTGAACTTAAAGCCAGCCAAGCTGGCAGGGGTTCTTTCCGAAGGTATGCTGTTATGCGCAGAGGACGCGGAAGGCAATCTGGCACTGATGAAGCCGGAGAAGGACATGCCCGCAGGTGCGGAAATCTGCTAATCTGCAAAGCGGTTATGAAATGATGGACACGGTAATGTCCGGTATTTTATAGAGAAAGATGGGGTTATCTATGAAAAAAGAGGAGTTTACATTTGCGTCCCGGGACAATGTCACGAAAATCCATGCGGTCAGATGGCTGCCGGAGAGTGAAAACATTCAGGGAATTATACAGATTGTGCACGGTATGGCGGAATATGTGGAACGGTATGAGGAACTGGCGGAGTTCCTTACCGGCAAAGGCTATCTTGTGACGGGAGAAGACCACTTAGGACACGGAAAATCCGTGCCCGAAGGTGGGGTTAAAGGATATTTTTGCGAGCAGGATCCGGCTACGGTTGTGGTCAGGGATGTGCACAGACTGAAAAAAATGACGCAGGAGCTTTACCCGGGCGTTCCTTACTTTATCCTGGGACACAGCATGGGCTCCTTCATCACCCGAAACTACATTTACCGTTACGGCACCGGTATTCAGGGAGCCATCATTATGGGTACCGGTATGCAGTCCCCTCTGTACGTGTCTTTTGGGAAAGCCGTAACTTCCTTAGTAGGGGTATTCCACGGTAAAAATGTACCCAGTAAGTTTCTGGACAAGGTAACCTTCGGCTCCTACAACAAAAAGGTGGAGTCGCCGCGCACCGGCTTTGACTGGTTGTCCAGGGAAACGGAAAGAGTGGACAAATATATTGCGGACGACAACTGCGGCTTTTATTTTACACCAAACGGTTTCAAGACCTTATGCACGCTGGTTTCCCGTGCCTGTAGTATGGACAATATGAAGAAAATCCCCAAGGATCTGCCGCTGTTTGTGATTTCCGGTGAAGACGACCCTGTGGGCGGCTACGGAAAAGGGGTAAAAAAGACCTACAATGCTCTGATAGAAGCGGGCGTGGAGGACGTTACCTTAAAGCTGTACCCGAAGGACCGTCATGAGCTGATGAATGAAACGGACCGGTACGATATTATGAAAGATATTGAAAATTGGGTAAAACAACACCTTGTGAGATAAGGTCCCATTTGCTATAATGATTTAATTAACGTTTAGAACGGAATAAGGTTTTTGAAGGAATGGAGATTTATATGAGTAATATCCGGGATATTCCTTATACGATCAGATGGGCAAAGCCGGAGGACTGGCCGGAAACCATGCAGATGGTCTGGCGGACGTTTATGCGCTTCGAAGCAGCCGATTACACAGAAGAGGGCGTTATTAATTTTCAGGATTTTCTGACAAACGGAAAGATTTACCAGATGTTTTTGAACGGGAGATATCCCATGCTGGTAGCATTGGATGGTGAAAAAATTATCGGAGAAATTTCCGTAAGAGGAAGGAATTTTATTTCTCTGTTATTTGTAGACGAAGAATATCATATGCAGGGAGTGGGCAGGGCACTGATAGAGACAATGGCAAAGTATCTCAGGGATGTCAGGGGAGAAATCTATATGTCTGTCAAAGCGGCGCCCTATGCGGTAGCTTTTTACCGCAAAACAGGATTTCATGCGTGCGCACCGGAGGAAAGCTTCTCCGGTATCCGGGTGACTTCCATGGAGAGATTTTTGTAGGAGGAAAGCACAAAATGAGTAGAATATTTGATATGGACAGTCCCTTGATGAGGATATTAAACAAGTTTGCGGATCTGATGTGGTTAAACATCCTCACCCTTATCTGTTGTATTCCCATTGTGACCATAGGCCCCGCACTTTCCGCAGCACATTATGTGGAGCTGAAAATGTACCGTAACGAAGAGGGATATATTACCAGGGACTTTTTTAAGGCATTTAAGGTGAACTTCAAGCAGGGATTTATTCTCGGCGTTATCAACCTGCTGCTGCTGACGATTTTCGTGACGGATATTTTCCTTATGAATGAAAATTCCAATATCCATATCCCCGGGGTGGTGCAGGTTCTGATTATGGCAGCAGCCATTATGTACGTTTTTTATGTGGTATGGGTTTATGCCGTACAGGCAAAATTTATCAATACCATAAAAAATACCATGAAAAATGCTTTTGCCATCAGTATGATGAAGTTCCCCTACACCATAGCCATGGTAGTCTTATATGTCTGCCCGTGGGTGCTTTTGTGGATTTCCAATTTCTACCTGTTCCCGATAGTGTTCCTGTTTGGAGTTTCGGTGCCGGTGTATTGCAGTGCAGCCCTGTACAGCAAATTTTTCAAGCAGCTGGAGGAGAAAATTTTAGCCGGTCAGGAAGAGGAAAAGGAAAAAGAGACCTCAGGAGGGGAAAATGCTGAGACGGAGGAGGAAAAAATCTTCAGCGACAAGCCTATGTTTGAAGAGAAGCAAGAGGATAAATAATGAAGGATAACCGAATAGGTGGTTTTCTCCGCAGAAAGGTACTGCCTACAGCTGTTCTTGTGCTGGCAATTTCCGTTCTGCTGATTCGTTCCCTTTCCGTCAGCATGGAACAGGAGAAGAAAACGGTGAGGGACAATCTGGAGGCACAGGCGCTTGTTGCGGGGCAGCAGATTGATAAAACCTTTCGTTCAGCGGAGAAAGCCGTGGAGGTCATAGCAAAATACCTGGAATATGACAATGCCGGGGATGTGGACAAGGTAATGCAGGCATTCCTTGATACAACCGGTTTAGAGGATATTTTTATTTACGATATGGACGGAACCGGCTACCGTGCCGGCGGCAAGGAACTGACAGAAGAGGAAATGACACGGTATGCAAAGGCTGCGGAGATGAAGCGGGAAAGTAAACAGAACGGCAATATATATGCGGGCAGTGATTCTTTTTATGCGGCCGCTCCCATCGAAAAGGAGGGTGCAGTCACAGGGTATGCTGTCTGTGCCTACGACAGAAACCTGATTGCCGGACAGAACATAACGAAAAATTTCGGCGGCAATGCCTTTTATCTGATTCTGGATAAGAACGGAAAAGTGGTGTATCTGGATGAGAAGGCGCAGGCAAAGGGAAATCCCTTCTGCGTGGTTTCCGATGATTACATAAAGACCCTGAGGACTCTGACGGACAACAGCTTTCAGACAGAGGTTTTAAAATCACAGATGAAAAACAATCAGACGTGCACGAAGGAGTATACTTACGGGGATTATTCCTATACCCTGTTTGAAGTACCGGTTCTGGATGGGGATTATTTTCTGATTATAGGGGCAGAGCAGACTTATGTGAACGAGCAGGTGCACACAGGCTGGAGACCGCTGCATTCCATAGCTCTGCAGATTATGGCAGTCCTGTTAGTTTTCATAGTGGTTCTGGCTATTATTGATGTGGTGGAAAAGAATCATGAAAATGAAAAAAAGAAAGCGTTAGAGGATAAAGCCGATACGGATCTGCTTACCACGTTAAACAATAAGATTGCTACGGAACGGAAAATTAAGGAACATCTGGCAGCCCATCCCGACGAGATGGCAGTGATGTTTGTGGTGGATATTGATAATTTTAAGAAAATTAACGATACCATGGGGCATGCATTCGGAGACGAGGTGCTGAAGACACTGGGAAAGCATATCTGCGGAGAATTCCGTGCCAGTGATATTATCGGACGTACCGGCGGCGATGAATTTATGGTATTCTTGTGCAACATGAAAGAAGATGCCATTATTAAGAAGGAAGCAAAGCGTCTGGAAAAGTTTTTCCAGAGCTTTCAGGCAGGCAGCTATGTGAAGTACTCCGCTACCGCCAGCATCGGCGCAGCCGTATATCCCAAGGATGCCCAGACCTTTGAAGGTCTGTATAGAGCGGCGGACCAGGCAATGTATGTGGCAAAAAAGAAGGGAAAGAACCGGCTGGCTTTTTATGGAGAAGAGAGTACGGAATCATAGGAACGGTTCGGCAGATTGTATACTAAAAGCGGTAAAGTTTGTACAAAGTGCCCGATTTGAACCGGAGCATAAGCAATTTTTACAAAGCCCAACGAAAACTTTGTGAAATAGTGTTATAGCAAGAAATGGAATTATTCGGTATACTAAAACAAGGTTAGGCCGAATGTATTTATTTGTACAGCAAGAAAGGAGTCATAAAATATGGCAAGTTTATCATTAAAAAATGTCTGCAAAGTATATCCTAACGGTTTCGAAGCAGTTAAGAACTTCAACCTTGAAATTGCAGATCAGGAATTCATTATTTTCGTAGGACCTTCCGGATGCGGTAAGTCCACCACTCTTCGTATGATCGCAGGTCTGGAAGATATCTCTTCCGGTGAATTAAGAATCGGCGACAGAATCGTAAACGATGTAGAACCTAAGGACAGAGATATCGCAATGGTATTCCAGAACTACGCTCTGTATCCTCATATGTCTGTATATGACAACATGGCTTTCGGACTTAAGTTAAGAAAAGTTCCGAAGGATGAAATCGATAAGATGGTAAAAGATGCAGCTAAGATCCTTGACCTGACTCCCCTTCTGGACAGAAAGCCTAAGGCTCTTTCCGGTGGTCAGAGACAGCGTGTTGCCATGGGTCGTGCAATCGTTCGTAATCCTAAGGTATTCCTTATGGATGAGC